>Ga0208040_1001431_pt1 | contig 23512 bp, 20 predicted proteins | sample AD_UKC083_MetaG_FD_184431 | JGI IMG/M metagenome (GOLD analysis project Ga0208040, IMG submission 184431) | Active sludge microbial communities of municipal wastewater-treating anaerobic digesters from USA - AD_UKC083_MetaG (SPAdes) (version 2) | ecosystem: Engineered > Bioreactor > Anaerobic >...
ACTTTTTTCAAAATTACAAGGGTATTCGTAAATTGCATATCTCTTGCTGCTTTGTATGACCTCTCTGTTTATGAACCGGTACCGACGGGAATCCATCCGGAGAAAAGGATTTGACTACTCACTCCCGGGATCATACTTTTTTACGATTTGTACCGCTAACAGGGAACCCCTTTTTGGTAAAATCATATCTGATCCTGATTCCCGGGAAAATGCGGCGTCAAAGGTTATGGTTCTGAATGAAGTATTGCCATAGCCATGAAAAGAGCGAAAATGCATGTCTGGCAAAACGGTTATTACGAAAGGTTAATCAACAGCCATGAAGATTTGGAGAAAACCCGCAATTATATAATCCAAAATCCGGATAATTGGGAAAATAAACACAGCAAAAACGATTTGTGATTGCATGTGATACCCCATCCCGTCATTATGCATGCGGCGGCGTCCCACCCATTCCAACACCGTGTATCCGGTGACATCCCACCCATTCCAATACCGTGCATCCGGTGACATCCCACCCATTCCAATATCATGCATCCATCCTCGTAGCGACAGGTCTCAGACCAGTCGCTACTGTCGCCACATCAATCATCTCAACAATTTGCGTATGTTGTACAATTTATTTAACGCCTCCATCGGCGTAAGGTTGTCAAGATCAAGCCCGATCAGTTCATCCCGTATCTGTTTGAGCACCGGGTCATCAAGCTGGTAGAAGCTCAGCTGGTACCCCTCGCGGTGCGTGGCAATCTCCTCAACAGGCTTGCCCAGATTCGTGCCGCCACGCCCCTCTTCAAGCATCTTCAGTATCTCATTAGCCCTGCCGACAACACTCTTTGGCATGCCGGCCATACGTGCCACATGTATCCCGAAACTGTGCTCACTCCCTCCCCTCTTCAGCTTGCGGAGGAAAATCACCCTGTTGTCGAGCTCCCGTATTGAGACATTGAAATTCCTGACCCTGGAAAAGGTGCTCTCCATCTCGTTAAGCTCATGGTAATGAGTGGCAAAGAGCGTCTTGGCCCTGTGCCTGCATTCGTGGATATATTCCACCATGGCCCAGGCAATGGAGATGCCGTCATAGGTGCTCGTTCCCCTCCCTATCTCATCAAGCAGCACGAGACTCCTATCCGACAGATTATTGAGGATGCTGGCAGCCTCATTCATCTCAACCATAAAGGTAGACTCACCGAGAGACAGGTTATCCGATGCACCCACCCGTGTAAATATCTTGTCAATTATTCCAATCCTCGCCTCCTTTGCCGGCACGAAACAGCCTGTCTGTGCCATGATCACTATCAGGGCTGTCTGCCTGAGCAACGCCGACTTACCCGACATATTCGGACCGGTCAGTATGATCACCTGCTGCTCATCATTGTCAAGCCATACGTCATTGGGCACATACGGATCATCCGGCGGCAGCTGGCGCTCAATCACCGGGTGACGCCCGTCCTTGATATCAAGTACATGGCTGTCGTCCAGCACCGGCCTTATGTAGCCATACTCATCAGAAACCACCGCAAATGACCGCAGGCAGTCAAGGCGCCCCACAGTTGCAGCATCAGCCTGCATCAGGTTTATGTAGGGCCCTATTGAAACCACCAGGTCATTGAACAGCGAGGTCTCCAGCGCCAGTATCTTCTCCCCCGCCCCAAGGATTTTCTCCTCATACTCTTTTAGCTCCTCCGTGATATATCTTTCGGCGCTCACCAGGGTTTGCTTGCGTATCCAGTCCGGTGGCACCTTGTCCTTATGTGCATTGCGCACCTCGATATAATAACCGAATACATTGTTATAACTGATCTTCAGGGAGTTGATTCCGGTCCGAATACCCTCTCTCTGCTGCAGGTCGTTCAGGTAATCCTTCCCTCCGTAGTAGATTTTCCGGAGGTCATCCAGCTCCAGTGAAATGCCTTCGGCAATCACATGTCCCTTGCTGACTGCAACCGGCGGATCGGGAGTCAGTGTCCGGCCGATGGTGTCTGCCAGTTCGGGGCAGGGATCGAATCCCGAGGCCATTGAGACCAGCGGCTGGAAATCCGAGGCTGCACACAGCGTCTTCAGTTGGCCGATAGCCGCCAGCGCACGCCGTATCTGCGCCACCTCACGGGGAGTGACCCTCCCCACCGCCACCTTGCTCAGCAGCCTCTCGAGATCACCCACCTCGCGTATCAGCCCCTCCATCTCCTCTTTCACATCGGGATGGCCAATCAGGAACTCCACGATATCAAGCCTGGTATTCAGTACCGAAATGTCCTTCAGCGGCAGTGAGAGCCACCGCTTCATCATTCTTCCGCCCATGGGCGAAAGCGTCCGGTCAAGGATCTCTATCAGTGTCTTTGCGCCCTCGTAGGGCGAATGGAACAGTTCGAGATTGCGGACAGTGAACCTGTCAAGCCATACGTATTTCTCCTCCTCGATACGCGCGAGGCGGTTGATGTGGCCAAGGTTCTCGTGCCTGGTCATATCAAGGTACCAGAGGATTGCGCCTGCGGCGATGATGCCGCTGGTCATCCCCTGCACACCGAAGCCCTTCAGCGACGTGGTCCCGAACTGCTTCAGCAGCCTGTCGTTGGCCGTATCGGGGGTAAATATCCAGTCGTCAAGCCTGTATGTGTAAAACCGGCTGCCGAACCGCTCGCGGAAGAGCTCGGTTTTCCGCTTTTCGAAAAGCACCTCCCTGGGCTGGAAGTTGTTAAGGATCTGCTCCACGTGAGGTGTATCGCCCTCCGACACAAAAAACTCCCCGGTGGAGACATCCAGCAGCGCAACGCCAACCGACTGCTTCTCGATATGAACGGCAGCCAGGAAGTTATTCTCCTTGTGATTAAGCACGTTGTCACTGAATGAGACTCCCGGGGTGATGAGTTCGGTGATGCCCCGTTTGACAATCTTTTTAGTAAGCTTCGGGTCTTCGAGCTGTTCGCAGATTGCCACCCGCTGCCCTGCCCTGACAAGCCTCGGAAGGTATGTGTCAAGCGCGTGAAACGGGAATCCGGCAAGTTCCACCGAGCTGGCTGAGCCGTTGGCCCTCTTAGTCAGGGTTATGCCCAGTATTTCAGATGCACGGATCGCATCTTCGCCAAAGGTCTCGTAGAAGTCGCCGACCCTGAAAAGGAGTATTGCGTCAGGGTGTTTGGCTTTGACGGCATAATACTGCTTCATCAGCGGTGTTTCGACATATTTCTGCATCTGAGACATTTACGGTTTTGTACCCTCGCGCAACGGCGTGAAACAAAATTAAAAATCTCCCGCAACTTAAGCATAACTTTTATCATAAATAGTCCGGAAGAGTTTAACTACATTTGTCATGGAGGCTCATGAAAGTGAGCCTGCAAGGATCCGGAAACCAACATCAGAAAATATAACGCATATGAAAAAAGTACTAATTCTCGGTGCCGGCCTGGTGTCAAAACCAATGGTCGAGTACCTGCTTGGGGAAGGTTTCGAGGTAATCATTGCCACAAGAACTGTAGAGAAAGCTGACAAGCTGCTCGGCGGGCATAAGAACGGCAGGGCAGTTGCATGGGTAATGGAAGACATGGAGACCCTCTCCGGCATGGTAAGGGACAGTGACCTGACAGTCAGCCTTCTGCCTTACAGGTTCCATGTGGATGTTGCGAAGTTCTGCCTCAGATACAGGAAGCCTCTCGTTACCACATCATATGTTTCACCCGCCATGCAGGCCCTGCATGATGATGCCGTGAAGGCTGGTGTCATCTTCCTTAACGAAGCCGGGCTTGACCCAGGGATAGACCACATGTCTGCAATGCGTATAATTGACCATGTAAGACAGAAAGGCGGCAAGATAGATGAGTTTTATTCGCTCTGCGGTGCTCTCCCGGCTCCGGAAGATGCAAATAACCCGCTTGGTTACAAATTCTCATGGAGCCCTAAAGGTGTGGTGCTTGCAAGCCGTAACGGAGCAACATACCTGAAGCACGGGAAAATTGTCAATATAGAGCCTGTTGACCTTTTCAAGGCACGTTTCACCCATCCGTTCCCGGGAATCGGCGAACTGGAAGTTTACCCCAACCGTGACTCGGTAAGCTATGTGGATATTTACGGCCTGAAAGGGATTCAGACCATGTACCGCGGCACATTCCGCTTCAAGGGATGGTGCGAGACTCTTGACCTGATGAAGGCAATAGGGCTGGTTGATGACGGCGACAAGGATTACACAGGCGTTACCTTCAGGCAGTTCGTTGCTGAAAAGGCCGGCGTACCGGGCAAGGATATCAGGAAGGAGCTGAAGGAGAAGCCGGGACTCAACCCGAGCGACAAGGCGCTTGAAGCATTCGAGTGGCTGGGGCTCTTTGACAATGCCGTTATGGGTTATGCGGTAACCTCACCTTATGAGATCACCTCTGACCTTATGATAAAGAAGATGTGGCTGAACGACAATGAGCGTGACATGATTGTCATGCAGCACCTCTTCCTGGCGACATACCATGACGGCAAGAGTGAGGTGATCAGCTCGAGGATGCTCGACTTCGGCACCCCGGCAACCAACACCTCCATTGCACGTACCGTGGCCCTTCCGGCAGCAATGGCAGTCAAGATGATACTAACTGGGAAAATCAACCTGCACGGCGTTTACAGGCCAATCCTTCCTGAACTGTACAACCCCATACTCGACGAGCTTGAGGCCAACGGCATAAAGATGGTAGAGGAGTACGGCCTGCCGGTTGATCAGATGATAAAATAGGTCCCGGGCAGTCCGGGTTGATTTCACGGCAGTCCGGGTTGATTTCCCGGGCAGGCTGCGCAGGGAAAAATTGCAGAACCAGGATTCGGGTCAGCCCTCAGAATTTCAGATAAAAATCCTTTGTGAGGGAGACATACTCGTCAGAGTAGATATGTCTCCCTCCTTTTTCTATGACCAGCTCCTCCTCGGTGCAGGGTATGGCCTCGCGGCCGAAGGTCATCAGCGCCCTTGCCGGTGGCGTGGCAGGAGTTGACCTTACAAGGAGCCTCCGGGTACAGTGGAGGCCCTGAGCAGCAGCAAATTCCAAGAACATTTGTGCTTCATTCACCGGCAGAACAAGATGCAGGCTGCCGGCAGGCGCAAGCAGACGGACAACTGAACCGGCAAGATCTACGTGGCTCAGGCTGACGGTATGCCTGGCCCGGGCGCGTCCCTGGTCCGGATTAAGGAGAGAGTCAACAAAATATGGCGGATTGGTTATAATCGCATCAAAGACCATCCCTGCCTCTGGCCGGAAATCCTGCACCGAAGTGTGAATCAGAGTCATCCTTTCATGCCAGGGGCTTGCAGCAAAATTAATACCTGCCTGAATGAATGAGTTGCGGTCAGGCTCAATTGCAACAATCCGGGCGCCTGATCTCTGTGCAGCCATCAGCGCCAGGAGGCCGGTACCGGTGCCTATATCCAGTATTGTGCCGGCATTCTCCAATCGCGCCCAGGCGCCAAGCAGCACGCTGTCAGTTGTTACACCGAAGGCCGCCATCTCCTGGCGCACCGTGAACTGTTTGAATCTGAAATAGCCGGATGACACAGTACCCGGGATTACTTTTTCCTGAAGATAGAGGCGACAGTCTTGCCAATGAGATCAACCCTCTCTATTGCCTCAAGTAACGACGGACTTGTAATATCCAGTTGCTCCTCATTCCAGGCAATCGACTGTGACGGATATACCAGCAGGAAATTTGTCTCCCGGAAATGTCTGTCGAGGTGCACCGGAATCATCTCCATTGCCGGCTGATATGAAACGAAATTTCTCCTGCTCATAACAATGATCAGGTTGTCATCACTCTTTACCGACTCCCTCAGTTCAGGGATCCTGTTCCAGTCATCAAGCAGGTTAAGCTCTGCATTCAACGGATGGTTTCCAATGATCTGCTCCAGCAGGTGGCTTGTCTTCTCTCCTGAGTAAAAGATAACCTTTGCACCTGTATTCTGCGCAATGTTCCAGATCTTTGAAAGCCAGAATGAAAATCCGGGCTCATCCTCTGCCCTCGGAGGGATGAGCACAATATGCCTTTTAACGGTTGATATCGGCTGAACCGGCCTGTAAATATATGTGGTGCAGTTGCACCTCGAAAGCAACCCGAGGGTCAGCTTGCCAAAAAAGGAGTCCGACATGTTCTTCCTGACATGTAATCCCAGCATCAGGTCAGTGATACCGTTCTCCTTGACAACATTGGAGATACCCAGGACCAGGTTGGCGTCATACCTCAGGACAGTCCTGACCTTCACATCGGTAGCAGAGGCAGCTATCACCGACTGTTCAAGAAGCTTACGTGCACCTTTCTCTGCCTCCGGATCAGCCGAATCGGATGTAAGAATATTCAGAGCAAACAGCTCGTCAGTATTCCTTTTTGATTTTATTATTGTGCTGAGACTGATCAGATCGTCGATGTTCTCCGGATTGCTGACCGGCAGAAGTATCCGCTCCTTGTTTTCCTGATTCTCATCAGGCGCCATGTCAGAAAGGGCAATTCTCTGTGCTCCTCTCTGGGTAATGAACGAGGAGACAGTACAGGTGACAAGGATCATCACTATTGTCCCGTTAAGGACGCTGTCATTCAACAGACGGACCGGATCGCCGCCAGGGCCGTAACTTAGTATAATATTATACCCGATCAGCACGGCTGCGAGGGTGGCTGCTGCCTGTGAATTGGTAAGGCCAAAGATAATCTTACGCTCATCCTTCGTGTACCCGAAGCTTTTCTGGGTCAGCCAGGCCGGGATGAACTTGCCGGCCAGCGCCACCAGGGTCATCACCATGGCAACTATTACAGTCTCCCGGTTGACAAACGCCCGGAAATCTATCAGCATACCCACCCCGATGAGAAAGAATGGAATGAAAATCGCATTCCCCACGAAGTCAATGCGGTTCATCAAAGGAGATGTGCGGGGTATAAGCCTGTTCAGGGCAAGACCTGCCAGGAATGCTCCGATGATTGCCTCAATGCCGGCAAATTTTGACATTACTCCGCCGAGAAATACCAGCACAAGTACAAAAATGTACTGCGAAATGTTATCACTGTATCGCTTGAGGAACCACCGTGCAACTATAGGAAACAGGAAGATGATCACTGCTGAAAAAGCCAGGTAAGAGAATACAAGTTTTATCCAGAAGAGGGTATTCAGTTCACCGCCGGTCAGAGCTACTATTACAGCCAGGACTGTCAGCGCCAGCACATTGGTAATCAAGGTGCTGCCAACGGCGATATTCACTGCCCTGTTCCTGAATATACCGAATTTGCTGACAATCGGGTAGGTGATCAATGTGTGCGAAGCAAACATGCTCGCCAGCAATACAGATGTGACGGGAGAAAAATGAAGGAGCCAGATCCCGGCAACAGTACCAAGGACCATAGGTATCACAAAACCGTAGAGTCCAAGCAAAGTGCTTCGCCCTGCGTTCCTCCTGAAATCGTTAATGTCAATCTCCAGCCCTGACAGGAACATGATATAGATAAGTCCTGCGGTTCCCGAGAGAATTATGCTGCTGTCACGGGTCATGAGGTTGAATCCGTGGGGTCCTATCAACACTCCTGCAAGGATCATCCCGAGGAGGTGGGGTATCCTGATCCGGTCAGACAGAATCGGAACAAGAAGGATTATAAGAAGGATAATCAAAAATTTCAGCACAGGATCTGTGAAGGGCAATTGCAGGTCTATGGCGGAATATATCATACGATTTCTGACTTCGGTGTAAAGGTATATAACGAAGTGAAATGAGCCCGGCCCTGATTCAAAAATAATGATGACTCCTTCAGTGTCTTATCTGTCAGCCCGTTACAGTCCTGCCTGTATTGATTAAAAACACATCCATATTCCCAAGATCCTTCCTCAGGCGATATAGGTTTTCGAGGTTCACCGTACCGATTACATAGCTGTACCTGTGATTTGTGTAAACCTCGCTTACCTCACTGAACCTGAAGAGATCCCGGTCTCTTTCATCATGATACCTCAGGTATATTTCGATCTTGTGGTCAAGGGTGAATTTCCGTACGGCGCCCTGCATGTTCTTCTTGTACTCATAACTGTAACCGTATGAATTGGCAGAAATATCCGAGAGCACTGCGCTTCCTGTGGGGTGACCGCCGGCACCCTTCCCGGCGAAAAACTGTTTCTCGGCAAAGGCAGCCTCGGTTATCACGCCGTTGTTTTCATGGTCCACATTGTACAGGTATTTGTCCGGTGAGACGAACCGGGGCAGTACGAAACCTGTGATTGTGTCTTCCCCGGTTTTTCCCACATACGGGACCAGCTTGATCTTGTAGCCCTTCTCCTTTGCATACTGTATGTCATACCCGGAGATATTCCCTATGCCGTAATGAAAAACTTCATCCGGATCAAGGAACAGTCCGTAGGCGTGCGCAGTTATGATGCAGAGTTTATACTTCGCATCCCATCCGTCAACATCCAGTCCCGGATCCTTCTCGGCAAAACCCTTGTCCTGAGCCTCCTGCAGCGCCTTCGCGAAGTCCTTCCCCTCATTGTGCATCAGTGTCAGGATATAGTTGGTTGTACCGTTGAGGATGCCGCGAAGCGAATGAAGCAGTTCATTGTCATAGTATTCCTCAAGGTTCCTGATAATTGGAATGCTGGCACCGGCAGATGCCTCATACAGCAATGCAACCTTGTTTTCCTGCTGCAATCGCACAAGTTCTTCAAGGTGGGTGGCAACCATTACCTTGTTTGCGGTTACAACACTCTTCCCGTTCTCCATGGCCTGTTTTACAATGGCGAATGCCTCCCCGGGATCATTTATCAGCTCAACAACCAGGTTGATTGAACTGTCATTCAGGATATCATTTTTGTCAAATGTAAAGAAGGACATGGGGAGCCGTCTCTCCTTCGATCTGTCTTTCACGCAAATGCGGACTATCTCCGCCTTTATCCCCCTGCTGTTCTCCAGCACGTCGTGCAGTCCCCGGCCGACGCATCCATATCCGAACAGCCCTATCCTAAGCTCTTTTCTTGTCATAATTATCTTTTGAACATTTTTTCCAGAATTCCCTGATGATGCCGGTGAGCAGCTCCCTTTCAATAAGAAAACCGTCATGGCCGTAAAGGGAGTCAATCTCTTTGTAGTAAGCACCTTCGACATTGTCTGCAAGGAATTTCTGATCATGCACCGGAAAAAGGAAGTCTGACGAGATCCCGACAGACAGCACCTGTGCTTTAATGGTCTTCAGGGCCTCATGAATACATCCTCTTCCGCGCCCGGCATTATGTGTATCTGAAAGCTTTGTCAGGCAATAATATGAGTAGGGATTGAACCTGCTGACCAGCTTATCGCCCTGGTATGACAGGTATGACGAGGCCCTGAAATGATCTGTCCTGTCGTCTTCCTCCTTTTGGGTAAGATTGTATGCATGTGATGACCTGTAGCTGAGCAGGGCGATTGCCCTTGCGGCTTTAAGCCCCATCCGGCCACCATCAGGGTCTTCTGCCCGGAAAGACGGGTCTGCCTCAATAGCCAGTCTCTGGGACTCATTGAATGCAATCGCCCAGGGTGTCTGCCTGACGCTGGAGGCGATAAACACAAGATGCCTGATAAGCTCAGGGCTCATGACAGAATACTCCAGCGCCTGAAATCCACCAATGGATGATCCTATTACCGTATGGATGCTCTTGACTCCAAGATGTTTGCGGAGTATCTCATGAGTATTTACAACGTCCCTGACCGTTATCGGAGGAAAGGTTTTCAGCCATGGCATTCCGGTTACGGGGTTCAGATCAGCTGGGCCGGTTGTACCATAACATGATCCAAGGATGTTGGCACAAACCACATAGTATTCCGAAGTATCAAACAGAAGCCCGTCACCCACCATTCCCGGCCACCAGGCTTCCACATCCGAATTTGCCGTAAGGGCGTGGCAGACCCAGATTACATTATTTCCCTCCCTGTTCAGCGCACCATAGGTATGGTAGGCTATCTCCAGGCGTGGAAGCACCTCTCCTGATTCTGTCAGAAAAGGTTCCTCAGAGATGAATTTCTTCATAATATCTTCCTGAATGCCTGTGAAAAATCATCAATTATGTCTTCAATATGCTCAAGGCCAACTGACACCCTGAAGAGGCCAGGCTCCACCCCGGCAGCAAGCTGCTCTTCGGGTGAAAGCTGTGAGTGGGTGGTTGCTGACGGTTGTATTATGAGTGTCTTGGCATCACCTACGTTGGCAAGATGACTCACTATTTTCAGGTGTTCTACAAGTTTTACTGCTTTCCCAAGATCTGTCTTCAAAACAAAACTCAGCACCCCGCCGGCACCGTTGGGAAGGTATTTTTTTGCCACTTCATGATACGGGTTTTCCTCCAGGCCCGGGTATGTGACCCTCTCTATGAAGCTCTGTTCTTTCAGCCACCGGGCCAGTTGAATTGTGTTCTGTATATGCCTCTCCATGCGCAGTGAGAGCGTCTCGAGACCCTGCAGGAGCAGGAAGGAGTTGAACGGGCTGATAGCAGGACCAAGGTCCCTGAGGCCTTCAACCCTCGCTTTGATGATAAACCCGATATTGCCGGCTTCAGTGTCAGGCGAAAATACATCAGTGTAGACAAGCTCGTGGTACCCTTTCGCCGGCTCTGTCAATGAGGGGAATTTCCCGTTTCGCCACTCAAAGGTGGCAGCATCAACAATGACTCCCCCGATGCTCGTACCATGTCCCCCTATCCATTTTGTGGCAGACTCTACAACAATGTTTGCACCGTACTTTATGGGTGCACACAGATACCCGCAGGCTCCGAAAGTATTATCAACCACCAGGGGTATCGCGTAACGAGACGCCAGTCCGGCGAATGCCTCAAAATCAGGAATGTCAAAGCCGGGGTTGCCGATTGTCTCAAGATAAATGGCCTTTGTGTTGTCATCGATTAGTCTCTCAAAGGAGGCAAGATTGAGGTCAGCAGAAAACCTTACATTTATGCCGAATGAAGGAAGTGTTACGTTGAACTGGTTGTAAGTGCCCCCGTACAGGAACGGTGAACTGACAAAGTTGTCTCCTGCCCTCAGGAATGTGGTCAGGGCAATGAACTGTGCAGCGTGGCCCGAGGACACCGCCAGTGCCGCAGCGCCTCCCTCCAGCGCTGCCACACGCTTTTCAAAGACATCAGTTGTCGGATTCATTATCCTCGTATAGATATTGCCAGGCTCGGCAAGGCCGAAGAGATCGGCAGCATGTTTCGCATTTCTGAATACATAGGATGTTGTCTGATAAAGGGGAACTGCCCTTGACAGGGTGTCACTATCGGGTGTGTGACCTGCATGCAGCTGCAGAGTCTCAAATCTGAGTTTACTGTTTTCCATGATAACAAAATTGATATGAATACTAAGGCGGATACCGCAACAGGATCAATCCTTCCATCATTACGTGGCGGTAAAATCTAAAACGACAATATCAGGGGAAGGAGATTACCGGCACATGCACATAGGCATGAGCGGCATGATGAAATTGTTATGGTTGAGATGAATGTAATTCATGTTCTCCTTTTACTCCGGCAGAGGTCTGCCGGAGCTGCAAAAATAATCAAATTTGTTCCCGGTATGCGGAAACCGGGAAAAAATCTCCCAAACAACACGGTTTCCGAACGGAATATAAAAAGCATTAACTTTGTAAACCATTTTAACGGAACTTTGTTGATTATTTTGTGAAAAAGTTACTCTCCATACTGACTGTACTTCTGGTGGTGACAGCAATGCTGCACTTCTCGGTTGCGCGTCATTATTGCCACGGAGAGATGGTTGCTTCAAAGGTTTCACTTTCGGGGGCCCTGGCTACCTGCGGAATGGAAGATAATGAAGGTGACTGCAGGCATGGACATAATGAGGACCTTTTTGACTCCCATTGCTGTGATGATGTCGTGACATCATATTTTCTTGACAATACTTACACTCCTGCCACAAAAGCCAAGTCCGGTCTTGACCATGCGAAATTACAGGTTCCGGTCATGCCAGTTGAGAAACCTGCAAGGGTTGCTTTTACCGAAGCAAGGTCATTGTCTGATATCAGTCCTCCCGGAGGATTGATGACATCTTCGGTTGATCTCCCGCAAATTCGGGTATTCCGTATCTGATTTCATTTTACCGTCATTGCCGTTGCATTGGGGCTTTGTTCCCGGTCTGCATCGGCTTCTGTTTATTCTACTGCTAAAATCATTCAAACTTTAAAAATTTGAAATCATGAAATCAATACGACTCTTTATAAGTGTACTGGCATTGTCACTGTTTACAATACCAGCATTTACCCAGGCGCATGATCACGCCAAAAACACCGTTGCCGGAGATACGGTAAAAACAGAAACTTTCAAGGTATGGGGCGCATGCGGAATGTGCAAGACCAGGATAGAAAAAACTGTTAAAACTGAGGGTGCTACAGCAGCCTCATGGGACTCTAAAACCCAACTCCTGACGGTTACTTATAATCCTGCAAAAACCGGCAAGGAAGCTTTGAGCAAGAAGCTTGCTGCTGCCGGACACGATACGGAGAAATTCAAGGCTCCTGACGAGGTCTATAACAGTCTTCCGGGCTGCTGCCATTACGAGAGGCAGAAGTAAATTTCCAGTATTCACATTTTGAACCTGGCTGCTGAAGCCACAGTGAGGCCATGACATCAGGTCAGAGGGCAGCCCTGTGGCCGGCACAGGAATTAAAGTTTTAACCACAATGCCATGTTTAACAGACTAGTCAAATACTTCCTTGAAAACCGGCTTATAACCTTCATCCTCCTCATAGCTTTCGTGGTGATGGGGTTGGTGACAATGCCGTTCAGCCTCAAGTCAGGCCTTTTGCCACGCGATACGGTTCCTGTTGATGCAATCCCGGACATCGGTGAAAACCAGCAGATTGTTGCCACCGAATGGATGGGCCGGTCTCCCCAGGATATCCAGGACCAGGTCACTTATCCGCTTACAACCGCCCTGCTGGGTATTCCGGGCGTTCAGACAATAAGAAGCACCTCTATGTTCGGCATGTCTTTTATCTATATAATTTTCAAGGATAATGTCGAATTCTACTGGAGCCGGTCAAGGATACTGGAGAAGCTGAACTCACTTCCTCCAGGCACATTGCCGGAAGGGGTGCAGCCGACCCTGGGGCCCGATGCCACAGCACTCGGGCAGATTTTCTGGTATACACTTGAAGGACGGAATCCCGAAACCGGGGAACCGGCAGGAGGCTGGGACCCGTCAGAACTAAAGACAATCCAGGACTTTTACGTGAAATACAGCCTCTCGGCTGCAGAGGGGGTCTCCGAGGTAGCATCTGCAGGCGGATTCCTGAAGGAATACCAGGTTGACCTGGATCCCGAAGCGCTCAAGGCTTACAATGTATCCATTATGGATGTGATGAATGGAGTGAAGCGAAGCAACCTGGACATAGGAGCTGAAACAATTGAACTTAACAACGTCGAGTACATAATACGCGGCCTCGGTTATGTCAAGAGCCTGAATGACCTCGAACTGTCTGTAATTACAGTCCGGGAAAATGTTCCGGTGCGAATCAGGGACGTAGCCGTCGTCAGCTTCGGCCCTGCACCGCGAAGAGGCGGACTTGACAAAGCCGGCTCAGAGGCTGTGGGTGCAGTTGTTGTTGCCAGGTACGGCTCAAACCCGATGGAGGTGATTAACAATGTAAAAGAAAAAATCAAGGAGATTGAAGCAGGCCTGCCGCAGAAATCCCTGCCTGACGGTACGGTCTCGAAGGTCACAATTGTTCCCTTTTATGACCGGACAGGCCTGATAAAGGAAACGATAGGCACCCTTGAGTCCGCGCTGTCACACGAAATTCTCATAAGCATAATTGTAATAATTGTGCTTGTCATGAACCTTAGGGCATCACTTATTGTGGCAAGCCTCCTGCCAATTGGCGTCCTGATGACTTTCATCCTGATGCGTTTTCTGGGTATTGATGCCAATATTGTCGCTTTATCAGGTATTGCCATCGCCATCGGTGTAATGGTAGACATCGGAATAGTTGATGTTGAGAATATTCTCCGGCACCTCGAGATGCCTGAAAACCGGGGAATAAAAGGCAAGAAACTTATGCGGGTTATCTATGAGGCCACAACGGAGGTCAGGGCAGCAGTTGTTACCTCCATTGCAACTACAATAGTCAGCTTCCTGCCTGTATTTGCGATGCAGGCACAGGAAGGAAAACTGTTTCACCCGCTTGCATGGACCAAAACATTTGCCCTGCTGTCTGCATTTGTCCTTGGTATTGTTGTGCTGCCAACACTGGTTCATATCTTCTTCAATATCTCATTTGACCGGAGGAAAATAAAGATTGCGTGGAACTCTGTTCTGATAATTGCCGGCATTACACTAGCCATAGTCTTTAAATCATGGCCGGCCATTGCATTGGTTGCCGTAGGTGTCAATAATCTTCTGGATCACAAATGGTCAGTCCATAGAAAAGAGTATCCGAATTACATAAATATTTTAATCACGGTTTTGTTTGCTACCTGGTACCTTTCAATAGAATGGCTGCCTTTGGGGGCCCATAACAGTGAGTTTGCGAATTTCCTGTTCGTTTCAGGGATTGTGACAGTTATTCTACTTGCACTGATGTCGATGGTCCGGTATTATGAGAAAATTCTCAGGTGGGCGCTGGAGAACAAGCGTAAGTTCCTCCTGATCCCTGCAGTAACTCTCTTTTTCGGTCTCCTTGTCTGGCAGGGTGCTGACAGGATTCTAGGGTTTATTCCCGGCGGAGCCGAAAAGCTTGGGTGGAAGAACATCCGGCAGACCTCGTTCTGGCAAAAGACAACGGCCGCCTTCCCCGGTGCCGGGAAAGAGTTCATGCCGTCACTGAATGAAGGCTCATTTCTCCTGATGCCCACCAGCATGCCTCATTCCGGCATCCAGATGAACCTCGAATATATTGAGACACTTGACAGACGGTTATCTGCAATCCCGGAAGTCGAAATTGCTGTAGGCAAGTGGGGAAGGGTCAGCTCAGCTCTTGATCCGGCGCCTGTTCAGATGTTTGAAAACACTATTAACTACCGGTCTGAATACATTCTCGATGAGAACGGACACAGGATGAGGTTTAAAGTGAATAAAAACGGAGACTACATACTTGCCGGTGAAAAAACATATAACCCGGGAACACAGGACTTCAGGGTGATTCCGGCAGACAGCCTTATCCCCGACAGGAAGGGGGAGTATTTCAGGCAATGGCGCCCGCACATAAAGAGGCCGGATGATATATGGCAGGAGATTGTAAAGGTTACCGACATTCCGGGGCTGACATCTGCCCCGAAACTTCAGCCGATCGAGACAAGGCTTGTAATGCTTTCAACCGGCATGCGCGCCCCGATGGGCCTTAAGGTCTACGGGCCGGATCTGAATTCAATCGAAGAGGCCGGACTGATATTCGAAAAGGCACTGAAAGAAGTTCCGTCTGTTAAAGGCTCCTCCGTATTCTATGACAGGGCTGTCGGTGCTCCGTACCTCGGGATTAATCTGAACCGTGAGGCAATGGCCCGGTACGGAATGTCTGTCAGCGAGGTACAGGAAATACTTCAGGTCGCCGTGGGCGGAATGACTCTTTCAACCTCGGTTGAGGGCAGGGAAAGATTCCCGCTCAGAGTACGCTATGCACGGGAACTCCGGGATAATCCGGAGGACCTGAAGAAAATCCTAGTACCGTCAATGAACGGAGCCCAGGTCCCTCTTGGCAGTATAGCAGAAATTGAATATACAAGGGGAGCCCAGATGATACGAAGTGAGAATACTTTCCTTGTCGGTTATGTAATCTTCGATAAGACTGAAGGCACAGCAGAAGTTGATGTGGTGAAACAGGCAGATAAAATCCTGAAGGACAAAATTAATTCAGGTGAGATTTCACTTCCTGCCGGCGTGACTTTTAAATTTGCCGGGAACTATGAGCACCAGCTCAGGGCAACCAAAAGACTGGCGCTGGTGATTCCTGTAAGCCTGATCTTGATATTATTGTTGCTTTACTTCCAGTTCAGGACAATAACTGCCTCATTCATACATTTTTCGGGGGTCTTTGTCGCATTCTCAGGTGGATTCATAATGCTTTGGCTTTATGGGCAGGACTGGTTTATGAACTTCTCAGTTGCAGGACTGAACCTTCGTGACATGTTCCAGATGCATGAAATAAACCTGAGCGTAGCGGTATGGGTAGGTTTCATCGCACTGTTCGGCATTGCCACAAATGACGGGGTAATAATGGGAACCTATATTCACCAGGTGTTTGAAGACCTTAAACCGAAGACTGTTCATGATGTGAGGGAGGCTGTGGTGATGGCCGGAAAGAAAAGGGTCCGGCCTGCAATGATGACAACCGCGGTGGCTGTTATTGCACTGTTGCCCGTTCTTTCATCAACAGGAAAGGGGGCAGACATAATGGTCCCGATGGCAATACCCACTTTCGGAGGCATGATAATACAGGTTATGACAATTTTTGTTGTTCCGGTTTTCCAGGCAATCTGGAGGGAAGGCGAAGTGTCACGGTCTGAAAAGTTACAAGATCAGTTACCAAACAAAGAAACGGAAGATGAAAACAATACTTTATAAGATCCTTGTTTTGTCAGTCATAGCGGGTGCAGCGTCAGCAGAATTAAGAAGCCAGGCTTTCCCTGATTCCCTCGCTGCTTACCTTGAAATTGCCGCCAGGAATAACCCTGGAGTTCAAAAGTCGCTGTACGATTACCAGGCTGCACTTCAAAAGGTACCGCAGGTAAGCAGCCTGCCCGACCCTGAGCTGACTGCAGGCTTCTTCCTTAAACCTATGGAGCTTATGAGCGGAAACCAGGTGGCTGACTTTCAGCTTATGCAGATGTTCCCCTGGTTCGGAGTTTTGCGCAATGCGAAAGACGAAATGAGCCTGATGGCACAGGCTAAATATGAGCTGTTCCGCGATGCGAAACTACAGGTTGGTTATGACGTTCAGAAAGCCTGGTATGAGCTGTTCAAAGTCCGTGAAGAGATTAGGATTTCTGAAAAGAATATTGAACTACTGAGGACTATTGAACGCCTTTCGCTCATTAAATTCAAATCTCCTTCTGCAGGAGGCACAACGTCACTGCCAGCCGGCTCCATGACATCCCCCGGCTCCCGTGGAGGGATGGAAGGAGGTTCTGCAGGAATGGGGAATATGGCAGGTGTTCAGACAACCAGGAGGGATGCAGATTCACGGGAAAACCAATCCTCAATGCAGTCACTCCCAATGGGTTCTTCCACCAGCGGATCAGGTCTCGCAGATTTCTACAGGATACAGATCGAGATCCTCGGACTCGAGGACAACATTGCCTCCCTTAAGAACCAGGAAAGAACATCTGTTGCCAGGTTCAACAGTATTCTTGACAGGAGTCCTGAACATCCGGTTTATGTTGACACAATCACACGATACTCTTCTGTGGGATTAGAGGAGACAATGGACCCGGACAGCCTGCTTGCAGACAATCCGATGCTGAAAATGATCAGCTATGAAAACCAGTCGCTTGAGGCACGGAAAAAGATGATCTCAGGCATGAGTTATCCAATGATGGGTATCGGAATCAATTATTCGCTGATCAATAAAAGCCCGATGTCTGAGTCAGCGATGAACGGTTCTGACATGGTCATGCCGATGGTTACCGTTACAATCCCTGTTTACCGGAAGAAGTATAATGCCATGAAATCCGAGACCGATCTGCTCAAATCTTCATCTGAGAAGAGCTACAGGGCAACTGAAAATTCCCTGAAGGTTGAGCTCTTAAGTGCCATGCTGGACTATCAGGATATCTCGAGAAGGGTTAAACTGTACGAAAGCCAGCACAGTCTTGCTGCCAGGTCTCTTGACCTGATGCTGAAGGATTTCTCTGCCTCCGCATCATCACTTACGGATGTATTAAGATTGCGGCAACAGATTTATGAATATGAACTTAACCTGATTGAAGCCAGGGCGGATCTGAATATTACTTCTGCCCGGATAACACGGCTCATGGCATACACAATATAATAATTAGAATCACACAAATGGAAAAACTTAATAATTCTCAGTTAAACCGTCTGTTCTCCAACAGGTATTTCAACTACACCCTCTTTGTCCTTGCCGGTCTCTTTCTTGGCTGGCTGATTTTCCGTGACGGGCACGGTCATGATCATGAACCGCGACAATCCACAGAAGTGGCACAGGAAACAATATGGACATGCTCAATGCACCCGCAGATAAGAATGCAGGAACAAGGCGACTGCCCCATCTGCGGCATGGACCTGATACCTCTCGCTCAGAACGGTTCCTCCGGCATTGATCCTGATGCAGTACATCTCACAAAGGAGGGTGCAGCCCTCGCAAATGTTATGACCACTGTGGCATCAAGGCAGAAGCCTGTCATGGAGGTGAGGCTTTACGGCAAGGTGCAGGCTGATGAAAGATTGTTGCAGAACCAGGTGTCACATGTATCCGGAAGGATAGAGAAGCTGTTCGTGAATTTTACAGGTGAGAGTGTCAGTAAAGGCCAGCTCCTTGCACAGGTGTACTCCCCGGAATTGGTTTCAGCCCAGCAGGAACTGATTGAGGCGGCGAAGACGAAAGAGACTCAGCCTGCCATTTATGATGCCGCCAGGGAAAAACTTCGCCTCTGGAAAATTACTGATGCACAGATAGAGACAATTGAAAACTCAGGAATCGCTCAGTCACTGGTCGATATTGTATCAAACACTGATGGCACAGTAATCTCCAGGCTGGTGAATACTGGTAATTATATCTCACAGGGAACGCTGTTATATGAAATTGCTGACCTCTCCGGGCTATGGGTGCTCTTTGATGCATATGAGAGTGATCTCCGGTTCCTGAAAAGAGGCGAAAGACTCACATTCACAGTCGAGGCATATCCGGGTGAGAAATTCACCGGGACAATTGCCTTTATTGATCCGGTTATTGACCCGGTGACACGCGTGGCGAGGGTTAGGGTTGAAACCGGGAACAGATCAGGCAGGCTAAAACCGGAAATGTTTGTAACAGGTATCTTCTCAACCGCTTTGCCTGAGTTCAGCAATAATCTGATTATTCCAAAATCTGCGGTTCTCTGGACCGGCAAACGGTCAATTGTATATGTCAGGCAGCCCGGGATTGATGAACCGGTCTTTACAATGCGTGAAGTAGAACTGGGGCCGGCGCTTGGAGACAGTTATGTCGTTGTCTCAGGTCTGGCAGAGGGAGAAGAGATCGTCACCAACGGCACCTTCAGTGTTGATGCTGCCGCACAGCTTGCGGGCAAGCCAAGCATGATGAATCCCGTCGGGGGAGCCTCCTCCACAGGTCATGATCACGGTACAATGTCAGAAACTGGAAGCGTCGAAGGGAATACCACAGAATCAGACCACGATCATAGCACGACAGCCACCACTGGTGACAATCTGTCTGCCAGCACGGGCCATACCGAATTCAGGGTTGAAGGAAACTGCGAGATGTGCAAGGAGAGGATCGAAACCACGGCAAAAAAAGTGCATGGAGTTGAGACTGCAAACTGGATTATTGATACAAAACAACTGCATCTCACCTTTGACAAATCACATACAGATCTTGACGAAGTGAAAAAAGCAATCGCTGATGCCGGACATGATAATGACAAATACCGGGCACCCGACACTATCTATAACAGTTTACCGGAGTGCTGTCTATACAGGAAATAATGAGTAATCCCGTAAAATTATGGAACAAAAAATAACAAACCTGATTGACCTCCTCAGACAACACAAAAGTGCTGTGATTGCATTTTCAGGAGGGGTAGACAGCACTTTCCTGGCCAGGATCGCCAGGGATGCTTACGGAGACAACCTCCTCCTGATAACTGCAACGTCAAGTACCTACCCTTACTATGAGCTCGACGAGGCCAGATCACTTGCGGAACTGCTCGGAATAAAGCACCGGATAATAGTTTCCGAAGAAATTGAAATCCCCGGCTATGCTGACAATCCGCCTGACAGATGCTATTACTGTAAGAGTGAGCTTTTCGGGAAAATAAAATTCATTGCTGAGCAGGAGGGCTATGAGGCAGTATTTGACGGCAGCAACGCCGATGACCTTAAAGACTATCGTCCCGGAATGAGGGCTAAACAGGAAAAGGGAATCATCTCCCCTCTTGCAGAGACAGGGTTTACAAAGAATGACATCCGCCATTTCTCCGCCCTTATGAATCTGCCGACGGCCACGAAACAGTCATATGCCTGCCTGGCGTCACGGTTCCCCTACGGCGAAAAGATAACGATAGAAAAACTTGACCGCGTGGGTGCGGCAGAGTTTGAAATCAGGAAGATGGAATTCACCCAGTTCAGGATTCGAAGCCACGAAAACCTTGCCCGCCTTGAATTCATCCCGTCCGAAATGGATAAGGCCTGGAATAACAGGGACCATCTCTCACTGATATGCAAAAGATCCGGGTTCAGCTATACCACGATTGATTTAACCGGCTACAGGACCGGCTCAATGAATGAAGTCCTTCCTGAATCAGTCAGGAATGAAAGGAATGAGAATCACTGAACTACTTTATTAAAAGACATATCTGAATGACCTCATCCAGAAACTTAACCCGGGAAGAAAAGGCAAGATACAGCAGGCAGATCAGGCTGGCTGAAATCGGTGAGGAGGGGCAACTGAAGCTGAAGGCATCATCCGTGCTGGTCATCGGTGCCGGGGCCCTGGGATGCATCGTGCTGCAGTACCTTACTGCAGCTGGAATCGGTACAATCGGCATCGTTGACAATGACTGGATTGATGTCTCCAACCTCCACCGACAGGTTCTTTATGATATCAGCGACATCTCAAAACCTAAAATACTGGCTTCAAGGGCAAGGCTTGAACGCCTCAACCCGGAGGTGAAATTCAACACATACTTCCTGAGGCTTAACAAGGACAATGCGGCTGATATTATAAAGGAGTACGGTATAATTATTGACTGGACAGACAACTTTGCCACCAGGTACCTTATTAATGATGTTTGCGTTTTGCTGAACAAACCTCTGGTTTATGGTGCGATCCTTCAATTCTCAGGCCAGGTAATGGTACTGAACTACCGTAACGGCCCGACTCTCAGATGCCTGTTTCCTGATCCTCCTCACCCGCTTGAAGTTCCTTCCTGTGCAGAGGCAGGTGTTATCGGTTCAATTGCAGGTATAATTGGTTCAATCCAGGCTACGGAGGTGATTAAAATGATCGTCGGTGCCGGAGAGATCCTCTCCGGAAAAATGCTGATACTCGATTCCCTTAACTATTCAACCGAGATCATAGCTTTTGAAAGAGACCCGGAAAGCTCAGTGGTTCACAGCCTTGGTGAATACGAAGATGCCTGCCTTTCGGAAGATGACTCCGTGAATGAAATATCCGCTGAGGATCTGAGAAAGATGCTTTCGGTCAACCCTGGTATGAAAGTCATTGATCTGAGGGATAAATCAGATCCCGAAAACCCGGAGTTCGCATGCATAAGGATACCTTATTACGAAATAAGCCGAAGACCTGACCTTTTTACCGGGTCAGAACCGGTTGTTTTCTGGTGCAGGTATGGAATCAAAAGCAGGCAGGTGATTAATTATCTTAAAAAGTATCATGGACGAAACAACTTATACAGCCTTGTCATCTGACCGAAACCAGATTATCAGTCTGCTGGCCTCGACCGGCGACTTACGGAAATCTCTCTTTGAGCACGCGGCAAGGGTAAAGAGGGAACATGTCGGTGACCTGGTCTATTTCAGGGGATTGATCGAGTTTTCAAACAACTGCCGGAAGAACTGCCTCTACTGCGGAATAAGGTCGGGAAACAGGAAGGTAAAACGGTTTAATCTTTTTGATGAGGAAATCGTCAGTGCGGCAATTTTTGCCAATGACAACGGTTATGGCTCAATTGTGCTCCAGTCAGGTGAGATCCATGGGAAGATGTTCACGAAGAGAATCGAATCCCTCCTGAAGAAAATCCATGCTGCGACAAATGACAGGCTGAGGATAACACTTTCATGTGGCGAGCAGGAGAAAGATGTCTACAGACGATGGTTTGAGAGCGGCGCAAAGAGGTACCTTATGAGGATCGAGACGTCAAACCAGGATCTCTATGCACGACTCCATCCGAATGACCAGAGACATTCCTTCAGGAAAAGGCTAGACTGCCTGAATATCCTGAAAGAGACGGGGTACCAGACCGGGACAGGTGTAATGATCGGTTTACCATTCCAGACCCCGGAGGATCTTGCAGATGACCTGTTATTCCTGAAAAACAATGACATAGTAATGATCGGGATGGGGCCCTATCTTGAGCAAGCTGATACCCCCCTTTACATGTACCGGTCACAGCTCCTTCCTCTTGCCGAAAGATTTGACCTGACACTGAAAATGATCGCAATCCTGCGTATCATGATGAAGGATGTAAATATCGCTGCCACCACCGCCCTGCAGACTATAGACAAACTTGGAAGGGAGAAAGCAATCATGGCCGGCGCCAATGTGATAATGCCCAATATTACACCGGGCATGTATCGCAATGACTACTCACTTTATGATAATAAGCCATGCACAGACGAAAATCCCGAGGATTGCAGGACCTGTCTTGAAGCTCGAATTGCACTGACAGGAAATAATATTGCCTTCGGCGAATGGGGCGATTCAGCTCATTTCAAAAACAGGACGGATAACTGACTGTCGGTGGAGCAATCACCCACGCGGGCTGAATGACCTGCCATGACCTCCGGTCACAGGCTCACCACTTCTCGAAAACACCCAGTCCGAAAAGTGCATAGTCATATTTCACCGGGTCAGCCGGATCCATCTCCCGCAGCCTGGCGTCAAGCTCCGTCACCGCTTTTGCATCACTCTGCTTGCGTGTCAGAAGACCCAGTTTTCGTGCTACGTTGCCGGAGTGCACATCCAGCGGGCAGGAGAGCACTGAGGGGGATATGGACTGCCACAAACCGAAATCAACACCCCGGTCATCCCTTCTCACCATCCATCTCAGGAACATATTCCTTCGGATAATTAAGGTAGCATTTAATCGAAATATATTAATTCGTCCGGGTTCAGTTCAATAATTGACTCCCCTTTACCTCCTCCATAGGCTTCAAATCCCATGAAATCTTTTGGCACTTGAATTTTCTTACCACTGGCTTTAATAAAGTATTTCAGTAGATCAACATCGTCTTGCAAATCTTCTTTTGTTATTGCTCTTGATCTGTAATACCCAACCTGATACCATTTTAATGCAGCCCAATCGGTCATAAATTGGGACGCCTGGAGAGGATAGAGATTTTTCTACAAACACTTGCCTGGCAGTTAGCTTGAAGGTAGTGGGCATGAATGTGCTTTGACCGGTAGTTTATTTTTATCAGATGCTGCATATGTTAGATTTACTATATATGTAAGATCATTCTATGTAAATGTGATCGTTTATTTAATTCCGCAGTAGAGTGTGATTTAAAAGGCACAGGTTTTTCGATGAATTTGCGAATGATTTGTGATTTATCCCTCTATTCCATATCACTATGCCTATAATTGCCATAAAAATTCCAAATCCGCCACCCAGGCTTATTTCTGACATGTTAATGGCATA
>Ga0208040_1001435_pt1 | contig 23446 bp, 27 predicted proteins | sample AD_UKC083_MetaG_FD_184431 | JGI IMG/M metagenome (GOLD analysis project Ga0208040, IMG submission 184431) | Active sludge microbial communities of municipal wastewater-treating anaerobic digesters from USA - AD_UKC083_MetaG (SPAdes) (version 2) | ecosystem: Engineered > Bioreactor > Anaerobic >...
GATTTTTTTACTGCACGCGATAGATGGGCGTGAGTTGTGGTGTCAAGGCACCATTGATTCTTCAAGTCCCCCCCACGAAAACAATAAGGTTCGGTTAGTTGGAAATTGGCGAGTTAATCCACGCCGTCCGGAATTCGGAAAGCAGTTTTATTTTACTTCCTGTGACATCATACCGTCAGACAAGCCGGCAAAGGTTATCCGCCGACCTCATGCGGCTCCATCAAGAAATAATTCGGCTTATGATGGAAACAATAATGCCGCGGGGCAAATAATTGCTTATGTAAAAACAATTGGTGTAAGAAAAATTACATACAAATTTCACACACCAAAACATGCATCGATCTTTGAACATGTTAAATTTCAGTTGAATGAGCGCATTCTTCAATCGAATCGCGATGATAACGACTTCTTCTTTCTGACGGCGCTTCTTGATCGGAATGTGAAGGATGAAGTTATTCAGTCCTTTCGCAAAAACAACAGGTTTTTTAAAAGGGACCTCCTTCTTTGCTGGAAAGAGGCGGAAGATCCGTTAATGAAAGCGACGGACGACATTCGACTGGCGCTCAATGATAAAAATATACTAAAGGCAATTTCAGCTCTAAGTCCTACCTATCGCAAGCTTGATCATTCAATTCAATGGAAGAATGGCATTGATCAACTTATTGCCTGTTTTAGGGTTATTCGAGACCTGTATAACCGAAGTGAAAATTCCTTTATTTCCGACTTTGTAAAGGACATCAAAGCTGAAAGAGAGATAAGGACTTATCTTCGCAGCATCCATGGCATCGGACCAAAACTAGCCAACTGGTCCCTGACGAATGTAACCGGACATTGGTTTGTCATAGATGAGCCGCACATCAAGCCGCTGATAGAAAAAGATTTAGCTGATACACTTCCAGCAGGCATGGCGGTATCATTGGAGGGTGCCGATGCCATTTTTGAGCACTGGTTCGGCAAATTCGACGAAACAGGCAAGCAGTTCGAAGGTTTTTCACAAAGCGAATTCACCGCGGCTTTTCCCGATTTTCCGGTTGAAGCCTGCGAATTCCTACCTTTTATCGTAACGCAGTGTCTTTGGTTTTTTGATCTGTTTTATGGTGATGGAACCGTTTAGGAGGAAATATGTCTCATCTTATTGAGCGAAGGAAAGAATTGAAGAGACGACGCAAAAGAAGATGGGAAAGGTTGAAAGCAAGAAACAAAAAGATTGCTGTTTTGAAGCCTAAACCGTTGTTGCACCCTACTATCCCAAGGGATACAGAAACAATTACTACGATCCTGCAGCCGGTGGCCACAATCCCAGCGCAATTAATTCATTCGCATGAAACCAATACCGAAGAACCGATAAGAAGGCCTAGTGTGCCGGCAAGAAATATTTACCAGGCCGGTAGGATTCAAGTTGCGTCTGTTACAGAATTAATCAAAACCCTGCCGGAAGGCGTCAAGTCAAAAAAGATTTGGCAGGACGTCCCCGAGCAGTTAAAGGAAGAAATCATCGCGCGGGCACGTCAGCTGTTGTCGGAAAGAAATTTCACACCGCCCGCAGGATGGGATGGGAGCCTGAAACAGGCACTTTTAGAAATGTACCGCCATGGTCGTATCCCGAGGGGCTTTGGCGTCTATCTGGGGCTTGCATGAAGATCTGTCAAAACTGTTTCCAGGCTTTCGAGGAAATGCCTTTGTCACAGGAAATCCGCCGGGAACTTGGGAAATATTCTCCGCACATGCTGTTCCATATCATTCCCGTCAATAAACTCAGTGCGAAAGCCTTAAAAGGGGTCATCGAAGAATTTATTTCCAGAAATGGGACTGATTACGGGGCGGTCGAAGCTTCGCTGGAAACCAGTTTTCAGCAGGTCAAAAACCGGTTGAAAGACGGATCGGCCATTCTTGTTTTTGATGACGATACTGAAAACACCAATATACTTATGGCTGATGATCCTGTTTTGAAAAAGCTGGATACCCCTTAGCCGGCTAATGAGGATACAGGAAATAATGAAATCATTCACATCGACACAGAAAGAGTCCGTTTGCATTCACACGTTTTCCGGAATCGCTTTCGATCTGCTGGACCCGAAACCCGAAATGATTCTGGTCGAGGACATCGTTCATTCTCTTGCCCTCATTAATCGTTTCAACGGTGCCGCGAAATTCCCATACAGCGTTGCGCAACATTCACTTTACGTTGCAGGCCTGTTACCCCCTGATCTCAAACTCCACGGCCTTTTGCATGACGCGCCGGAGGCGTATGTCGGCGATATGGTCAGCCCTCTGAAAAAAATCATGACTGAATACAAGGAAGTCGAGGCGGGGATCGCCAGAGTGGTGGCCGAGATTTTCGGCCTGTCCTGGCCTGCGCCGCCGGAGGTAAAAAAGGCCGACCTGGCCGTTATGTCAGCCGAGCGGGAACAGGTGCTGCTGCCCAGCTATGGTCCATGGTATAAAAATTTCCCCCTTCCTGCCGCCATTCGCATCGAGCCGATGTCCTGGATGCAGGTCAAAGAGTTATTTTCATCTGAACTCAACGCCCTGCTGGCAGACCGTCCAAAGTGATGGATCATCACAACGTGTTCGTAAAAACGGGGGTTGATATGAACACTGATAAACGGCCAGGGCAATCCGAATCAGATCCGGAGAGATGGAAGAATGTCTATCTGGTTGTGTATCTCTTATTCATATTTGTAATCGGACCACTTGTCTTCGCCTGCTGCCTCGAGTCCGGAATGGGGGGAGCAGGCTTTTTCATTTTTCTTGTTCCGCTGGGCATTTTTATATGGTGCCATGCAAAAGGGATCTGGAGATCTCCCACAAAAGAGGAAAAAGAAGCAATGAGAGAAGAGCAGATGAGAAAGTGGGGGACGGTTAAATCAGCGCACATCATCAGATTGGAACGGGGCCTTTATACGGGGCTTGGCAATAGGAGACCCTACCCACACGGCAGGCGGACAAAGAGATTTGGCTGACACACTTCCAGCCGGCATGGCGGTGTCGTTGGATAATGCTGATGCCATTTTTGAACACTGGTTCGGCAAATTCGACGAAACCAACAAGGAATACGAAGGATTCTCCCAAAAGGAATTCACAGCAGCTTTTCCCGATGTTGCGGTTGAAGCCTGCGAATTTCTTCCTTTTATAGTAACGCAGTGTCTTTGGTTTTTTGATATGTTTTATGGTGATGGAACCGTTTAGGAGGAAATTTGACTCTTTGATCGCCGCTAATGCCTGACGGTTCTGTTGTGGAAAAAGTGCGAAATGGAAAGGCCGGAAGCTTAATTTTCATTAAAATACATATTTTCAGCAAATGCTGAAAATGCTACAATCAGTGAAAATGCTACTTGACGGCTGACAATTTTCACTATAATATACATTTTCAGCAAATGCTGAAAGGTTGCTTTTCAATGAAAATTGATGAAACAAATATAATCGGAAAGGTCGAGGACAGCTTAAAAGCCTGTCTGCAGCGGGTTCCTTTTCTGGAGATCGACTCCCTGGAAAGAGGGCTCAATCTCGGCGACGCGCCTATGGATATCGTTGCCAATGTTCGCGTCGCAAAGCAGCGGCAGCGTCTGGCGATCGAGGTGAAGAGCAATGGTCAGCCCCGCGTTGCCCGCACGGCAGCCTATCGGCTCGCCCGTGTACTGGAGAGCGACCCCGGCTTGTATGGCGTGTTTGCGGCGCCTTATATCTCACCCCGGACAGCCGAGATCTGCGTTCAGGAGAAGATCGGTTATTTGGATCTTGCGGGCAACTGCCGATTGACCTTTGGACAGGTCTACATCGAACAGCAGGGCAACCCCAATCCTTTAGCCCAAAAGCGGGACTTGCGTTCCCTCTACTCCCCAAAGGCGGCTCGTGTGTTGCGGGTGCTCCTGACTGATCCCAAGAGACCGTGGAGGACCCAGGCATTGGCGGCGGAGGCGAATGTCAGCCTGGGGCTGGTTGCCAACGTCAAAAGCCTTCTAGAGGCTCGTGAGTGGTTTGGAAGCTCCGAGGCCGGATTGCTGCTCAAGGATCCGGGGAGCCTTCTGGCCGAATGGGCAGAAAACTCCAATTACCGGAAGAATGTATTCAGAAACTACTACACGTTGAAAAGCGTTGCCGAGATAGAGGCTGATTTGGCTATGGCTTGCGACGGAGAAGGCATCAAGTATGCTTTGACAGGTTTTTCCGGTGCTGCGCGCTATGCACCTTCAGTTCGTTACCAGTGCGCCATGGCCTATGTGTCGCGTGATGTGGAGCGGATGGCGAAGAATCTCTCCTTAAAGGAAGTGACCAGCGGCGCCAATGTAACCTTCTTCATTCCCTATGACGAAGGTGTTTTATACGCTGCGCGATCCGTCGAGGGAATCTGCATCACATCGCCTGTGCAGGTTTACCTCGATCTGCTCGGTATGAAGGGCCGCGGCGAGGAAGCGGCCAACGCTATATTGGATGAGGTGATCAAACGCTCATGGTGACACGCAGGGATTACACAGCTGAGGCAGTGGAGGCAGCAAAATCGGTGCTCATTGAACTGACGCATCTCCTGGGAAAGTACCGGGACAATATCGTACTGATTGGCGGCTGGGTGCCTGAACTTTTGATCCCCCAAGAACCACGTCCCCATGTGGGAAGCATGGATATTGATCTTGCATTAAATCATGTGAAAATCCGGGAAGAAGGCTACAGGTTGATCGAGGAATTGCTGCATTCCCGTGGTTATTACCAGGAGCCGGATAAGCAGCCCTTCATCTTCTTCCGCAATGTGCCGTTGGGCGATGCGGTTATAAAAGTGCAGGTTGATCTTCTCTCCGGCGAATATGAGGGAACCGGCAAGGCGCACCGCACGCAGGCCGTTCAGGGAATGAAGGCGCGCAAAGCCCGGGGCTGCGATCTGGCCTTTGAGATGGTCCGCGAAATCTCCGTGGAGGGAGAAATCCCGGGCGGGGGTCTTGACCGCGTGACCGTCAGAATCGCCTCCATTGTGCCGTTCCTCGTCATGAAGGGAATGGCGCTGGATGATCGGCTCAAGGAGAAAGACGCATGGGATATCTACTACTGTCTCCTTGCCTATCCCGGGGGGATCGATGCCCTCGTGGAGGAATTCCGTCCCCACCTGTCTCATGGTTTGGTCCGGGAGGGATTGGGCAAGATTGCCACCCACTTTGCCTCTCTCAAATCCATCGGGCCGAAATTCGTCGCTGATTTTGAAGAAGCAGACGATCCGGAAGAGAGGGCGCGAATCATCCGCGATACCTTCGAGCGGACAAATGCCTTCTTGAACAGACTGGGGTTCGCATGAACGATAAACTGAAAGAAATATTCCGCGGCAAGGTAGGAAAGGTATGTAAATCAGCATCGTTTGTCGATTTAATTTAATAATTTTTGTATCAAGATTAATGAAAAAGAAAAAGCAGTATTATGATCAAAACAAGCATTTCCCATCCGCTACGGATTGATGAAGTTAAGGTGCCAAATGGCTCTGGCATCATCGGTATGACCCTGTGTCCCGGTAAGAAGATTAACAGTGCCCTTTCCGGCGTATGGGATCGTGATCTGGATATTGATCTGCAAGCGATCCAGACGTGGGGTGCGCGGGCATTGGTGAACCTGATGGAAGAGCCTGAGTATGATCTTTTGCGGGTTCCGGATTATGTGGCAAAAGTGCGCTCCTGTCCGATGGAATATTTTCATCTGCCCATTGTTGATGTTCACCCACCCGACAGAAGATTTTTTGATCTCTGGGAAAGCGCCGGCCCGAAACTGCGGCGGATTCTGTTGGACGGTGGAAAAATCCTGATCCACTGCCGCGGCGGTCTGGGACGCACCGGTATGGTGGCAGCCCAATTGCTGGTGGAACTGGGCATGCCCCATAAGGAGGCCATCAAGGCTGTGCGTGCTGCTCGTCATGGAACCATCGAAACAAGCGATCAGGAACGGTATGTTTATACCTGCAGGCCGGTTAACGAACGGTTAAACATCGAACATTTTGCGGGTTGCCTCCTGGGCGGTGCTGTAGGTGACGCTCTTGGCGCTGCCGTCGAGTTTGATTCTATCGGGACAATCCGCAAGAAATACGGTGAAAACGGCATTGAAAATTACGCGCCCTGTTATGGCAGAAAAGGTGCCATTACGGATGACACTCAGATGACCCTTTTCACGGCAGAGGGACTTTTGCGTGCCTATTGTCGGGAAATAAGCAGAGGCATACCGGCGGCATACGATTCAACGATTTACCGTGCTTATCTGAGGTGGCTTTATACTCAAGGAATGAAATCGGCAAATGAAGATTTTACCTGTGCGCAGGATGGATGGCTGCTGACGGTTGACGATCTGCACCATCGACGGGCACCGGGCAATACCTGCCTTTCCGCCTTGCAAAGCGCCAAAATGGGCACACCGGAACATCCGATTAACAATAGCAAGGGTTGCGGCGGTGTGATGCGTGCCGCACCAGTCGGTCTGTTCGCGGCTAAAGCTTTGCAATCTGCGGATCATGCTGGCAACGAATGGAAAGAAGTATTTGATCTGGGCTGCCAGGCTGCCGCAATTACGCATGGTCATCCATCGGGTTATCTGCCTGCGGGATGCCTGGCGACGATCATTTACGGCATTATTTCCGGTCTTACGATTGACGAATCTATCCATAAAACATTGACGATCTTAACGACCGCCAACGGATACGAGGAGACGCTTGATGCCATCAAGCTGGCACTGAATTTGTGGAAGAAGAAAACGGCAAAGCCAAATCCGGAAACCATCGAGAAGATGGGCGGCGGCTGGGTTGGTGAAGAGGCACTGGCGATTTCGCTTTACTGTGCCCTGGCAGCGGAAGACAATTTTGCCGGGGGCATCCGCCTGGCCGTCAATCACACCGGTGATTCGGACAGCACAGGTTCGATTACCGGTAATATCCTGGGGGCCATGCAGGGGAAGGCGGCAATCCCAGCTCACTGGCTTGAAGAACTGGAATTGAAAGATGTGATCGAAGAGATTGCCGATGATTTGTTTGTTCTTTTTGATGATGGAGATCGCTGGCGGCAGAAGTATCCCGGATTTTAAAGGGCAATTTTACATGGCGTTTCATATTATTCCCGTCAATAAACTCAGCGCGAAAGCCTTAAAATGGGTTATCGAAGAATTTATTTCCAGAAATGGGACCGATTACGGCGCAGTCGAGGCTTCGCCGGCCACCAGTTTCCAGCAGGTAAAGTCCAAACTGAAAGACGGATCGGCAGTTCTTGTTTTTGATGACGAGACGGAAACCACCAATATATTCATGGCTGATGACCCTATTTTGAAAAAGCTGGATACATAGTAACCGGGCGATGAGGATATAAGAAATTATGGAATCATTACCATCGGCACAGAAAGAGCCCGTTTGCATTCACACGTTTTCCGGAATCGCTTTTGATCTGCTGGACCCGAAACCCGAGATGATTCTGGTCGAGGACATCGTTCATTCTCTTTCCCTCATTAACCGTTTCAACGGTGCTGCCAAGTTCCCTTACAGCGTTGCGCAACATTCGCTCTACGTCGCCGGACTGCTGCCGCCTGAGCTCAAACTCCAAGGTCTTTTACATGACGCGCCGGAGGCGTATGTCGGCGATATGGTCAGCCCTCTGAAGAAAATCATGACCGAATACAAGGAAGTCGAGGCGGGGATCGCCAGAGTGGTGGCGGAGGTTTTCGGCCTGGCCTGTCCTGCGCCACCGGAGGTAAAAAAGGCCGACCTTGCCGTTTTGTCCGCCGAGCGGGAGCAGGTGCTGCTGCCCAGCTATGGTCCATGGTATAAAAATTTCCCGCTTCCCGCCGCTATTCGCATCGAGCCGATGTCCTGGATGCAGGTCAAAGAGTTATTTTCATCTGAACTCAATGCCCTGCTGGCAAACCGACCAAAGTGATGGATCCTCACATCGTGTCCTCAAAAACGGGGGGTGACATGAACACTGATAAATTTCCTGTCGTGTTGAATGCCCTTGCTGACAGAAATCAAGAGATTATACAGAAGTATTTGAGGGAAATATCAAGATCTAGCCGGACCTATTATATTGATAATAAAGTCTATAATTGCATTTACGAAATAGCGGAAAAAGAAGGTCGGAAGGATTTGGCCCCTCAAAGCGATGAAACATTATCCGAGTGGCGTGAAAGAGCCGGCATCCCACACGAATATTTGGAGTTGGAAGTTTATTTGAATCATTTGTTTTCAGATAAGCGGAGAGACCTCTTGAAGCAGCCGCAGCAGAAGGTATGTGAGGAAGATAAGGCTCAATTTGCAGAACTGCCGATAACTGATGTTCCTGCGGTACAATCAAAAACAGATGGGCAAGGTCCTTTAGGGCAATCTAAAACAGAACCGGAGAGATGGGGAAATGTCTATCTGGTTGTGTTTTTATTATTCATATTTGTAATCGGACCCGTTGTATTCGCCTTTTGCCTCGAGTCCGGAATGGGGGGAGCCGGCTTTTTCATTTTTCTTGTTCCGCTGGGCATTTTTATATGGTGCCATACACAGGGGATCTGGAGATCTCCCACAGAAGAGGAAAAAGAAGCAATGAGAGAAGAGCAGATGAGAAAGTGGAGGCCGATTAAGTCAGCGCACATCATCAGATTGGAAAGGGGTCTTTATACGGGGCTTGGCAATAGAAGGCCCTACCCGCATGGCAGGCGGACAAAGAGGCTGTAAACTAATCTGTGTAAATACCTTACATCAGACAAAGTATCATCTGAAACGCTTGATGGAAAACGCATGCACATTGATCGGAATATAATTTTACCTGTCGCCTTTATTTCTGTTTTTATCCTTCTGCCGGACCCAATATTTTTCAACATTCGCCATGATAGAATCATAATATTTTTGATGCTCTGGCTGTAATACCAAGAAAAAAACAACACGTGATGTCGGAAATGCTTCAATCAAAGAGCCTTTCGTCTTGTTTTTCAACTCTTCTTTTAAGCGCTGAATGAATGATTGCCTCTTCTCTCTGCAAAAATGTTGATATATAAGTAGTGATTTTCCTTGTCCCCACAAATCGCTTATTTCATGCCAATATAGATACTTTGAGGAATCCTTTCTACCGCAAGGTTTAGAATTTACTTCAATTCCGTTATCGGGATCAAGAAAGACAAGATCAGAATCTTTTGTATTTGACAACAAATCTTGGAACCAATCTCTCCTATCATCCGAAGAATCCGGTACCTCTCGGGAAAAGTACTTTGCACCTGGTAAAAGATTTGTTTTTTCAATTCGTCCGACATTACGGATGCCTGGTGTGTTCATTAAATGTTGTAATCCATTATACAACTCTTCGTCATATTTCCGCCAATCATCTGACGTGGATAAATAATCAGTAAATTTCCCGTCATTGTTTGGATTATCTGGTGTCAGCATCCACGCAACCAGAAGGCGAAATTTATAAGAACGAAGAATTGCACGAATTAATCCATACTTTCGATAATCATTGATGTCGCCGAAATACTTATTTTTCATAATTTTGTATCCTCCAACCCTTAATCGTTCTCTCCTTCCCCCGCATCATAAACATAGATCCGAAGAAAACCTTCGATCGTTAAGTCGTCGAACCAGAATCCAAGTTCGTCTTCACCTCTGGTCATTGTCTTATCCTGATCACCTTCTATAAATGTAATCCTGAAATATTCCCTACTGCTTTTTATTATTAGGTAGACGTCCTCAAAACTCTCTTCACTTTACCAATAAAGAGTTCTATCTTGGCCAATAAAAGTGGTTTGCCTGGTACAAAAAAGGGACCATAGATTCTACCATCCCGGATAGCAATTACTGAACCTTTTGAGAGGCAATTAACAAAAATGTTTAGGTCGGCGGCATTGGAAATGTGTTTGTCGTCAGATGTTTTTTCAGTAACAAACTCATGGATGAGCATCAACGCTCTGTTGTAGCCATGTCGTTCGGCCTCGCATAAGGTTCCGGCGCAAGCTGTAAGCAACTGATATCGGATATCCTTGAGGGGTGGATCAAAAATATCTGGCGTACCGAACAGGGCTACGGCAAGTTGATTAATACGTGTCACTCCATTGGAGCGGTGGTTTTTTTTATACCTTTTGTCGGCGGCGGTCATGGTTTTGGCAATGGTTTCCCCGTATGGTTCATCAGCTTTTGCCTCTACAGTGATTAAGTAAGGGCCCTGAGAGTCTCTCGCATGAACAACAAGATCACTATTGCGTGGCTCTCCAGCGAAGCTGTCAAAACGAAGCTTTACCTCCGGTTCGGCATACCAATGCTGAACAACACCGAATGCTTGATGACCTTCAAGCGCACTTTGTACTTCTTTTGGGAGTCTTGTGCCTTTACCCTCAAGCCAAGCTCGTGCTGACTCTTTAGCGCTTCGGCCATCTTTCCAATGAAATGAACTTTTAGGACCAGCATAGTTTTCCCATTCTTTCAAGGAAGTGATTGCGATTTTTTTGAAGATAGGCAAGGTGTGTCCTCCTTAGTGGCTTACATTTTTATATGTGTCTTGTAGTGTAACCAAAACATGACTCTATTATCAGTGTATCAATATACTTCAAAATCATATTATAGTTGCTTATCTCTTCCCTCTTCATAAATATGCGCGGTCCAGTAATCGGCCCAATGAAGAAGCAGCGTCAGTGGTTCCTCTCTATGGGCAATGATCTTGTTGTCATCAATGTACTGGCCGTCATGATAAGCAATGGCCTGCGCTTCGGTTTCAGAAAGAGAAATATATTGCGAAATAAGATAGAGACTGCGGACGGCCAGGCCCATCGTAACAACGTCCGAATTTGTCTTGTAGCATATACCCCTGTTTTTCACCATCCATTCATTGTCATTCGGCAAATAGTAAGGTTTGCCCGGCATACCCAGTTTGCCGACATCGTGAAATAGTCCAACGATGACGCAGCTTTCTTCGCTGATCCTTGGTGCCAGAAATTCCCGAAACCGCAACAGGGTCTCCGCAACACCGACGCTGTGATTCAGTAAACCGCGCTCCTGGGCCAGATGAAACCGTGTGCTGGCAGGCGTGGTGAGCCATGTAGTCTCATTTTCCAGAAATTTGATGAAGTGTTCAAACGGCTTCCTGCGATCCTCGATCTTCAGTTTCAATGTATCATATCGCTTGATGAGTTCCATCGGCAAATCCCTTAAAATATTCAATCAATGGTATTTCCCGAACAGCACCGGCGTTTTATTTTTGCCCCGATAATGTTCAATAACGGTCTTCACCGTTTCCAGCGACGGTGGGTGGGGCTTCCCTTCAATCACTGACCGGATGGATGCGCGGTGAACAATGCTGTTGATTTCCGCAATATGCATGGGGTATCGTTCAACCAATTCCACAAGACTCTCGTCGGTTGACGTGCCCGGCACTAAATGCTTTTGCCATTTCTGCATCTGCATTTCTTCCGACGGATAATCCAGTTTGAAATGGGCGTGAAATTCCAGCGGAATGACAGTTTGAGGACATTCGTGCAGGACGAGGCAGCAAAGCCCACTGTATTCACGCAGTTTATTCAAAAGTTCTGCCACAGCGTTTCTCACGGACAGGCGGTTATCCATATCATTTTGATTTCCTGTGTCCTGCCAGGAAATAACGCCGTTGTAGTCAACGATCATCAATAGGTGGGCTTCTTCCGTCGTCTGACCAAACGCGTAGTCTATCAGTCTCGTTTTTTCCTGCGATACCATGTCAATCGTCTCATTATCATTTGTAAAACTGTCCATATCGCCGAACTTGAAGGTTTTGATATTCAGCCCGCACTCGGCGGCAAGCGCCTCCGCGGCAGAGATGCCGGTTTCAAGGTTTGTTCCGCTGATCAAAAGATTAAGTCCGGTTTCATTTTCCCGCGCGTACTGAAACGCTTTGGCGACGTTTTTCAGTTCAAGGCGCTGCCCGGCCGCCAGCGGAAGTCTATCGATTCTTCTTTCCGGTCTGTAAATCCTGCAGAATTTATGGTTTTGCGACATCCGGCGTGTCTGTAAATCTGCGGATTGTTCGAGGAGCGCCTGTGTAATAATGAGACTGCCGCTTTCATCCGGCTCTGCGGCGTTGGCGGCGAGTAAAATGGTGTTTTTGATCAGGCCGCCGCTGAGAGGATAGCGCTCATTGAGGGCCTCCAGGTTTACATCCGGCGCCAGTATGATAAAACCGGGCAGCAGCGCATGCCATATTTTCATTCTTTGAGACGAATCGGGCAGCGGAAAGTGAATTTTCATGGAAAGACGCCGCTCCAGGGCCGGATCGAGAACCCCCGCCTTATTGGTGGCCAGGATCACAACGCATTTTGCTTTTTCAATCCGGATGAGAAGCATTCTGGAAAGATGGGATCCTTCCCTGAAGATGTCGTCGGCTTCGTCGAAGAAAATGAAGCCGTTGAGCAGGGCGGCTTCCCGGAAAGCCTGGATCATGATGGCTTCCGCTTGCCATCTGTAGGATGCGTCGCTTAGGTTGACGGTTATCAGCGGCCGGTTGAAATGATGCGCCAGTGCCCTGGCCATCATCGTTTTACCCGTCCCGGACGGTCCCTGGAAAAAGAAGGTCAGCGCCGTGCCGTATTCCAGAAAGTCATCCAGCCGGGACCATTCCCTCCTTTCTTTCCCGCGGAGATACCTGGCAATGTGGTCAACCAGCGGTATTTTCACATTCGCGGGCATGACGACGCTTTCCAGATCAATGGCGCTCTGCTCAATGCTGATTTCGTCATAGGTGCTGTTGTACAGACGGTTGTCGCCGACGATGTAACGCACATGGCGCTCGTTGATGGCCACGATTTCATCCATGACGTGCGAACTTCTGCGTTCATAATCGCTCTTGAAGAAAATGATCTCTCGGGCGACCAGCGGCGCGGTCCTGCTGAAATGGCTTCTTTTCTCCAACTGTTCCCCATAGTCCATGCTGAGGATGAAAAGAATGACGCGGATGATAACGCCCTTATTGTTATCGTCCAGATGACAGGGATGAAAAGCCTTGCGGAAGGTCTCGCTGGTGGCGTTCATGAACAGAAGCAGAAGAATTTTTTCGTCAAATTCATCCAGTTGGTTTTCCCGGCAGAAAAGAGGGAAGAAAAGCCGGACACCGGAGAGTAAAGTTTTGTTTTGGCGGGACCGGTTGATGCTGCGAATCCGGGCAAGCTCCGTTTCGACATGCTCCGGTGTGATATTTTGCGGCGTCAGGCCCAGCCCGGCACAGAGCCGAATCCCAGCACTGTCGTTTTCCAAGCCGTCGGTTTTCCCCGACCGGACCGCTGACAGAACAAGCATCAGCAGAGCCTCTTTCTCCAGGGCCGCAAGGTATTCATAATTGTCGGCAAAGGTGCTTTCTTCGAGTGTTGCCTCATCATCCGGTACGATGGCAATCCGCTGGCCAGCCTGTCCGCTGGGCGGCATTGGTTGATTTATGACGGCACTTTGCATTTGATTCATATTCCCTCCTTAAAGTCTTTTCTTCATGGGTTCCACAATGTCCACAATGCCCATCCGGATTGCCTCTTCCGTAGTGAGCCAGGTATCGACATCTCTTAAAAGGTATGTTTCCAGCTCGTTGCGGTCCTTGATGCCGGAATAGGTCATGTAATGATTCAGGATGCGTTCATGCAGCATGTCTTCTTCCCGACGCCCCGCGATGAGCTGGCTGTGATTGCCGAAGTTCATGGCCGAGAAGCGATGCGATAATATGGATGTTCGGGGTGTGACGACGCGATGGCCTTTTTCGCCGGTCATGAAGATCAGGAGCCCCATGGAGGCGATCATCCCGATTCCGGTTGTGTAGATGGGAATGTTCGACCATTCCATGATGTCGATGATGGAGAAGCCGGATGTACAGGTACCGCCCGGTGAATTGATCACCATCTGCACCTGGTTGATGCTGCCCTTGATGTTGAATTCGATGAGCTGTTTGCAAACCTCCTCGGCTTTTGCTTCCCCAATCGCCCCGGACAGATAAATGATGCCGTAATCGGTCAGTCCCTTTTCTTCCCTTTCTTTCTCTTTTGTGGCCATGCCAAAACCTCCCGTTATGATTTTGATGTCATCATGCCGTGCGGGAGTGTCATTTTTGGTCATTTTGAAAAAAATATTTTGCGTTTGGGCGCGATTGTCGGTAAAGTACGCATCATTACTGCGTTTATCGCGTCATATAAATCGACTTTCAGGTGAAAAATCATGAGGCTGAAACTGCTTCGCAAGCTTGTCGATGCCATTACCCTGCTGGCGCAGCCGACGGGAACGACCATTTCCGCGATTTGCGAAAGGCTTGCGATCGATAAGCGGCAGGCCTATCGGGTGATTGATGAAATCCAGAGTGAATTCAAGATCATGATCGATAAGGAAAAACCCCTGACGGGCGGCGAAACCCGGTATCGTCTGGACAGGGAGTTCATCCGGCGGCTTTCTGACATCAAGGTGGCCGACCTGAATCTGACATTTCCGGAAATCCTGAGCCTTTACTTCATTAAGGGCCATGCCCGTCTTTATCGCGGAACGGACATTGAGGAAAATATCGAAAGGGCTTTCGGCAAGCTGGACGTCTTTTTTCCGGAAGGGTTCGCGAGAAACCTGGAAAGAATCAAGTCGCTCTTTCTGATGGCGGACAAGCTCACCAAGGATTACACCGGCAAGGAAGAAACCATCGAAAAACTGACGGACGCCTTCCTGCGGCAGAAAACCTGCCGCATTGAATATCACTCCTATTCCTCCGGCAAAGTAAGCCGTTTCGACATTGATCCGCTGAAGCTGTTTGAATGGAACGGCGGTCTTTATGTATCGGCGCGTATTTCTGAATATGATAATATCCGCACGCTGGCCGTGGAAAGAATCAGCAGCATCTCTCTTTCGGAAAAGGAATTTTCTTATCCCGAGGATTTCAATCCGGATGAAATCCTGGAAGACGCGTTCGGCATCATTTACGACGATCCGGTGGTCGTCAAGATTCGCTTCAGCCCGAAACAGGCACTCTATATTCAGGAAAGAAAATGGTGCAAAAATCAGGACATTGAAAAGTTTGCGGACGGATCGCTTCACCTGACCCTGCGCACGTCCGGCTGGTATGACGTTCAAAAATGGATTCTTTCCTTTGGTGCGGACGCCGAGCTCTTGGAGCCTGAAGACAAGAGAAAGGAAATCATGAAAGAGATCAGCCGGACGGCGGCGCTTTATCGGTCAGGCTAGAGGGGCAAGATCCCGAGAATTTTGCCCTTATTTGTCCTGAACTATACTTGAGTTGACAGTGGCCAGTTCCCCCGGATTGTTCGCGGGTTTAAGCTGCTACAAAATAATCATTCAAATTTTTCTGGGCAAAGTACTGCTTGCCGTCAATAAAAGTCTGCATCGGCGTTTTACCCTGACAACGTTTCCCCTGATGTGTCCGCTCATGATTGTAATGATTCATATACCCGTCCAGATCAGTTTGCAAGGTTTCAAGGTCGCCGTAAATCTTTTTCCGAAAAGCAATCCGATAAAACTCATTGAGAATCGTCTGATGAAACCGCTCACAAATTCCATTGGTCTGCGGACTTCTGACCTTGGTCTTCGTGTGGTCAATCTCATTGAGCTGTAAATAAAGTTCATACGGATGCTTGTCCGGCGATCCACAAAACTCTGTTCCACGATCCGTCAGCACCCGTAAAACGGGAATACTCTGCTGCTCAAAGAACGGAAGCACCTTGTCATTCAATGCATCTGCCGCCGTTACAGGAACCTTGGCGGTGTAAACCTTGGCAAAAGCAACCGATGAGTAGGTGTCCACAACGGTCTGCTGATAGATCCTCCCGACGCCTTTTAAGTAACCAACATAAAAGGTGTCCTGGCTGATTAAATACCCCGGATGCGCTGTCTCGATCTCGTCCGGAGAACTTTCTCTCTCCCGCTTGGCGTTTTCCAATGCCGATAACTGTGCTTCTGTATAAACAATGCCTTCCCTAGCGGCTTTCTCCTCTAAACAACATAAACGCTTCTTAAAGGTCTCCAGACCGTGGCGCAGCCAAATACTTCGAACGCCACCAGATGAAATTAAAACCCCAATTTTTCGTAATTCATTGGACGTTCTGGCTTGTCCATAAGCCGGGTATTCATAGGCCATCCGGATGACCGATTCTTCAACCTCCGGCGCTACTCGATTCTTTATACAGGGCTTCCTTCGGCTTTTCTCCCGAAGGCCATCCAGTCCTTCTTCCTCATAGGCTTTCTTGATGTCATAAAAATGCTGCCTCGATACACCATTGATTTTACAGGCTTCCGAAACGTTCTTCAAATACTCCGCCAACTCTAGCAAACTCAATTTGTTTCTGATAAGCTTCTCTTGGGTGGTCATTTTTAAATATCCTCCTTTTTTGATTGCCGCAAAACAATCCAGGAGGTAACTGACCACCCTTTCTACCTAACTGTCAAGTCAAGTCCGTCCTCTCACACCTTATTTTATTGATTGTCTCATGATCCATAATTTGTCCCCCTAGCTTCTACCTTTGCTTTCAATGCAGCGGCACACTCGGGCGGCAAACCGACCATAAGCTTTTCCAAGGTCTTGCCATGCAATTCCCTCCGCTCGTTTGTTTTACCGCTTTTTCGTACGACCTGATCATATTGACCATCGACACGGTTTTCGTCGGCTCTTTCCAAGAGTTTTTTCTTCACCGCATCCGCGTATTCTTTTGGCAGGACGGACAGGACCAATAAAGCTTCAGCAGCGGTTAGACCTTCTTCCTTGTCCACAAGTTCCTCGATATGATCTAATCGTTTTTTTATGCTATTCATCACTATCACCCCTTTTATCATCGTAAATCACTTTAAGGCACGTTAAGTCAGACTCTTTCACGCCCGGATATTTCGGCTTTAGCTCTGCCAGCCGTGCGCTTATTTTTTCATCACTGTTTTCATGCGGCCAAATAACCAAAAGGTTGTCGTTTCCTAATATGGTCTTGCCTATTGCATGTTCAATATCCCGCAATCTGTTTACTGTGTTCATAATCTGCCCTCCGATTTCAGTTTTTGTTCAATCGCTTCCAAACGCTCTTCGGTATCGCTATTCTCAATGGCGCGTAGCAACAGGCTTGATAGATAACCCAGGCACTTGCCTAGTTGCTGGTCGAGTTCGCGTTTCTCAACCCGATTGATTAAGCTTGCCAAGTATCTCCGCAAATCCTGTGAATTGTTTAATCGTCTTTCCGGCATAATTCAGACCCTCCTTTTTGGTAGTGATAATTTAATCCATTTTATCGTTATTCTTGGCATTATTGCTTACCCCTCCCCCCTGTGATCCAAAAGAGCGATAGTGTCCTGCGATATCCCGCTTTCTTATATCATTCCCCGCGTCCTTTGCTTCTGTGGGTCCCTTGGGTGGAAGGATTGGCCAGCGTGATATTTCCACCGGTCGATGGCCTTCTGAAAGTCAGTGATGGGTCGCACGCCGTCTAGAATCAGGTAATACAGATTACCTAATTCGACTTGCGCTGTGTGCGCTTCCGGTGTGTTCTTGTAACCACATTCTTGAAAGTCTCTGGCTGCCTGCACGAGCATCTGGTCCATTGTAAATTCCAGTGTATGACGCCGCGCTTCCGGTGTACCCTGTGGGTAGTGGTTTACCCAGATAGGCTCTGCCATTGAAGACCCATCAGGGATTTGTTGCGGTCTAATCTTTCCGACCTTCAGGAGTTGAAGGGCGATATCCTCTGAAAGTTGGATGATTTGGCCTGCGTGTAACTCCTGTTCCCCCATAGTCGTCCGTAATCGGATGTTTCCGAGCACTTCGTACTTCATGGCAGTACCCCCAGTACCTTACCGGTAAAGTCCAAAACCTCATTGCGCACCCCTGGGATAGCTGAATTTGCTACATTTGCTTCATTTGATGCACAGGTCTCGGTTTCAGACGCCTTTTTCTGTGCATTCAGTGTAGCAAATGAACCAAATTTCCTATCTTCGGGGAGGTCGGTCCGCCAGAAAGACAGGGGATAGCCCTGCCCAGTACGTTCACCGATGGACAAATGGATTCCCTGCTGCGCCAGTGTCGTTTTTGCTCTTTCAAGGTGCACTCTGAGCTTCCGTTCTGTCTTGGGGAATGTGCGGTCATTCTTATCCGGTTTTGTATTTTCAAGAAGTTGGTCATAAATCGTCTTGATGGTTCCTTCCCATTTCGTCCTGTCGTCCATTGCGCCGAGGACGGCGATGATCAGGGTGTTGCTCTGAATGATTTCCTCATTCTGGTGAGAGATATTGGCGTCGTAGGCTTCGAGGAACTCGTTGCCGCCGTCCTGTCTCAGAGCCTCGCCGATGGCGTAACCCCATTTCGCAAAATCGGCCATGCGGGGAAGGCTTTTGAGTTTGACGCTGGGGTAAATGGCAATGGCCCGCGACAATGTGTTGAATATGCCGCCCAGGATTCCGGCTTTCCTCTTTTCGAAGTCTGCCCAGAACTCCGTTTCATCCTTCCGCCGGTTAGGATCGATTCTTTCCAGATGCAGAAGAATGGACCTATCCATTAGATCGGCCCGCTGGATCAGAAGATTGATGGCGTTAATGCCGATGCACCTCTTGACGGATAGCACAACATCCTCCTCGTCCGTGTATAGTTGCCGTTTTGACAGTCCGCCGCCGGTGCAGGCAATCGCCAGAACATCAGAGGCCCAGCCGGGAAGATCACTGAGATTGTCAAAAGGAACAAAATGATGGTGGGCGATAACTTGAATCAGTTGCGCATAATCCCGTTGCATGATCAGGGTAGATAATGGAGATGGGTCGATCAGCGATTTCAGCACACGGCAAAAGGTCGTTTTTCCGCTTCCCTGTGCGCCATGCGGATGGAAGATAGGGTGCGGTATCTCCGGCAGAAAACAGCTGATCAAATAGACAGCTACCAGCGGCTGGTGTTTCTGGTCAATGTTCAGAAAATCGAACACGTCCCATATATTCCCATCCTGTTGTGGGGGTAGCTGCGCCTCCTGTGTTGAATACGATCGGAAGAGTATGGGAACCTTGTCCGTCATTTCCCACTTGTCGGCGGTGACTTTTATGACCTTGCCGTCGCCCATGTCATACCAGAAAGCCCCGGCCTGTTCCGCCACGCGGTTGTGCAACGGGATTGTCGGAGATTCAAAGAGCGCTTTCCCTCGCAAGGTATTCATGGTTTGGGTCAGGGCATCGGAGTTGGGCGCTTTGCCGGTCTGTACGAAAAACTGATAACTCAGGATGTCCTTCACGCGCGACGATTTCAGGGGATGGGTTTTGTTCTCGATGAAACAAAAAGGTTCCTGATGCTGGTCTTTAAAGAGCGTCATTGATTCCTGGGCAATCCCCAGAAGAATTTGCGCCTGTGTCGGTTTCTTTTTTTCCTCTCCACCCTGATTGCCCGGAGATGTCGCCCCCTGTGTACTCTCAAAAGCAGCCAGATGTTCTTCAGATAGTTTATGTGCAATCATTTTTGGCCCCCTTTAAGAAAGAAAGCTGATCTTCGGCTGTGCCGGTCAGTAGGATGTCCAACTTGTAATCAACTTCCGCAAGTTCCCCCAAGCTTCGGGCGAATAAAACCGCACCTGCCTCTGTTAAGGCGGAAGGGTCCCTTTTGACTTTCAGGCGCAGTCGGTGCAGGTGCTGCGAACGATCACAAAGTTGGTAGTAAATTTCTGATATGGCTGTTTCAAATCCCCTTTGAAGGGTCCGCCGACGCTGGAGGGTGGGGTCAACAGGTGCGGGTTTTCCAGGTGTTATCCCCAAATATTTACAGGCGTCTTTAAAATCATATCCGTGAAGTTTCTGGATGAGCGTGATAACGTCCCCACCTTCTGAACAGCCAAAACAAAACCAACTTTGACTGTCGGAATAAACCGCCAATGCCGGTGATTTGCCCTCGTGAAAGGGACACATGCCCCGCCATGTTCGCCCTGACTGTCTTAAACGGATTCCTTCGCTTTCAATGGTTTGCACTATTTCAGGCCTAGGTGAGTTCATGGCGTGCCCCCGTTCAGCGTGGTGTTTTCCTTCTTTTCGGTGAAGCGCATTCGCTGCCGAAGATAATCAAGGAAGGATTCCTTCGGGTATCCCTTCACTCGGCCAACATAAATAAAGCTTGTCGGCCCTTTCCCTACGCAGTCATCGTTGGCAACTGTTCGCGGTGCCATTGGCAAAATGTCACGCCACTTGAGCCAGTTCCGAAAAACAACCGGCGGTAGTTCCGCCGCGATTGCTGCCAATATCGTTTCGCGTTGCGAGTTAGCTTCCTCGTGCTTCATTTTCTCTTTCATGATGGTTTGCCCCCATTTTTTATTGGGCCAGGACGACTGGCTCTGCCTACAAATAAGTCAAGGTTCGTGCCATCAGAAATAGCTTCGTATTAACAATGACTTAAGATGATGTTAGGTGATGGAAGTGATTGGTTATGAGGGTAAAATCTTCATATTGACGACATTATTTATGATATTAAGGTAATCATATTAGTCGGCTGCTTCAAAATGAAGACTTCAAGTGGTATAAAATATTATTTTTTGTTTGGTTTTGCTCGATGAATATTTTGCTTCAGGCTTTTTATTTTTATTCCTGTTGCTTTCTCAAGTTCTTGTTCATTAGACTTATAGCGGTTTAAATTATATTCTGCATACAGGTTCCGAAATTCTTTGTTAGCCTGATCTAACGGGAGGTTTAATAATGATGACACGGCCGGATATATTCTGACAGGGTCATCCTTAATACCTTTTTCTTTCGTGTAAAGAACTTCTAAAAGGTATGGAAGTGTTTCATCATCAAAATATCTTTTCAAATAAGAAAGGAATTTTGGTTTGATTTCATTTGTCGCGTCAATTTGACACATTTCAATTAACTCGACCATACTTTGGCTATATAATTTTTTACATTCCGCGTTTGCTTCCTCAGAACAAAGTAAATAGGGTTCGCTTCGTTTATATCCATGTGTCAGGATATACGCCCTACCGATCTTATCTCCAAAATGATACCCGAGTCGTTCTTTCATAATTTCACAATCGAACGCCATGTATTTATATCTGAATGTTTTGCTTTTAAATTCGTCAATTAAGGGTTGAATATATTTTTGCCATGCTTCCAATTCACGCCTGTATCTTTCGTAATCAAATCCAATGCTTTTATGAGTGGTATATTTTATTTCATTCGCCGAAAAGATAGAATCGCCTTTTTCAACAAGAAGTCTATCGCAATATTTCTTGAGACTCCGCACATTACTTGGATATTCCCGATTCAACAAATCATTCAATATTTCCTGTTTTAAAGTGCGGCCGCCTAAAAAGGTTTTTGCGATTATTTGGATGTCCGATTTTTGCAGTGGCGGGACTGGAAGCAAATGAAATCTTGCTTTCAAATCTTCTCTTATTTGATCTGGCTTCAGGGTTGCCGCAATAATCAGTGTCTCAATATTTTTTATTTCATCATCAGACCCGACAGGTGAAAAGCTATACCCTTCTGCCACACGCAGGATAGCCGCCTGAAATTCTTTTGAGGCATCTCCCAGTTCATCCAGGAATAATATTCCACCATCGCATTTTTTTAGCTTGCCTGTCCTGTTATTATCCGCGCCAGTAAAGGAGCCCTTAATATGACCAAAAATTTCTGATCTAAGCAAGTCTTCCGAAAAAGAAGCGCAATTAACGGTTATCCTATTCCCTTTTCGTGTACTCGAATCCATAAACAGTTTGGCGAGAAGCTCCTTCCCAGTGCCACTCTCGCCGTATAACAAGATGGGCTTATCTTTTCTTGCGTATGCTTTTACGAGTTTTTTTAGTGAATCATAGGCTGTGCCAATAATTTCAGTTTTTTCTTTTCCCAATTTACACGCTACCCCCTTGCGGCGCTATGGTTTAGGAAGGGAAACAGGGTAGGGTACCCGGCTTGTCGGCCCAGCTCATGACTTCTACGCCTATCCCTCGCCTGTATTTTACTTCGGGAAGTCTATCACTTTCCGCTCTATACCGGAAACAATTTCCTTTAAATGGTGTTCCCATTTTACTAGCGCCGCCCGTTTTTCATTCAGATAATCATAACGGTCATAATGAACAGCCTGAACGCCACTTATGCCGTGAGATAATAGCTGCGCTCTGTCGTCTTTGCTCACGCCCAGGCTGGCCAGCATGGTTTCGCAAGTCCGGCGAATATCCTTGTAGTCGAAGTCAGGAATCTCGCTATCCGCGACGATCTGACTGATCCGTTTCCCTGCGTTCGCTTCGTGGATCGGCGTCTTGCCACCGTCGTTTGAGAATATCCATTTTGACGGGCGCGCCTCCATGATACTCTCAATAATGCCTGCCGCCGTTCCTTGTAATGGGACTAAATGCTCTCGTGGCTTGCGCCGCCTTCCTTTGTTGTCGTAAAGCAGAAGCGTTTTGTTTTGCGTATCCCAGTGGGTGACCTCTGCTCTCAATAATTGCGCGATACGCTGTCCACCGGAAAACAGACTTAACTTTAGGGCCAGGTCTAGCGGTGTGTCCCCTAAAGCCATTAGCAAGGTCTTAAACTCATCTTTCGTCAAAACACGCTTCCCCGGAGTAACAGGAATTGCCGGAATAGGGTCAACCGGGTTTGTGGATATTCCAAACGGGATAAATTCAGAAGGCAATGATGTGTCAAACGGTGAACGTCGTGCACAATTATATGCCGCCGCTAATGTGCTGCGTAATATCCCTGCTGTCCGGTCATATCCTTTTTCCTTGACCTTGCGGATCAACCCTGCCACTTCAATAGATGTTACACGCGCCGCCGGTGTGTCGGCCAGCTTCTGATCCACTTCCAACAGGTGACACTTAACGCAAGACTCCATACCCGCCGCTGACTTATTCTTCCCCTGTGTTTTAAGGTGTTCGATATAAGTCTTGAGTAAAGATTTCAGTGTGTATTTTTGTTCTGCTTCTTTCCGGGTGTCCTCATCTTGCTTGGCTTGCTGTGCGGCCTTGCGCCGTGCCTTTTCCATCGCCCGCAATTCCGAAATACGTGTAGGTGCATCAATCCCCTGACGTGCTGTTCCTCTCAACCGGTCAAGAAGTAGTGCCGCTTTTTCCTCCGTCCAATGCATGCCATCGGAAGGATCGCGCTCGGAAGTCCAACCTAAACCTTCCTCAGTCCGTTTGCCGTCCTTCTGGTATCGAATAGCAATATAGCGGTCAAATTTAACGCCATGCTTTCGTGTAGGGTGCTGATAATATCGAACGCCTTTATATTTACTGCTAATCCACTTTTGCCCGGTCATAACATTCTCCTACTGATAACCTCTCCCCATTTGTCAGTAAATCCAGCCCCTACAAAATCTCTCCCCATTCTCTCCCCACTTTTGCTCTGAACTACGATGCTTCACGAAGTTGCATTGTGACAACAATATAATTCGTAAGTAATTGAATGTCAATAGTTTTATAACGAGTATCGTGACGAATAGTGAAAGTAGGTAAAATTGGCCTTTTACTGATTCGTAATCAGTAGGTCGGCGGTTCGAATCCGCCCATCGGCTCCAGATATCAAGGGGTTAGGCAT
>Ga0208040_1001436_pt1 | contig 23441 bp, 10 predicted proteins | sample AD_UKC083_MetaG_FD_184431 | JGI IMG/M metagenome (GOLD analysis project Ga0208040, IMG submission 184431) | Active sludge microbial communities of municipal wastewater-treating anaerobic digesters from USA - AD_UKC083_MetaG (SPAdes) (version 2) | ecosystem: Engineered > Bioreactor > Anaerobic >...
CGCTTCCTTGCCGCCGGTGCAGACGGGGATGTTCCGAGACAACCCCACATTGAAGCCCGTTTCCGCGCCGGTGAACTGCATGGAGCCGCTGTAGCTGAGGCTCAGGGGAGTGACGCGGACACTGGTATCCAGAGGAATCCCGGCCAGATTGACGTTGTTTTGATAATCCCGGAAATCGACTCCATAGATCAGTTTATGTTCATAGCGGCCGAGGCGCGTCAGGGTCTGGTTGTAACGCCCCCCCGCCACCGTTCCCTTGCCGCTCACCGCCAGATTGGCCGTGCCCATGGGTAGGGTTCCCGAATCCACATCCGAATAGCCGCCGAAAAGATCGATGGAATCGGACCAGGCGTAGATGGGAATATGGTAGCTGGCGCCGTAGATGCTCACCTCCTTGATATGATCGGGAGAGGTAGTGTACATGGCGGTGAATAAATGGTCCAGGTCAGCCACGTTGGCATGCTGCACGAGCACCCCCGTCCGGGCTTTCCCCGTTTGACGGGTTCCCGAATTATCTCCCATGAAGGCGATTTTCCATGGTCTCTCATCCGTCACCTTGAGGACGGCGTTGACCTCGTTTTCCTTCTCCCCTCCCTGCATCTGGAGGTTGACCTTTTTGGCGGGATTTTCGTTGGCCGTGCGCAGATTCGTAGAGATGCGGTCGATATTGGGAGGCACGCCTTCCCGCAGGGCCGGGAGACTCTTCCGGATATTCCCCTGGCTGAAATAACGGTTTCCTTCCACCTTTACCGCTCCCATTCGCGCCTCCATCACCCGAAACATCACCTCGCCCCGCTCCAGGGCCTGCTCCGGAAGGAACACCTGGATCGCCGTGTAGCCACGGCGGTGATAGGCCTGCTCCAGGGCCTCCAGGGCCTCCTGCACCGTGCCAAAATCACTGTCCTTCCCCGTGTAAGGGGTCAGGATCTTGTCGATGGCGCCCTGGGTGAGGAGGCTGTTTCCCTCCACCCGGTAGCTACGGATCTCAAAGCGGGGCGTCCCCTCTCCTTGGAGCTCAGCGGCGTAATTTGCCGTCGGGAGCACAAAAAAGGGCATTTCCAACAGCAGCAAGATTAAAAAGCAGCGTACAATCAAGGGAATATTAATCTTCCGAACCCCCCGTGGAGATGTTTTAACACCGATATGAAAAAATCGACCGCCCGGATAAGATGTGATGCGATTATGAAACCCAATTAATATATGAAGATGAGGTGTCGATGTACCAAAGCGAGATTTTGCCCGCCAACATTTTATACAAGAGCTTTGAAAAACTCCCTTGCAGTCTCCACATCGTCATACCGGCGACAGCCCGTAGCCATCGCTTTCAACAACTTTCCGGATTCCGGGTCGGGCCCGCCCCGTGCCACGATACGGGGCCCGTAATGACAGAAGGAGGCGTTTTTCAAAGGTCTCATGCATGGCATCACAAGTCAACGCCATGCAGCCATTCCCCTATGTGATCGGGTAATCCATAAAACACTGGATTATCCGGTCAAGCCGGACAATGACAAATACCTGTTCAACATGGAGCCATGTATGGTAATAAGAATGATGACATAGTATCTTGCTGTTTTAAAAAAATGCAAGAAAAAAAGCGATGAAACGGATAAACACTTTCTTAAAAAACAACATACATTTTCATTCCCTTTTGTGACGGGACACCGTCACGGACGTTGGTCCCGTCAATTCTCCTTGACATTACGGGGCTCCTCCTCATATTCTTTCTTAGAGCTTTGAAAAACTCCCTTACCCCGGGACAGGCAAACGGCGACGGATAAACAATCCTCGCCAGCCAAAAAGCAGATCGCCCTGGTGATGAAAACCCTCACCAATCCTTTCTTCGTGGAGATGGAGAAGGGGGCCCGCAAGGCGGAACAGGAGTTGAACATCAATCTCATCGTGAAGACGGGAGCGAAGGAAACATCTATAGAGCAGCAGATCGCCATCGTCGATGAACTGATCCGCAACCGGGTGGAAGCCATCGTCATCGCCCCGGCCAGCTCCGTGGAGATCATCCCCATCCTCAAGAAGGCCCAGGATACGAAGATCGTCATCGTCAACATCGACAATCAGGTCGATCCCGAACTCTCCCGGAAGATGGGCTTGACGGAGGTGCCATTCATCAGCGTGGATAACGAAAAAGGGGCCTATCTGGCCGCCGGTACATCAGCGACGGGATCAAGAAACCGACCAAGGTCGCCATTCTCGAAGGAATCAGGAGCGCGAAGAGCGCCGAACAGCGCCGAACAGCGCAAGGCCGACGCCGTAAAGGCCTTCGGGGAGAATCGGAACATCCGCATCGTCGCCTCCGAAACGGCCAATTGGAGGATCGACGAGGCCTTCGACGTGACGGCGAAAATCTTTAATCGTGTCGCTGCCTGCCGCTGTTTATCGCCCCCGAAACCCGCAAGATTCTGATTATTACCGTTGCGTCGAGGACCACTTCGAGACCTTTGTCCGGATCTATGACGATCGTTTCTTCCGGCAGTACGGATTCTGGCGGCCTTATCTGGAAAGGGTCATATACCGCGGAGATCCCCAATACTCCTGGGACGATTACATCCAGGCATGACGCTTTGAAAAATTGAGGCGTGCAGCAGAGGTCTGTCCGAAAAGCACCTCAAAATGCCTACCTGACGGGCAATTCGTCCGGAAACAGAGCCGATGGCGCCAGAAGGACCTCCGCCAATCAACATACACTGCCCGACCACATCACCAACCCTTGATTTCCGGTGAAAATTACCCCCTTAACACGAGAAAATGGCTTTCCTGTACTCCGAACCGTCAAAAGCAAGTTCTTATCAATTCAATTCAATCAATGTGGGTCTTGATCTCCAGTTCCTTGCCCCGCTTGCGAACGGACTCTTCGGCGAGTTTCCGGTCCGTGATATCCCGGATGGACTCGATGGCCCCGACGATGTTCCCCCGGCTGTCGTAAAGGGGGCTGGCCTTGGCCCAGAGGAAGGCCTTTTGACCCTTTACCTGTGGGACATCCGTTTCGATGATCAGCAGATCCCTATCCTTCTTCAGGACATAATAACCACGCTCGATCCGGTCATCGGGATGGAGGATCAGGTCGATGAGGATGGGGCGCCGCACCCCATAGAAGGTTATGGCGTATTCATAGTCGCCCCTGCCGATGATATCCGGTCCTTGATGCCCGTCATCTCCTCCATGGCCCGGTTACAGGCGATGACGATTCCCTCCCGGTCGATGGCAAAGGTGGCGTCGGGGAGGAATTCGATAATATCCGCAAGACGTTGTTCCGACTCCCGGAGGGCCTCGCGTATGCGCCGCTGTTCCGTAATATCCATCCTCTCAGCGCATTATGCAGCCGCTCTGGGGTTTGCTTTTCTGCTGGAAGCTGCCCGGCAGGGTGAACGTCAGGCCCGGATTCGCCGGCAGGATGACCGGCTTCGTCTGGGTATCCCGCACATAGGCATACTGCCCGGCGCCCACCGACTGTACGCCGACATTGTTCTGTACCGTAATGGTCCCTTCGGGAACGAACAGATAAAGACCGTTGCCGATGCCCGCACAAGTGCCGCCCTCACAGATCCGGACCTCGAAAACCGTCCCACGTACGCCGATGGTCGCCGTCGGCGTATTCATCTTGTAATTGTCCGATTGGAAACGCCTGCCGATCTGGCCGGTCACGGCCCGCAACCCTCCCTTGACGGCGCTGAAGACCGCCTTATCCCCCTTAGGGTTGTACCTGTCGAAGAAATAGGCATCGATCTTCAACTGTGACTGGGGACGCAGGGTAAGCTCACCGCCGTCGGAAAACTTGATACGGGCATAGGTCTTTTTTTCCGTAATCAGGACGTCCCCTACCTCAACAGCCGATTTTATCGACAGGGTCTTGAGGGTATTATCCGCTTTCCGGGCGAAGAGCGGCCCGTTCAAATGGGTCACCGTGCACGCAACCTCGGCGGCCATAGCCGTCGCCGCGCCAACATAGAAAATAAGCAGCGCCAGGATGCTAATTGCAATAAGGCAGCTTGACTTTTGTCGGTTCATCTTTCCTCTCGTCTTTCGCACCCTTCTTGTCACTATCTTTTTCTTTTTCTTTTTCCTTGTCTTTATCTTTGTCCTTGCCCTCCGCGGATTGGGTATCCGAGGAAGCGGTCGTTTCCTCTTTGGCCGCCGGCACCGTCGTCTGGACGTTCTTCTGTTCCACCGTCGAGGTGTCCGTATTGGTTATGGCCGCCACGGTGGTATTCTCCGCCTGAACGATCGCCTGGTCCTGTTGCTGGGCATTTACATCCTTGTTGATCACGCCCGCGGTGTCCGCTACGGTGGTCACTGTATAGTTTTCGCCGCTGTTGCCGTCATCCAGGGTATAACCGGGAGCAACGGTCAATGTTTTCCCCGTGCCGGGATCGGCGGTATCATAAGTCTCGGACAGGCCGGTCAAGGTATCTCCAGGCTGGAGGCCGGCATACGTAGGTGTTGCCGACGCGCTCGTGTTGCCGTCGTAGGTCTTCGTGTTCGTCTGCGCCGTGATCGTCAACGGCGCCTTGTTGATCTCACCCGTTTCATCAGGGACCTTTGTGACGTCATAGTTATTGCCGCTGTTCCCGTCGTTAACTGAAAAACCCGTTACCGCCAGGGTTTTGTTAGTTCCAGCGTTTTTATCGGTGTAAGCCTCGGTGAGATCCGTAACCGTATCCCCCGCCTGGAGGCCGGAATACGTCGGTGTTGCCGACGCGCTCGTGTTGCCATCGTAGGTCTTCGTGTTCGTCTGCGCCGTGATCGTCAACGGCGCCTTGTTGATCACACCCGTTGCATCAGAGGCAGTTGTGACGTTATAGTTATTGCCGCTGTTCCCATCGTTAACTGAAAAACCTGTTACAGCCAAGGTTTTGTTAGTTCCGGCGTTTTTATCGGTGTAAACCTCGATGAGATCCGTAACGGTATCTCCAGGCTGGAGGCCGGCATACGTCGGCCGCGCCGACGCGCTCGTGTTGCCGTCGTAGGTCTTCGTGTTCGTCTGTGCCGTGATCGTCAACGGCGCCTTGTTGATCTCACCCGTTGCATCAGAGGCAGTTGTGACGTCATAGTTATTGCCGCTGTTCCCGTCGTTAACTGAAAAACCCGTTACCGCCAGGGTTTTGTTAGTTCCGGCGTTTTTATCGGTGTAAGCCTCGGTGAGATCCGTAACGGTATCTCCAGGCTGGAGGCCGGAATACGTCGGTGTTGCCGCCGCGCTCGTGTTGCCGTCGTAGGTCTTCGTGTTCGTCTGCGCCGTGATCGTCAACGGCGCCTTGTTGATCACACCCGTTGCATCAGAGGCAGTTGTGACGTTATAGTTATTGCCGCTGTTCCCGTCGTTAACTGAAAAACCTGTTACCGCCAAGGTTTTGTTAGTTCCGGCGTTTTTATCGGTGTAAGCCTCGATGAGATCCGTAACGGTATCTCCAGGCTGGAGGCCGGCATACGTCGGTGTTGCCGCCGCGCTCGTGTTGCCGTCGTAGGTCTTCGTGTTCGTCTGCGCCGTGATCGTCAACGGCGCCTTGGCTATTGTTCCGATATCGCCGTTGGCGCCGGTATCGGCAAGCTGATAGCCATAGACCAAGGCGTTGCCGTTGCTCGCCGAGGCAATCTCAAGTCCGGTGACACTGACGTTCTTCCCCGTTCCCACATGCCTGGTGTCGTAAAGGCCGGCGGCGGGATTGTTGATGTTCACCGTATCGCCATCTATTGCTCCGGACTTGGTATAATTGCCGGCACTAAAGGTGGCGCTGTTCGTGCCGTCATAGACCTTGTTAACCTCTCCGGCAAGCCCGACGGTAACCTTGGGCGCCACGGTATATATAAAACCGTTGCCGCTGCCGGAAATGTCGCCGCCGAATGCCGTGTTGTACTGTTTGAAATCGTAACTGAGACCGCCCCGGGTGTCGTTGGCCGGATCTGAGGAATAGACGAGCCAGCGCCCGGCCCCGGGATTGAGGGCGGATGAACCGACGTTGTTAATAAAATTCCTTCCCGAGTCAAGGATGATCGTATCTCCTCCCGAGGTCATGGTAACGGTTTTATCGAGGATTATATCTCCCTGGAAGGTACGAAGCGTCATTTTTCCATCGCTTTGGACACCGTTGGCGCCGCCCAGGACGCCCACCTTCAGGTTTCCCGTATTCTCCGTAACCGCGAAGGTCCCGCCGGCGGTGCTATTCGACCCGTCCACGGTCAGGGTGTTGCCGCTGCCGATGGAACTGGTGTAATTTATGTTTCCCGTAGTGCTGTTCGTCAGATGCACCGTCGGGACATTGTTGTTGCCCGTCAAATCAATCCCGCCGGCAGTGTTTAGATTCAGGACGCCGGCAGTGATGGCGCCGGTTTGATACAAGACCGTCCCGGTGTTTTTCAAAGAGAAGGTCTGCCCCGTGGTATCGATGGTCCCTAACTGGGAGATCACATTATCCTGGGTACTCAGATCCGTAGCGCCGGAGGTATTTACGAGACTGAGGGTCCCCGCCTTGAGGATGCCGGTCTGATTGAGCGCCAGCGTATTCTTCAGGGAGAAATCCCGGCCTGTTGCATCAATTGACCCCAGGTAAGAGATGGCGTTGTTCTGGGTACGCAGATTCGTCGTTCCCGAGGTGTTCGTCAGATGCAGGGTGTTCGTCGTCAGAGCGCCGGTCTGGGTGATGTTGCCCGTGGCGGCAAGGGTTATGGAATTGGCCGCCGTCAGGGCTTCCACGGAGAAATCGCCCATCCTGTTGAGGGAAAGGTTCTGGAATCCCGTCCCCAGGGAACCGCCGGTATTGACGTAGTCGTTCGTCACCGTCAGGTCGCCGCTGCCACGAACCTCGCCACCGCTCAGATTCAGGTTGTATAAAGAAGTTGATACGTCCAGTGTCAGGTCGCCACCCTTCACATTGACCGTGCCAATGCCGTTTACGCCATCTTTCAGGCGCGCGCTGCCGGTGTTGGACACGGTGAGGGCGCCGCTAAGTGATGTTGTGCCAAGGACGTTGAGGGAACCGCCGGAGACATCCAAAGAGTTGTTGCTGCTGATCGTCAGCCTGCCGACGGTATCCGTACCGTAAGCATGGGTGACGGCGAATCCCGAATCAATAAGGGCCGAGTCCGTGGAAATGGGAAGTAGGCCGCGACTCCAGTTTTTGGCGACACCCCAGTCGAGATTGCCCTGGCTGTTGTTGAAGAAATTGCTGTTTGAACCGCTATATACCAGGCGAGCCGCCTCTCCTGCATAAAGGTTGTAACCGACAGCGAAGCCGGTGAAAACGTTGGTCGTGGAAAAAGTGCCCGTTGCCGTTCCACCCATGGTGAGAAAGGGTATAGCGTCATCATTGGCAGGATTGTAATCATTGTAGAGGTCGGCGTTAAGAGTGCCGTTCATGGCGATGCCTTCACTGACCTTCAGTTTGTCGTATTGGCCGGCCTCGACGCCACCCAACCGTACGTCAAGGGAACCGGCGGGGTCCAGTAAGAGTCCCCCCGTTAAGGACAGCGTACCCGTAGCTTCATTCGTGCCGGGACGGATCGTGCCGGTGTTTGTAAGTGTGTAGCCGGCGCCCACGTTGATCGTACCCGCACCTTTAATCGTACCGGCATTGGTAAAGCCGCCGCTTCTTTTAAAGGTTGCTCCCGACGCTACGTCGATGACGCCGGAGGTGGAAAAAGAACCTGGAACGTCAATGATTCCAGATTGAATATCAATGGTCCCCGTAGAATTATTTACCGGGAAAGAATAATAATAACCAATTTTTGAAACACCCGTCCCAGCGCTCTTCCGCAATGTCCCTTCATTCGTAAATGTCGGCACGGCCCCCGAACTATACCAAATAGATTCGTCCGTCTTGATGTCAAACAATCCGCCGCTCTTCACCGTTATCTTCCCACCATCGTTCAAATATAGCCGGCTGCCGGTCCATACCGCAGTTCCGTAGTCCAACAGACTCGCCGAATCGGTGAGGTAAAGATAACCACCGCTGTTCGCCAAGCGCAACGTCGATCCTGACGGCACCGTAAAAGCTGTACCACTGCCACTCATTGTACCGCCACTCCAGGTCGTGTCGCCCGAAAACGTCGCCACACCTGTAAAAGTGCCATCGGCAAGGTTGAGATTCTCGCTGGTAATCGTCCCATTCAACACAGCATCATTCGTAACACGGTTGCTGCCGGAACCGATAAACCTGGAACCATCATTGAAGGAATTGATCCCGGAAAAATTCAGCGTACCGGTCCGGGCATCAACCAAGCCGCTGTTCGTAAACTTGAGATTATAGAAGTAACTGAGATCAGTCTCTCCCGTCCCCGCGCTCTTCAGCAATGTCCCTTCATTCGTAAATGTCGGCACGGCCCCCGAACTATACCAAATAGATTCGTCCGTCTTGATGTCAAACAATCCGTCCCTATTCACCTTTAAATAACTTCCGTTATTCAAATACAGACGCCCGCCCGTCCAATCAGCCTGACCCTCTATCGTCAGTTTCCCATTACTTAAATATTTGTAATCAGTACCCTCTATCGTCAGCGTCTTCCCCGGTAACAGGGACAATCCTCCCCCGCCTGCCCCTAAGCTGATAGTGCCGCCGCTCCAGGTATTGGCGCCCGTCAGGCTCACATTGCCGCTGCCGGCCAGGGTACCACCGGATAGGTTGAGGTTATTGATCGTCGAGGTGCCGTTTACCGTCAGGGTACCGCCGGTAATGCTTAGGGAATCGTCGCAGGTGAAAGCGGCCACCTTATATGATGACCCACTGGAGATCGTTACGATGGGATCGGCGCCGGCACGACTGATGACGACATTGTCAAAATCAGTCCCCGTAGTGGGAACGCCCCGGCTCCAGTTGGCCGCCGTAGCCCAGGTGCCGTTGGCGTCGGTATTCCAGTGGGTCGAGATGGCGCCGGCGGTAAGAATCAGATTGTTTGCCGCGGAGGCATCCGTATTGAAGGTGACATCTTCCGGGTAATTGAATGTGGCGAAATTACCACTTTTGGTCCCCGCGGTAAGGACGGTGAAGGCGTTGTTTTTACTCGTCAGGAAGCCGTTGAACTCCGTGACGTTAAGGGTCCCGCCCAGAGTAGCGGTGCCGGATACCGCCAGGACATCGTATTGCCCGGAGGACGTACCCTCCAGCTCAATATTGACATTACCGGAATTGTTTAAATTACCCGTTATGGAAAGGGTGCCGGTGGTATCTCCGTTGGTCGGCCCCGGCCTCAGGGTGCCGGTGTTCGTCAGCGTATTGTTTGCGCCCACATCCAATGTACCGCTACCGCCGATCGTTCCGGCGTTGGTGAAGCCCCCGGTCTTCCGGAAAGTGGCACCCGAAGTGACTTCAATGGCCCCTATCGTGGCCAGGCTGCCGTCGACGCTCAGGCTGCCCGTATTTGCTTGCAGATCGAACATCCCCGCGTTGTTTACCGTGCCGTTGATGCCGAGAGTCTGGTCCGCCTTCGATGTCTTGATCAGAGTGCCGTTATTGTTGAATGTATTGCCGCCGCTGCCGGCCCAGGCCAGGGGCGTCCCGCTCGTCCCTTGGAGGTCAATGGTCCCGTCGGCGTTGTTGTTCAGTGTTGCCGAGTTGTCCAACTTGAGCTGACCGCTCCCGCTGATCGTTATCGTCCCCGTATTGTCCCAGGTCTTGGCCTCCAGACGGGGGTTCCCGGTGATGTTCACTGTCCCGCCTGTGGTCAGGAGACCAGCATCTGTTATGGCGACGCCCTCCATGGTGACGGCGTTATTGAGGGTCAGGTTCTGGGTGCCCTGGAGGGTCCCGGCAGCCAGGTAGAGGGAGGGCCCGCCGGCGCCCATGGTCTGGACCGCGTCCACCTGGATCGTCCCCGACGTCAACTTGACCTGACCGGTCCCGGTGAAGAGCCCCGTTTCGGCGTCGCTGGGCCGATCCCATCCGTAGACGGAGGCACTGCCACCATTGAAGTTGAGGGTCGAATCCGCACCCAGGGCGAAGGTCCCCGTATGGGAGCCGCTGTCGGCTATAGTCAGGGCCCCCGTGCTGTCCCCCAGGGTGAAGGTCCCGTAATTGTTGATGTCCCCGTTGATGTCGAGGATCTGGTCCGCATCCGTATTTTTGGTCAGCTTCCCATAATTGTTGAACGTATTGCCGCCGCTGCCGGCCCAGGCCAGGGGCGTCCCGCTCGTCCCTTGGAGGTCAATGGTCCCGTCGGCGTTGTTGTCCAGTGTTGCCGAGTTGTCCAACTTGAGCTGACCGCTCCCGCTGATCGTTATCGTCCCCGTATTGTCCCAGGTCTTGGCCTCCAGACGGGGGTTCCCGGTGATGTTCACTGTCCCGCCTGTGGTCAGGAGACCAGCATCTGTTATGGCGACGCCCTCCATGGTGACGGCGTTATTGAGGGTCAGGTTCTGGGTGCCCTGGAGGGTCCCGGCAGCCAGGTAGAGGGAGGGCCCGCCGGCGCCCATGGTCTGGACCGCGTCCACCTGGATCGTCCCCGACGTCAACTTGACCTGACCGGTCCCGGTGAAGAGCCCCGTTTCGGCGTCGCTGGGCCGATCCCATCCGTAGACGGAGGCACTGCCACCATTGAAGTTGAGGGTCGAATCCGCACCCAGGGCGAAGGTCCCCGTATGGGAGCCGCTGTCGGCTATAGTCAGGGCCCCCGTGCTGTCCCCCAGGGTGAAGGTCCCGTAATTGTTGATGTCCCCGTTGATGTCGAGGATCTGGTCCGCATCCGTATTTTTGGTCAGCTTCCCATAATTGTTGAACGTATTGCCGCCGCTGCCGGCCCAGGCCAGGGGCGTCCCGCTCGTCCCTTGGAGGTCAATGGTCCCGTCGGCGTTGTTGTCCAGTGTTGCCGAGTTGTCCAACTTGAGCTGACCATCGTCCTTAATGGTTATGGCTCCGTCATTGTTCCATATCATTCTGTCTAGGCGATTAGTGCCAGTTATGTTCACCGCCCCGCTGGTGGTAAGTATCCCCGTGCCCGCTCCGTCAAGGATGCCTCCCAAAAGGTTCAGGTTGTTAATGACCGTCGCCCCGCCCAAGGTGAGGGTGCCGCTGGTAACATTCACGGTGCCGCTGCCGCCGGTGGCCGTCAGGCCGCCCCCGTTGGTGTTGATGTTGGCGGCGATGTTCGTGGCGCCGCCGCCGCTGGTATCCGAGTCGGCAATGAAGGTTAGGTTCAATTTCCCGCTGCCGGATGTTATCGCCTGACTGAGAATGACATCGTTGTTACTCTGCAGTGTCAGGTTACCAGTGCCTGTTCCCGAATCTTTGAGAATTGCATGAGAAATCGTCAAGTCCCCGTTTGTGCCAGCTGCTTTAAGAGTCACACTGTTGTCGCCCATTTTTATACCGGTGATCTCGTTAACAGTGCCGACAAAGAAAGATCCGTTATTATTGAAATCGATTGTTCCCGTCGCCTCGGAAGCAAACGTTTCGACACTATTACTTGTACTGTTAAGGGTGTATGTTCCCGCTCCCCTCAGTCCCAATCCACTTAGCGTCATGGCCCCGTTTTGGGCTACGGCCCCTGTGGTGTCTAAGGTCAAGTTATAATTTGAACCCGAGACACTATCACCAAAGTTTATATTTCCATTTGTTCCTGTATTACTCAGTATGGCATTTGTAGATAGGGTCAACAGACCACCATAGGTTTGGGAGGCGTCTTGAGTTATCACATTTCCATTAAGATCATACGTAGTACCGCTTGCCGTTTTGAAAGCAACACCGGTGGTTACAGTCAGGTTGTTATTAGAAATGCTGTATAATATGTCACTGTCAGATAGACTTCCTTTCGCAGTAGCCAAGGTTGAGTTGGTAATAGAGCCTGTTGAGAGATTCTTTAAATATAAAGCCCCTGTATACAGATCGAGGCCCGTCATATCCGATCCATTAGCAGTATGCACCGAAGCCCCCTTGGTGTCATTGCCGAAAACATACGTAAGCGTGGGAACGTTATTGGCAACGGAATTGCCGGGCAGGGCAAAGTAATAAAACCCGTTTGCCCCGGTGTAGACTTGGCTCAATGCCGACCCGCTTGCTGCTAGCTTTATAGGCTTGCCGCCTCCTGTTACATCGAGCATGCCAGAGACAATCTGTGGTTCACCGCTGAACTGCCATTTCAGATAGGGGTAGGAAACGCCTCCCGTCTTGATACCCCAGATTTCTGCAAAGTCCCAGGATTGAAATGTGGAATAACTCATCATATCAGCAGTTGTTCTGCCATATGTGCTATCCGTACCACCGCCTATCATATACTGCTGGCCTGAGGTCTGCGTGTCCCAATAGCTTTTACTTACAGTTCCACCATTATTTATCCCCACCAGACCACCGATATTAGAAGACCCGCTCACAAAACCCGTACTGTAGGTATTGCTGATCATCCCACTGTTGTTCCCCACAAGCCCACCAACACCTATGCTCCCTGTCACCGTACTTTTCGTGTAACTATCCGTGATGGTACCAACATCGTTCCATCCCACAAGTCCGCCTGTATAGTAGCGTTCACCGTTCACAACTCCAGTAGCGTAGCTTTTGGTGATTGTGCCATTGTTGTATCCCACCAGGCCTCCAGTATAGTCGCGGGTACAAGCAATATCCCCTGTCGAGTAGCTGTTTGCTATATCCCCTCCATTCGCTCCTACAAGACCGCCGATATATGCGTCACCCTTTATATCCCCTGTTGCATGGCTATTGGTAACGGTACCATTGTGGTTCTCACCCACAAGGCCACCAACACTGCTTCCACCTGTCACGGTAGCTGCCGAATAACTTTTCTTGATGTTGTTGCTGTCATTGTACCCCACCAATCCGCCGATATAGCTACCAGAACCTGCCACAGAACCTGTAGTGTAGCTGTTGGAGATGTTTCCAACATTATAACCCACCAGTCCACCGACACGATCAAGTCCTGTTACATCAACATCTGTCAACCCTACATGCCGCACAGTGCCGATACTGCCAACAGAACCGAAAAGGCCCACATAATTGGTTGAGGAACGAGCAATCGTGAGATTTGAAATGGTGTGTCCAAGACCGTCAAAGGCGCCATCATAAGATGTTATAGGGGCAAAACCGGCGCTATTATTCCAATTAATGGTGTCGGAGGCGTCGATGTTCGCACCTAGCGCATATTTTCCAGAAAGGTTGCCAGCCATACCCTGTAGGTCGGTGCCTGTTGTGCTACCCTGGTTTCCCAGAGAGGTGATTACATAGTATGTAACTGGATTGCCAATGGCGCCCAGAGTGGTCGAGAAGTTATTCCCAGCAGGCAGGTTAACTGGGGCATTGAGGGTGTATGTGGACTCAGTGCTATTGATATAGCCGTCACTCGCCCCCTGTCCGAAAAGCAAGGACATTTGTGCTGTACCCGAACCGAAGAGTTCCTTATTGATCTCAATATTGCGGTAGGCATTCAGGGTGAGTTTGTTAGCCGACCAAGTGATGCTGTCATTAACGAAAATGTCGCCATTTTCACTACCACTTTGATTATTGGTTTGGATTGTGACATCGGATGTTTTTAAATTATCGCTTACTGTGGCACCAGTCATGTCCCCGCCACTGGCGGCAATAGTGAAATCCAAGGGATCGAGGAGCCAGTTGCCGGTGAGGCCTTTGGGGGCCAGGGTGTTCACTCTTGCCGTATCCAGAATGGAGAGTTTATGGCCAGATGTTTCCACGAAGCCGCCGTTGCCGGAAAGGAAACCGCCCTGCGCGCTGATCTTCCCGGCAACGGAAGTGTCGCGGTCCGACCAGACGATGACCTTGCCGCCGTCACCCACCGTGGCAGCGTCGGCTTTGATCGCCGCATTCTTCCCGATATAGGTGGCCTCCGCATTGGGGACGGCGGCGTTCCTGCCCTGATAGTCGCCGCCCATGAGAACCGTGCCGCCTCCCGTCGCCCCCGAGGCATCCACCATGGCGTTATCCGTCAGGCCGACCCGGCGGCCCAGGACCTGGATCTCCCCGCCCCGGCCGTCGCTCCCCGCGGCGGTTACCGTCCCGGAAACGAGAGTCGTCCCCGCCCCGCCTTGCAGCTTGATTTCCCCGCCTGTGGCCCCGTTGGCGGTTGTGACGCTGTCCTTGCCCAGGGTGAGGCCCTTGCTGGCCTTGAAATATATCTTGCCGTTTTCCCCCACCACGGCGCTGTCGGCCTTCACGATCCCCTTTTGGTCGATCAGTCCGCCGTAGATCCCCACCCGGCCGCTCTCGGCAATTATCTTACCCAGGTTTAACGCGGCGTTCTCCGGGGCGCTCACCGTCACGGCGATGTAGGGATTCAAGGAATCGACCATCTGGACGCTGTGGCCGGCGGCCAGGATCACGTCCCCTTGGGGGGAATTGATGATCCCCGTGTTCTTGATATCCGGGGCGATGAGATAGACTTGGCCGCCCAGGGGGGTGGTGATGGTCCCCTGGTTCTCGATGAGACCCGCCTTGATCCCCGCGGTAAAGTTGTATCTACCCGCGAGGAAATCCTGGTTGCTCAGGTTCAGGGTGGAGGCGATGAGGCCATTGACGTCGATCCGCGCCCCTGGTCCGAAGAGGATGCCGTTGGGATTGATGAGGAAGACCCGGCCGTTGGACTGGAGGGCGCCGAGGATCGCCGAGGGGTCCTGGCCGACGACGCGGTTCAGAACGGCGCTGAGGCTGTGTTGTTGGACGAAGCGGGTCAGTTCGTTCGCGCCGATGGAGAATCCCTGCCAGTTGATGATGCTGTTGGGACTGTTGGTCACCGTCAGGGTGTTGCCCTGGTTCTGGAAGGTGACATTCCCGTTAACCACCTGAGGCCCGTAAGGATTGGCGAAGGCGAGATTGGCGCTGAAGAAGAACAGGGCAATGAGGCAGAAAAGCTTGCGGCGGCAGGAACTGATTCTGTTTATTTTTCCCTTGTTACGATAAGGACGGCAATCTTTTTCTTCCTTCATGATCCTATCCTCATTGCGGTCGTTTCTTAAAAGGTCAGCACCGCCCGAATGTGAAAGCGGCTGTTTCCCCGGTCCCCCGTCAAGCCCGGATTAAGCACATAGCCATAATCCAGGGCCATGGTGAGAATCTTCATGATATCCAACCGGATGCCGACACCGGCGCTCGTCAGGGTCATCCGTCCCTCATCCCCCGGCTGGACGTTGACTCCGGATACCTGGCCGATGTCGTAAAATGCCAACAGGCGGCAGAGGCTCTTCGGGAGAGACAGCCACTGGGTAAGGTTCGGCGTGTATAGTTCCGCGCTTCCGAAAATCCCCCGGTCGTTGGCGACTTCCCGTTCATCGAAGCCCCGGACGGAAGTGGCCCCGCCCAATCCGAACTGCTCCCCGGGGATGAGGGCCGAATCGGTGTATTGCCCATTGAAAACGAGACGGAACTGCCAGTCCTGGGGCAGGACGTAACCGAGATTGCCCCCGTAGCGGAAAATCGTGTAATCCGCCGGGGCGTTGGTCCGCACCTGGCTGAAATCCGCTTCCTTGCCGCCGGTGCAGACAGGTATGTTCCGGAACAACCCCACATTGAAACCCGTTTCCGCACCGGTGAACTGCATGGAGCCGCCGTAGCTGAGGCTCAGGGGAGTGACGCGGACACTTGTATCCAGAGGAATCCCGGCCAGATTGACGTTGTTTTGATAATCCCGGAAATCGACTCCATAGATCAGTTTATGTTCATAGCGGCCGAGGCGCGTCAGGGTCTGGTTGTAACGCCCCCCCGCCACCGTTCCCTTGCCGCTCACCGCCAGATTGGCCGTGCCCATGGGTAGGGTTCCCGAATCCACATCCGAATAGCCGCCGAAAAGATCGATGGAATCGGACCAGGCGTAGATGGGAATATGGTAGCTGGCGCCGTAGATGCTCACCTCCTTGATATGATCGGGAGAGGTAGTGTACATGGCGGTGAATAAATGGTCCAGGTCAGCCACGTTGGCATGCTGCACGAGCACCCCCGTCCGGGCTTTCCCCGTTTGACGGGTTCCCGAATTATCTCCCATGAAGGCGATTTTCCATGGTCTCTCATCCGTCACCTTGAGGACGGCGTTGACCTCGTTTTCCTTCTCCCCTCCCTGCATCTGGAGGTTGACCTTTTTGGCGGGATTTTCGTTGGCCGTGCGCAGATTCGTAGAGATGCGGTCGATATTGGGAGGCACGCCTTCCCGCAGGGCCGGGAGACTCTTCCGGATATTCCCCTGGCTGAAATAACGGTTTCCTTCCACCTTTACCGCTCCCATTCGCGCCTCCATCACCCGAAACATCACCTCGCCCCGCTCCAGGGCCTGCTCCGGAAGGAACACCTGGATCGCCGTGTAGCCACGGCGGTGATAGGCCTGCTCCAGGGCCTCCAGGGCCTCCTGCACCGTGCCAAAATCACTGTCCTTCCCCGTGTAAGGGGTCAGGATCTTGTCGATGGCGCCCTGGGTGAGGAGGCTGTTTCCCTCCACCCGGTAGCTACGGATCTCAAAGCGGGGCGTCCCCTCTCCTTGGAGCTCAGCGGCGTAATTTGCCGTCGGGAGCACAAAAAAGGGCATTTCCAACAGCAGCAAGATTAAAAAGCAGCGTACAATCAAGGGAATATTAATCTTCCGAACCCCCCGTGGAGATGTTTTAACACCGATATGAAAAAATCGACCGCCCGGATAAGATGTGATGCGATTATGAAACCCAATTAATATATGAAGATGAGGTGTCGATGTACCAAAGCGAGATTTTGCCCGCCAACATTTTATACAAGAGCTTTGAAAAACTCCCTTGCAGTCTCCACATCGTCATACCGGCGACAGCCCGTAGCCATCGCTTTCAACAACTTTCCGGATTCCGGGTCGGGCCCGCCCCGTGCCACGATACGGGGCCCGTAATGACAGAAGGAGGCGTTTTTCAAAGGTCTCATGCATGGCATCACAAGTCAACGCCATGCAGCCATTCCCCTATGTGATCGGGTAATCCATAAAACACTGGATTATCCGGTCAAGCCGGACAATGACAAATACCTGTTCAACATGGAGCCATGTATGGTAATAAGAATGATGACATAGTATCTTGCTGTTTTAAAAAAATGCAAGAAAAAAAGCGATGAAACGGATAAACACTTTCTTAAAAAACAACATACATTTTCATTCCCTTTTGTGACGGGACACCGTCACGGACGTTGGTCCCGTCAATTCTCCTTGACATTACGGGGCTCCTCCTCATATTCTTTCTTAGAGCTTTGAAAAACTCCCTTACCCCGGGACAGGCAAACGGCGACGGATAAACAATCCTCGCCAGCCAAAAAGCAGATCGCCCTGGTGATGAAAACCCTCACCAATCCTTTCTTCGTGGAGATGGAGAAGGGGGCCCGCAAGGCGGAACAGGAGTTGAACATCAATCTCATCGTGAAGACGGGAGCGAAGGAAACATCTATAGAGCAGCAGATCGCCATCGTCGATGAACTGATCCGCAACCGGGTGGAAGCCATCGTCATCGCCCCGGCCAGCTCCGTGGAGATCATCCCCATCCTCAAGAAGGCCCAGGATACGAAGATCGTCATCGTCAACATCGACAATCAGGTCGATCCCGAACTCTCCCGGAAGATGGGCTTGACGGAGGTGCCATTCATCAGCGTGGATAACGAAAAAGGGGCCTATCTGGCCGCCGGTACATCAGCGACGGGATCAAGAAACCGACCAAGGTCGCCATTCTCGAAGGAATCAGGAGCGCGAAGAGCGCCGAACAGCGCCGAACAGCGCAAGGCCGACGCCGTAAAGGCCTTCGGGGAGAATCGGAACATCCGCATCGTCGCCTCCGAAACGGCCAATTGGAGGATCGACGAGGCCTTCGACGTGACGGCGAAAATCTTTAATCGTGTCGCTGCCTGCCGCTGTTTATCGCCCCCGAAACCCGCAAGATTCTGATTATTACCGTTGCGTCGAGGACCACTTCGAGACCTTTGTCCGGATCTATGACGATCGTTTCTTCCGGCAGTACGGATTCTGGCGGCCTTATCTGGAAAGGGTCATATACCGCGGAGATCCCCAATACTCCTGGGACGATTACATCCAGGCATGACGCTTTGAAAAATTGAGGCGTGCAGCAGAGGTCTGTCCGAAAAGCACCTCAAAATGCCTACCTGACGGGCAATTCGTCCGGAAACAGAGCCGATGGCGCCAGAAGGACCTCCGCCAATCAACATACACTGCCCGACCACATCACCAACCCTTGATTTCCGGTGAAAATTACCCCTTGACACGAGAAAATGGCTTTCCTATACTCCGAACCGTCAAAAGCAAGTTCTTATCAATTACGCCCCTTTTTTTATTTCCAACAAACAGCCTTTTGCGCTCAGCCGTTAAGACGCTTCGCCTGCGGCTCACGTTTCAGCTGGGGCATAATCCGCAAGCGCCGCGAGCAGTTTCACCTTTTTGATCGGTTTGGTCATATGTACGGTGCATCCCGCGTCGAGACTTTTCTTTTCGTCCTCTTTCAGGGCGTATGCGGTTAAGGCAATAATGGGAACGGCGGTCTTTCCCTGAAATTTTTCCCACTGCCGGATCTCGCGGGTGGCCGTATAGCCGTCCATCACGGGCATCTGCATATCCATCAAGACAATATCATATTTCGCGGACTTGAAGGCCTCGACGGCGACGGCGCCGTTTTCGGCCATCTGAAGCCGATGCGGTGTATTTTTCAAGTAGGTTGAAATCAAGAGACGGTTGTCCTCGTTGTCCTCCACGAGAAGAATGTTCAAGGATTTTTGCGCACTCGAAACAGCAGACGCTGCTTCGGCTTGTGGCTGCGCCGCCTCTTTCTTTCCCAGCTCTCCGCAGATGGCCTCCTGCAGATCATTGCGCTTGACGGGCTTATAGAGAAACCGGTTGATGCCTACTTTTTTCGCCGCCGCGATGTCCTCCTGCAGATAGCCGGAGGAGAGCATGATGACGGCCAGCGACGACCACTTCGGCTCCTTGCGGATTTCCACCGCCGTCATCAATCCGTCCACTCCGGGCATCTGATAATCGAGGATGACAAAATCATACGGCTTCCCGGCTTCCTGCGCCTCCCGGAGCGCTTCAAGGCCGGACGGCCCGCTGTCCACGGAAGAGACGATGGTTCCCCATTGGGTCAGCATCTCCCGGAGAATCAGACGATTGTTGGCGCTATCGTCGATCACCAGGACGCGGCGCCCCGTCAAATCGACCAGCGTGCAGGCGTCTTCTCCAGGCGTCATCTCCGTCTGCATCGCAAAAGGCGCGGTAAAGGAAAAAATGCTCCCCTTTCCCTCTTTGCTTTCAACTGAAATCGTTCCGCCCATCAGATCTACGATGGATTTGGAAATGGTCAGACCCAACCCCGTTCCCCCGTACTTGCGCGTGGTGGAAGAATCGGCCTGCGTGAACCGCTCAAAGATGTTGTGGATTTTATCCGCTGGAATCCCGATGCCCGTATCCTTAACGGAAAATGTCAGGTCCATGGTATTTTGTTTCGTGTGAACGGCGGACGGGCCGGTCAATTTCACTTCCAGCATGACTTCTCCCGATTCGGTAAACTTGACGGCGTTGCCGATGAAGTTGATGAGCACCTGGCGCAGGCGCGTGGGATCGCCCATCAGTTTGGTCGGCACTCCCGGCGCGACCCGGCAGGCCAGCTCCAGCGCTTTTTTATGGGCCCGGACGGACATAATGTCCCCGGTCTGCTCCACCAGCTTTCCAAGGTCGAACGGAATGTGCTCCAGATGGATATGCCCGGCCTCCACCTTGGAAATATCGAGAATGTCGTTGATAATGTTCAGAAGGTTTTCCCCGGCCTCCCGGAAAATCTGCACGAATTTCTGCTGCTCTTTGTTCAGAGGCGTCTCCGTCAGGAGGTCCGCCATGCCGAGGATGGCGTTCATCGGCGTGCGGATTTCATGGCTCATGCTGGCCAGAAATTCTGACTTCGCGTTGCTGGCGACCTCCGCCGCCTCCTTGGCCCGGGAAAGCGCGATTTCCATTTGCCGGCGCTCGGTAATGTCCCGGTAAACGGATTGGAAGCCGATCACAGTTCCATCGGCCAGGCGGATTGGACTGACGGACACTTCCGCCAGCACGACGCGGCCATGTTTGGAGATCCATTCCAATTCGATACATTTAAAGGACCGGCCTGTTGTGTAGATTTCGGTGTATTCCCGCTTGGCCAGCGGGGCATTTCTTTCATCCAGGAGCATGTCGTATTTTTTCCCGATCAATTCATCGCGGCTGTAAGCGGTTTCCCGCAGAAAGGCCTGATTGACGAAGGTGATGTTTCCCGCCAGATCGAATTCGGAATAGGGATCCGGCAGAGATTCCACCATGTTGCGAAAACGTTCTTCGCTGGTCTTCAGAGCCGTTTCTATCTTCTTGCGCTCGGTGATGTCTACAAAGCATTCCAGCAGCTTTTCGCGGCCATGAATATGGATTCTCTTGACGGTTTTCAGAACCGGGCGACGATGCCCGTCTGCGCAGACCATCCGTCGCTCCGAGTTGTCGATGTCTTTGCCCAGATCGCAGACGGGGCAGGCGTCTTCTTCGGCCGGGCAAATGAAAGAATGGCACCGGTGTCCGACAATCCGGTCCAACGGGGCGCCGAACATCACGGAAGCGGTCTGGTTGCCATGCTCGATAACGCGCGTTTCGGGATCGACGACAATCAAGCCTATCGGAAGCGCTTCCATAAGGTGACGCTGGAGAGCCTCGCTTTCCAGAACGGCCTGTGTGGCTTGCTTGCGCTCCGTAATATCCCGGGAGATGCCGCGAAACCCGATGGGTTGTCCTCCGGCGTCCCGGATGATAGAGATCGACACTTCGACAATTTGCGTCGAGCCGTCTTTGCGGATCACTTCCAATTCCAGCGCCGGGACGGGCTTGCCCGTCGAGTAAGCGTCCAAAAACGCCTGGTAAGTTTTTTTGGCGTTTGCTTCGTTTTGATACTTGCGGTTGTCCGATCCGATCAATTCTTCGCGGGAGTATTGCAGATGCCGGCAGATCACATCATTGACAAAAGTGTATTTGCCGTTCAGATCGACCTCGAAATAGCCATCCTGAATGGTTTCGATCATCAAGCGGTATTTTTCTTCATTGTATCGAAGGGCCTCTTCCGCGCGCTTGTGTCGGGTGATGTCCATGAAATTGCCTAGCGCGGCGCGCCTGCCGCGGAACAGGATTGACGTGATATTTTCCAGAACCCACAGGATTTCCTTTTGCTTGGTGATGAACCGGTATTCGTAGGGTTCGCGGTGCGGCGCTTTTAAACAGGAGATAGCCTCCTGCCGGACCCTGTCCCGGTCGTCGGGATGAACATTATCCAGGGAATCCGTGCCGATCAATTCGTTTTCGGAGTATCCGGTCAGTTGCTGGTACAGTGGACTAACAAAGACAAATTTGCCCTCCTGGACAATATAGATTCCGTTGCCGGAGTTGGCAATCAGAACTTCGGCCAGATGCGATAGATCCGTTTTCCGGGAGGATTTCCGCTGCGTCTTTCCGGTTTTCTCGGATGGATTTTTTTGAGCCGACGATTTCCGTTTAGGTTTGTTTGCGGCCTTTGCTTTGGATGTTGTTTTCATGTTGCTTCCCCCAAGTTTATGGAAAAAGTATTCCGATGGTGTATCGATATGACTACATGAAAAAACGCTCTATGTAAAGAAGACACACCTTCTTTGAAGACTTTGGCGCCGAAGGCTTTGGCCAGTTGAATGGCGGTATAGCCGATGCCTCCCGCGCCGCCGTGAACCAGAAAATTTTCCCCTGGCTTGAGGCCCCCGCGTTCAAAAACATTCGACCAGACGGTAAAATATCCCGGCAACGGGGATTCTTTAGCGGCGGTGAGAATCGCCGGTGATGGCAACTTACCCCTGCCGGCCGGGCAGGGCAAAACGTAACCGTCAGACGGACTCATCTTGGCGGTTGTTTTAAAATTGAGTAAGGTGCGGCAGTCGGCCAGAGCCGACGACGGAGGTGAACTGATGGCAGAGAAGGCGGCATTACTGGAAAGAATCGGCAACATTGCCAAGATTACCATGAACAATCCCGCCTCGCTTAATTCCATGATCCAGGCGCTCCTCGACGATACCCGGGCGGCGCTGCGGAGCGACAAGCTGGATCTTCAGGCCGGCATTGAACTGGAGACAGGGATTCAACTGTTCTGCCTCGGCACGGAAGACCATCGGGAAGGGATGGATGCCTTCCTGGCCAAACGGCCCCCCGTATTCAAAGACCGGTAGTGAAAATCATAAAAGTCACAGCGAAACAAGCTTGGTTGCGGGATGGAAAGACAGGCTTAACAAACGATATGACCTTGAAGAAGTATCATCCGGAAAGAGCGGATTTTCTCACCAACACAAATAGTATAGTGGACATGCGATGGCAACCCATAGCGCCGATGGTTCGCCGGAATGTTTTTTGCGTAAATCTCTTACAAGAGAATGTTGGCATCCACGAGGATTTCGCTTTGTCCAGAACATCGTCGTCTATGGTAAGTGTTGTTCTCATAGTGTCATCATCACATCATGTGGTGTGATGTCAAGGCATCATTTCGATGTTGGAGATGACATTACCTCTCACGCTTCAACTCCGGATAGAACATAACGAAAAGCTAACCGGCGCGCAGCTTTTTCGCGCGTCCAGTTGAGTGTTTTGTTAGGCGCTGTGTTGACTTTGTAATATCGAGGAGCGATTTCAATGCCTCATTGACTGCTGCCGAACTTGTGAACACTTTGGCTACTTCGGGTTCGAGCACTACGACATTAGCGCCTTCCTCGATCAGCCTTTTAAAGTACTTACCCCGGACAGCCTTTGAATAATCGAACTCATATTCGGGGCGCAATTCCTCTATTCCTTTAGTTTTCATGTCTTTTCCTCTCTGAAATGGCTGCAGGTCGTGCACTGATAATTCGTATCGTATCCCCTCTTTCCTTATGCGAAACAACGAGCAAATGGCCTTGGGGTGAATAACCAACAGTAATGAACCTATCCTCTGTAATGGAGTGGTCTTGGTCATGAAACGTTGCCGATAAAGGATCGTAAAAAATGGTAACGGCTTCGTCAAAAGAAATGGCGTGCTTTCTAATGTTTCCCTTTTCTTTTTCCCTATCCCCCTCGAATTTCACAATGTAATCCGATACGAATGACTGACCAAAGATAGATCGCTTTCAATAATTTCTCCAAAATGAGATGGCCGACGAACAAGCACCAGGTGTAGTGTCCTTTTTCCAGCAGGCTTTCCGCCACGGACAAATCGCCGTCTGATTGGGAAAGCCAGTAACCGGCGTGCTTTTCCATGGAATTCCTTAGGGTTTTTCCTTTTTAATAGCATGTGAAGATTAGATGTCAAGATAAAATACGATGGTCTTTTCCTAGGCAAATTCGTACATTATGTTGAATAATTATGATGTTATCATTACCAAAAGGGGCAAGCCCGTTGCTGTGATTGTACCCTATGAAGAATACGAACGGACGCAGCGGGCCGAAGGATTCAGGAAGATTATGGAGGTCCGCGTTTCCCAAGGATGCAA
>Ga0208040_1001443_pt1 | contig 23380 bp, 24 predicted proteins | sample AD_UKC083_MetaG_FD_184431 | JGI IMG/M metagenome (GOLD analysis project Ga0208040, IMG submission 184431) | Active sludge microbial communities of municipal wastewater-treating anaerobic digesters from USA - AD_UKC083_MetaG (SPAdes) (version 2) | ecosystem: Engineered > Bioreactor > Anaerobic >...
TCAAAATTTAATAAAACAGGTCAATTTTTATAAAGGAAAGGCGGAGAGGTTGATAAAAGCAGGACAGGTTGTTATAGCAGAGTTTGGTGGTAAGTTGCCAAAGGATATGGAGTCTCTTATGAAGATACCTGGTGTAGCTAGAAAAAGTGCTAATGTTATTACTCAAGAAGCTTGGGGGGTTGCAAACGGTATTGTTGTGGATACTCATGTAAGAAGGGTTTCTAATAGATTGGGGTTAACAAAAGAACAAGATCCAAAAAAGATAGAGAAGAAGTTAATGGAATTATTACCAAAGAAATACTGGAGAAACATTTCTGGAGCTATGGTTTTACACGGTAGGTATGTATGTGTAGCTAGAAAGCCAAAGTGTAGGGAGTGTAGTCTAAGAAATATTTGTCCTAGCTCACCAAACCCTTTTATTCAACAGGTGTGACATCTTGTGTTGTTGGTACTGTACTAGGTGTTTCCTGATTTGGTCCTGTTTCAGATTCCAATTTAGTTTCTTGCTCCGGCTCTGTTTCTTCTTGCTTCGGTTCTGGCAGGGTGTCTGGAATCTTTTTAACATCTATAGAACCTTCATGATTACTGTAACGTTCTTTATAAGTCCATATACCTAACGTGGTCATTTGAAATTCAAAACTTGTTCCAGGGTGCATTTCCACATCATTTGATAGTTCAGGATAAGTTGGTTTTCTCTGTCTTAGATAGATAGTCTCCTTGGTGTCGTTAGTCCACACCACTTTTTGCCCTTGATACACTTTTATTATCATGGGGTTAAAACCACCTTCTTTTGTGTAAGATATTTTCACTATTCCAAAGGTTTTGTCTATATCAAGAGGTGGTTCATCTTCTGTAAGTTCTTTATTTTTACCAATTTCAACATCATCGTCTCTCTGATTATCTTCTTCTTGTACTTTGTATTTTAATGTTTCATTTTCATTAAGTTTTCTTAATTCAGTTTCTCTTCCAGGTCTTAATCTGTAAGCTATAACAATAATAGAGAATACTGATGCCAGAATTATACCTATCATAAATATTGGTTTATTTCTTTCTATGAAGCTGACTATTTTGGTATTCATATAAAAAATTATACACTGTAAAACAATTTATATTATTTTACGAACTGTTTTTTCCATCTCTTCTTTTGTAAATAAACCAGTTCCAGCACTTTCTTTTGTTATCTCTCCAAAAGAGTTTATGGCTCCCCAACCAAGTGCTTCTTTTAATGATTTTTTATGAAAAATGGCTGAAATAAAACCAGAAGAAAAGGCATCTCCTGCACCTGTTTTGTCCTTAACCTCCCTACCATCTGTGTAGGCACTTACTTTAACCAAGTTCTCACCATCAAAACCGCTAGCCCCGTTTTTTCCATCTGTAATTACTGTAAGTTTTGGCCCTAATTTTTGTAAATCTATGTGCATTTTTGGTAGTGGTTTTTCTCCGACCAATCTAACCGCTTCCTCAAGATTTAATATTAATATACTTGTTATTTCTAAAAATTCTTTTATATGGTTAAATCCCATCCTCATTTGGTGAGATCCAGGGTTGAATACAACTATAATATCTTTATTTTCTTCAATGTATTTTATTAACTCTTCTTGAAATTTTTCAAAACCATCTCCTATTGATGTGTAGTATATAAAAGTTGGTTTTTCCCAACCTCTTACTTTATAGTTTCTTGGTGCGTGGTAAGAGAATATAGTTCTTTCGTAATTGTGAACAATTATAGAATGTACATCCGTATCCTGGTCGTTGTTCCTTATGCAGTAGTCGGTGTTTATACCTTTTTCCTTTAGCTCGTTTACTATTTTTTCTCCATTTTGATCATCGCCTATTTCCGTGTAGACTCCAACTTTTAACCCCATTCTGTTACACCCTACTGCCACATTAACAGAGTTACCAGCTATAGCTGTTGAAAATTTTTCTACTGGAACCTTACTTCCGTGCAAAAAACAAATCTGCGAGTCGTCAGTACCAGGTATCTTCACCTCATTGGCACTAGATATATACAAAGTCATATCTATTGCAGCATCTCCTACAGTAAGAATATCCATATTTTTATTTTAATTCCCTTTCTTTTGAAAAGTTATCTAGTTTTTCAATAAAATTTATAATTTTTTCTTCAATATGATGCGAGCTGAGACCGTACTTATTTTTTAAATCCGCATAATCTCCAGATTCTCCAAATGTATCTTGAATACCTATTCTTAGAAGAGGGGAGGGTAGGTTTTCTGATAAAAATTCAGAAATAGCCCCGCCTAAACCCCCTGTTATTTGATGCTCTTCTACAGTTACACATATTTTGGTTTTTCCAACTGACTCTAATATCTTTTCTTTATCAAGCGGTTTTATAGTTGGGGAGGCAATAAGTTCAGCATTTATTTTATATTTTGCTTTAAGATTTTTAACAGCAATTAAAGCTTCGTATGTTATAGCACCACAAGATATAACAGTAACATCTGTTCCCTCCACAAGAGTATATGCTTTTCCTATCACAAAGGGAGTATCTTTGGTTGTTATATCAGGGGTTTCTGCTTTAGAGTATCTTAAATAAACAGGCCCGTTGTGTTTAGATACTTCAACGACCGCTTTTTTGGTTTGCTCGTAATCTATTGGGTTTATTACAGTCATGTTAGGAAGTACTCTCATAATAGCAATATCTTCAAGGGGTTGAGCTGATGCACCGTCTGGTCCGTTTGAAAATCCCTCATGAGATCCACATATTTTCACATTTAAATTGTTCATGCAAATAGACAATCTTATTTGATCCCATCCTCTGTAAGTTAAAAAAACGGCATGGGATACTAGAAATGGGGTGTTTCCCTCTATAGCTAATCCTGCTGACATGGAGCACATATTTTGTTCAGCTATGCCTGTTTGAATAAATCTGTCGGGGTATTTTTCTCCAAATTCTTTTAACTTTACCGATTCTGACAGATCGGCTACAAGAGCGATAATAGAGGTGTCTTTTCCTGCTAATTCGATTAATGTTTTTCCAAAGGCATCTCTTGGGGATCTTTTTTCAGAGTCCTCAAGAAAAACATCTTGGTTTAGTCTAAGTCTGTAGTTAAGCATAGGGCAGTAAAGAATTTTATTTACTATTTGTTACCTCGTTTGTTTCTTTGTTTTCTATTTCGGTATCATCACACATAATTACTTTTGTAATTTTATCAAAATCAATTCTGTAATTAGTTTTAGACAGAATAACCATATCTACTGCAATATTTTTATCTTTCTCCATATTGCAGTCTTTTTCTGGTACTGTTTCCTCAAATTCAATTAACATTTTCTTCTTTTCTTTATCCTCATATATTTTCTTTATTTTAATTTTTCTCCCTGTATCCTCGTTTGTGTTTGTGGAGACTGCAAGAACAATTTTTTTATCAAAATCAATTCTCTCTTTCACGGTTAAGAGGCCTGTTTTGTCTATTTTATTAAGAAATTCATTAAGCTCTTGTTCGCTAGTAATGACCTTTCTCTCTTTTTCCATATCCTCGTCTAAATATATTACCGTCGGAAAGCCTTCAATTCTTTGTATCGTGGGGCCTTTATTAAACTTTGGGAGTTTTAATTCTCCTTTAAGTAGAAAATAACCAACCCCGAGCATAAGGCCTATTAAAACAACAATAGGCAGTATACTTATTCTTAAAGACGCTTTTTGTCTATGATTCATCATTTTATTCCTCCTAAATTATAGAACTAAGTTCCTCTTTAGCTTGAACGGCCTCCATTTTATTAGGGACCTTTCCATGCCATTGGTATTTGTTCTTCATAAAATCTACACCCTCTCCAGGTATTGTATTTGCAATTATTACAGTAGGACGATGTGTCACTGATTTCGCTATGTTACAGGCAGATATTATTTCTTCTATGTTATGGCCGTTTATTTCTAAAACATGCCAGTTGAAACTTTCAAGTTTGTCTTTTAAATTTTCTAAGGGCATTATATCTTCTGTATTGCCGTCGCTTTGTATTTTATTCCTATCTATTATCCACGTTATATTATCAATTTTTTTATTTGGAGCAAACATAGCTGCTTCCCACACCTGACCTTCATTTATTTCCCCATCCCCAGTTATGCAGTATACCCTGTAGTTTTGGTTAGATATTTTTGATGATATTGCCACCCCAAGCGCTTGAGATAACCCCTGACCTAGAGATCCACTGGTGTTTTCTATTCCGGGTAGAGAATTAATCTTGGGATGTCCTTGTAAATTAGAATTTAATTTTCTTAATTCCCATAACTCTGTTTTTGGGAAAAAACCTCTTTCTGAGAGGGTTGCGTACCAGATAGGGCATATATGGCCATTTGATAAGAAAAGCCTATCCCTATCCTTTTTGTTTGGGTTCTTAGGATCTATGTTTAACACATTAAAATAAAGAGATGTGAATATTTCTGCAGTACCCAAAGAACCAGCGGTGTGCCCAGATTTTGCTTCAGTTAACATGTCTATAACAGTTTGTCTAAGTTTGTTAGATATTTTATACAGTGTGTCTGTGTCTGGATTGTTGCCTGTTTTTTCAGTGGACATTATTAAAAGTATATCACGATATTGGCTGCCTAATGTTTAGTTTTATTTTGACTTATAGGCTTTGAAATGTTAAAATCTCTAAAGCGTGGTTGGCTTTTGGTGTTGTTGGGGTTGCTGCCATTCATCCCCACTCCTTACTCAGTTTTAAATATTAAAGCTGGGGTTTTCAACACCTTCCAATCCCCACATGCTCCAGTTAGCCATGTTTACGGTAGTTACAGACAGATCCAAAATTAGGGTTTGTTTTATCAATCGTTACATGGCTAATCTTTTATATCAATCAGTTGTTTTAGTTTTTAATCCTTGTAAATACTGTCTTCTATGGATTTTATATAATCAAGAACTTCTTGTGGGGTAGTGCATATTTCAAGTATTTCTGTCTCACCACCTCTTACTGTCATATTTTCATCTATTGCTTTCAAGATGCCATTCCAATGTTCTCCAAAAAGTATTATTGGCTTGTTATTTGGCTCATGTATGTAAGAATTTTCCCAAGACATGCCAAACTCACTTAGAGTTCCAATGCTTCCCCTAAATATTACATGTATATCAGATGTTTGGAGCATAACTTTTGTTCTATCAAAGTAATCAAGAGTTTTTACTTCAAGATCAAATTTGTTTTCTGGATCTACGCCCTCAAAATGTCTTTTTGGTTTATTTGGATGGTATGTTACTGCAAGTACCCCAGCACCTCCTTCGTGTGCACCCTCAGTTGACGCTCTCATAACCCCAGGACCACCACCATTAACAATCCCATATCCGTTTTTGGCAAGTAGTTTTGCTGTAGCTTTAGCTTGTATGTAAGGTTCATCGTTTTCATTCCACGCAGCACCGCCTAAAAAACAGACCATTAAAGGCCTTCTACTGTTTTTGTTTATTGTTGTTTTTTCCATAATTACCTTTCTTCCAAAATTTTTAGAAATTCCAACATTTCATCCTTGGGATTACTAGTATTAAATATTGCTGAACCAACTACCACATTGTCAACCCCTGATTTTAATATCTCATATATATTTTGTTTGTTTACGCCCCCATCTATTTGTGTTTTTATGTTAGGAAATTCTTCTTTAAAAATTGATATTTTTTGAATGACTTCTGGTATAAATTTGTTTCCCTGTTTACCAGGTATAACTCCCATAAATTGGACCAGTGATATTCTTTCTAAAATTGGTTTGAGTAGAGATGAGTCTTGGTCATAATTTATAGATATTCCTGAAATGTAGTTAAATTTTTCACATACATCAAAAAAAGAATTTAAATCGCCCTCATTAACAAATTGGGTAATGAAAGTGTTCACAACCTTCTTTTTTATCGCCATATCTAGGCAGGATTTTTCATATTTCTCCACAAAATCAGCTGGTTTTTCTACCATTAGGTGTATTGATATGTTTGCAGATGTGTCTAGTTCGTTAAGCTTGGGAAGGTCCGTAAATGTTTCTTCTTTTATTAAAGTATTATCAAGTACATCTACTTGCACTTCTTTAGACAAATCTTCAACTACTCCAATTCTTTTTTGTATCTCACTGAAATCTTTTTCAAGAATTGCAGGTATTATCATTTTTCCTCTTCCTCAAATGATGCAAGTTTGACCAATCTTCTTATATGTCTTTCTTCTCCGGAGAAATTTGTTGTCAACCATCTTTGTACCGTGATAAGAGCCTCTTCTTTTGTTATGTAATCAGCAGGTAATGCTAAAACATTTGCCCCATCATCATTTCTGGTAGACGCTGCATGTACTGGATTCCAAGATAATGCCGCTCTGACACCATCAAACTTATTTGCAGCTATGCTTATTCCCACCCCGTTTGCACATATAACAATACCCATGTTTTCAGGATTTTCTTGAATCTTTTCTGCTACAATCTTCGCATAGTCAGGATAATCGTCCTCAGGGTTTATATCTTTTGGCCCTAAATCCTCTATATGAATATCATCTTTTTCTAACTCTTCCACCAAAAATTTTTTAAGTTCAAATCCTCGGTGATCTGAAGATATGTAAATCATTTACTTTTCCTAACTTTATAAAAAATAAATAAAGCAATTATTATATTAAGTATAGATATACATTGAGATACATTCAAGGAAACACTGTTGCCAAGAGATATTTCCCATTGTTCTATTCTTATGAAATCTAAGAAAAATCTTATCATCGAGTATCCAAAAAGGTATGAAGCCACAAAAAAGCCTTTTCCCAAGTATTTTTCTTTATGTTTTTTGTATAAGAAAATCATTACAACGAATAGCAAAAGACATAAAATTGATTCATACAAAAATAAAGGATGAAAGTTTGAGGAAGTAGAGAAGTTATCGGGTCTATTTTTTGGTTCCACAAACATTCCCCAAGGGAGTTTCGTTGGTAGACCTAAGATTTCTTTATTAAAAAAATTTCCCCACCTTCCTATTGCTTGTCCAAGTGGAATTGATATTGAAATTTTGTCTAGCCAAGAAATAATTTTTTGTTTTTTACCTTTTAGGTATAAAGAGGATCCTATAATGCCTCCAAAAATACCTCCCCATATTCCAAGCCCACCCTTCCATATCTTAAAAATCTCTAACAAGTTGTTTTCATAATATGTCCAGAAATCAAAAACATGGTAAAAACGTGCTCCAACTATACCGCACAAAATTAACCAGAAACACATTCCCCACATAATATCTTCGTCTTTTTTGTCTATTAGAGAACGAAGAATTAGTATTGAAAAAAATATAGATAAACTTATTGTGATTCCGTATATACTCAACACTATATTAGGAAAAGACAAGCGATCAATATTGCTAAAAGAACAATAATAAATAACAAGACAGAAGATTTTTTGGGAGTAACTTTTAAGGCCCAAAACCACTCTTTAATATCTCCTTCAAAGTAACATTCTATTAATCTGTAGATAGAATTTGCAAGCATTGATAGAACGAAGGTTTTTGCAAAGTAAGATTTGGTGGAGTAGGAGACAAACAAAGCTACTGGTACAAGAATCATTTGAAAAAGCGCACTGTTTAGTGATTTCTCTTTGACGTCATCTCTGTGTTCGTTTATAAAAGCTATTAATCCTCCAGTATCTTTACTTTTTATATAACCAAAAACAGATATTGCAAAACTGCTATTAGGTTCAAACATATAGGAGTAGAGAATATACTCCAAATCTAGCACAAACGCTCCCATTAAAACTCCAGATAGTATTTCAAATATTTCAAAGGGTTTTTTTACCACCCCAAGTGCGGCTACCATTATTCCTAAAGTAACAGATATAAGAAGAGGGAGTTTATAGTATGTAAATATTTTCTTTATCATTTGTACTTTAATGATACTATTTAGATTTTTCACTTCCAATACTTTGTTTTTTCTCTTTTTCCTTGTTTTCTCGTTCTTTTTTAATTTGTCCTACTTTCCACATAAACAAACGCCCTTTTGTTGTTGCGTTCTTTGAGTTTAGTACTGATATCCTTGCTTCCTCAAGAATGTTCCTATCCTCATTTTTTGCTAGTTTTATGTACAGTGTTCTGTGTCTCACGTCTCCTAGCTCTTCAGCCAACTTATTGCCATAGGCTTGAAATTCATGAGAGCATCTATAGTCTCTCCCCATTTTTTTGCTATTTATTATGTCAGATATACTTTTTGGATTTGCCATTTATTTTCTTTGGTTTTTATGAATTTTCTTAATTTCTTCAACTGTTGTAGCATCTTGTGGCTTTTTATCATGTCTAAATTTTATTAATCTTGGAAACCTTAAAGCGTATTTTGCTGTATGTGACGGAGAAACGCTTATCTCATCGGCACCTATTTCAACTACAAGTTCTGGGCTTACTATAACATCAGGTGTGAACATTTTAGTAACATCAACATTCTTAGGTAATTCTTTTATTTTTATCTTATCGCAGGCTGCTTTTAGTACCTTTAAATCATCTTCTGTTAGACCTGTCCCTATCTTTGAAACAGTTTTAAAAGTGTTGGTTTTTTCATCAAAAACGCCAGCTAGAAAACCCCCTATCCCAAATTTTGATCTGACCCCCTTGCCGTAGTAATAGCCTAAAACTACACAATCTACAGTATCAGAAAGGAGCTTTTGATCAGCAGTTTTATACTTTATCCACGAATACGATCTGGCCCCAGCTTGGTACGGGTCTTCTGGGGTTTTAACCACAATCCCTTCCAACCCTTTATTTTTTGCAATTTCAAAATACTCTTCTAATTTTTCAAATTCCGTTGTTTCAAGATGTTCATCTACTTCAATCACATTTCCTGTTTTTATGACAGAGGAGAGTAGTTTTCTTCGTTCAGAGAGCGGTTTGTGTGCTATGGATTCTCCGTTTAAATACAGAAGATCAAATACAAAATATTTAAGAGGAATGTTTTTTGCTGCTTCAGAAATGTTATATTTCCTTTTCCTCTGTATTGTCTCTTGAAAAGGTAGAAATTCTCCTGTTTCTTTGTTGTATCCAATTCCCTCGCCGTCTAATATAGCGGAATTTGCATTTATTTGTATTTTTGCAGCTTCTATAATCTCTGGATATTGATGGGTTGTCTCTTCTAAATTTCTTGTATATGTTTTTACCAGTGTTTCATCTTTTACACCGCTAAACAAACTTCCCTGGGGTTTGTTATCACTGTTACGTTTCTCATCATAATTACCTTTTTTGGCAAAATGAAGTTGTACTCTTGTACCATCAAACTTAAATTCGGCCCAAACGTTATCTATTCTTTCCATAATTTCTTCCATCCCGCTCACCCTTTGGGCTTTTTGTGATAAAACAGGAACCCCTATTTCCATTTCTATACCATCAATTCCTTTTATCCCATCGCTTTTTATTTTTTTAGCTATTAAACCTATATCTGGGTGTATGTTGTATTTATTTTCTATTTTTTTAGCTAGGGATTTATCATTTAAAAAATTGGCCAGCGCAACTATTATTGTTAATTCTGTAAATCCAAGCCTCATTGTTCCTAAAATTATTCTTGTTATATGTTTGGCCGATAAGGCATCTACGTCTTTTATCAGATTTGATATTTTAGTTATTTTTGCTTCTTGTGATCCAGAACCTTCAATTTGGGATATATCTATAAGTTTGGAATATACTTCAGATATAGTTGGATTTTTGCTGGTTTCATCGTTTTTTTTAAATTCAAAAACAACATTTCCTAGATCCCCTGTTTGTGCATATAGATTTTGAATATTATCTTTTATATCTGGATTTTTAGCAGTGGAGAAGGATTGTTCAAGGACTCTAAACATCATTCTATCTGCAATGTTGAATTTTATTCCCTCAAACTGCGCCCCAATATAACCAGAAGCCAAGTATATAGCCTTGTCAGTTTCTTCAACATCCAGGTTTTTGATTAAATCTGAAAGTATATCAACCATCTCTAATCTTTTTGTGGTGTCTTCTAGTTTTTGAAGATACTTTGATAGCTCACTAAATCTCATGGGCTTATTATATCCTAAGGTGTGAGAAATTTTATTATTCTTAATATAAGCTACTTAAGCTCGTATCTAGATGATTTAGTACTTCCAGTCTTTTGCACAATGCCTGCATCTATCAGAGACTTTAAATCTCTTAAAACAGTATCTTCTGATATATCAGGAAAAATTCTGGAAAAATCTTTGTTTTGTAACACTCCGTAATCCTGCATGTACTCTATAATTCTTTCCTGTCTTGTGCTTACTTTTGTTCTCCCTGTAGCCTTTGCAATCTTTGTATCTTTGGCTAATAATTTAACGTTTTGTGAAACAGTTGAAACTTCTGAGGCCAGTGCTTCCGTAAAATATTCCAACCATTCTGTTAAATCTTGATCAGAGTGGTTTATGGAATCAAGAGAATTTCTATAATCAGCCTTAGTATTTTTGTAGTAATTTTCAATTGATATTAAATCCCTAAAACCATACCCTGATGTTTTTAAGCACACGTACGTCATTAAATTAGCTGTGGTGCTGTTCATTTCTTCAAATGGGTGTATTTTTTCTAAACATGCTTTCATTATCCCAGCCGTTATAATCTTATGAGTTTCTTTTGCATCCAGACTGTTGTGCCAATCAAAAAGGCTTACCACTTGGGCTAATATTTCTTCAGGTTTTGTTTTTCCTACCATTTTTGACCCTCTGTAAGAACCTTGTTTGATTTTTGGTACAAGACCATCAGTAAGGGTTTTATGGATGTATTTTAAATCCACTTCTTCAAAATCTCTGTTTTTTGAAATATCGTTAGCTAGGTAAACGCTTTTAATAATATTTAGGGTTTCTCTGTCAGGAGTTTGGTTTATATTCTCAACGCACTCTTTTATTAATTGTTGGTTTGTGTTTATTCCTAATAATTGTAAAGATCCGTAAACTATTTTAACAACAGCATCTTTTTTAAGTTGAGATTCCCAAGAGGGGAGTATTGTGGTGTTTTCTATGACAGACTTTCCGTACTCAATTACGGCTATATTATTGAGAGTTTTTGAGGTGATAGAGTATTCAGGAAAGTACATAAAATAATTATCGCATATTTACCGCAAATTAAATATGGATGTATTTAATTGTGTTATACTGTCCAAAATTATTAAAAAGTAAGCAAAAGGAGAGAAAAATGTTAGAAGAACAAATCGTTACTGTTGGTCCTGTAGGTAAGCACATGGGATTGCTTGTTATTGTTTTAGCAAAAAGAAAAGAAGATTTGGATGGAGATGTTGTAACTTTGTTTATCTCTGGTAGAGAAGTAGTGAGCAGCGGTGTGTTACCACATCCAAATGAGATATCTCTTATCAGAGATAAGAATTTAGTAAGTTCTGTCTCAGGACAAGGGATTGGTTATGCTTGGTTTGATATAGACCTCTCAACCATATCAAGCAAAAATGATATTTCCATAGTAATGTCAAACGGAGATACGAAGAAATCTCCTGTTAGAATCTGTATTTAAAAAGTAGTTTTGAACAAGCCTCCAATAAGAAATTTTTGGAGGCTTTCTTATTCCAAAGGAAGATTTATTACCTTTGCGTTTTCCATATTTACAAAGTCACTTGTTGCTGTGCTTGTTATGGTTGTTTGTTTTCCTTCTATGCTTTCAATAACCGCCTTCTGGTGAGTATCGTCTAATTCAGAGAAAATGTCATCAAGTAGTAGTACAGGCCTGTCTCCTTTGTGTTTTTCAATATATTCAATCTCTCCTATTTTTAAAGCTAATACACAGCTTCTTTGTTCTCCTCTAGATCCAAAGTTAGATACATTATGGTCATTAAAAATAATTTCAAAATCGTCTCTATGTGGGCCTACTAAAGTTGTCATTGCACCAATTTCCCTTTGCTCATATTCTTGTAATCTTTGGTGATTTATCTCGTTTTTCTTATATATTATTTTTACTTCTGTATTATTACCGTTTAGTACAAGACCGTTTTCAAAAACTACTGGGTTTATTTCTTCAAACATCCTTTCACGTTTTTGCTGTATTCTGGTACCGTTTTCAAGTATTTGGTTTGTATAGAAACCTATTTCATCTTGTCCACCAAGGCCTTTGTTTATTTTTTCTAACAATTTATTTCTATGTCTCACAGCCTTAACATAATCGTTTAAACTTTTTTTATAGTCTTTATCTGTTTGAGACAACATATCATCCATATATCTTCTTCTTTCAGATGGGGATCCTGTTATTAGTTGTATATCCTGCGGGGAAAAAAGCACGGAGTTAAATATTCCCGTAAAGTATTGGATACTTTTTACTACTTTATTAATCTTTGCTTTTTTAATAGACGCGTTTTCAAACTTTTCACTTTTTATTATCTGTAGCTCCATGTTAAAAGAATCATTATTTGTTTCTATATCGGCATTTATGGTGCAAAAATCTTTCCCGTACTGTATTAAATCTTTATCATATCTCGAGGATTTTGCTCTTCCTGTAGAGAGTGCGTGTATAGATTCAAGTATTGTGGATTTACCGGATCCGTTTCCTCCAATTATCATGGTTAGGTTTTTATCAAACCCTATCTCTAAATTTTCATGATTTCTTACATTGGTAAGTTTTAAGTTTAGTATTTTCATTTTTTAAAGAAGTTGTCTTTGCCTTTCATTTATTTTTACTTTTTTCAACGACTCTTTTTTGTATGGCTGACAGATAGGGCAGTAGTAAGTCCCTCTTCCATTTATTTTCTCAAAAATAGTTTTAGCACCGCAGCTTGGGCATTTATCTTTCCCATAAATTTTAAAATAATTTTGCTGGTTTCCGCTGTTGCCAAATATATCAACATACATTTTGTCCGGTAGAGTAGATCCCCTGTTTTTTATACCTTCGTTTAAAATTTCCCTAGATTTTTCTAGCAAAATTTCACTTTCATTTAAATTTATAGATTGTGTGGATGTTTTTGGATTTATTTTTGCAAGGAACAGAGCGTCAGTTGCATATATATTTCCAAGACCAGATATAATACTCTGATCCAATAGTACGTTTTTTATATTTGTTTTTTTAGAATGAATAGCCTTTAAAAAATCTTCAGGAGTTATTTTTTTATTAAGAACACTTAGCCCATATTTATTTTCCAAATCTCTTACACCAGCTTCATCTAATACATTTATTTTTCCAAATTGTCGCATATCACAAAACTTCAAATATTTTTTATCATCATTTTTTGCTATTTCAAACACAATTTTTACCCAATTATCCTTTCTATCCTTATCAGACGTTAATAAGATTCTACCAGTCATCGCTAAGTGAAAGGTTAAAAAGCCATTTTCTGATAGTTTTATGACTATGTTTTTTGCAATTCTTTTAACTTCTACAAATTTTTTGTTTAAGAGTGAGGGGAGTTTCTTTTTTACTGATTCTGGTATCTTATAGTTCTTAGTTATTTTAATATTTTTAATCTCGTAACCAATGATATTATTGTTTAAATCGTTTGCTATTGTATGTACTTCTGGTAGTTCAGGCATCTCTATTGTGTTCTTCCCATTTCTCTCTTACAAACTCTTTAAGCTCGGATTGAAACCTCTCTTTTGAAAATCTTTGAGCGTGGTTTTTTATTTTCTCGTGGTCAAACTTTTTATTTTTTATCATTTGATCAAACTCTAGTAATTTTTCTGATAAACATTCAACAGTACCTTCTTCAAAGAATAAACCTGTCTCACCTTCTATTATTGTTTCTAAATGACCGCCAGATTTGTGAGCTAGTACAGGTTTTCCATGTGCCATTGCTTCTATAGGAACAATTCCAAAATCTTCATCAACAACAGGGTTTATTAAGCCTAGACAATTTTCCAAAAGCTCATGTTTTTCCTTATCATCAACTCTTCCTTTAAAAATTATATTTTCTCCTGCCATAGCTTTTAATTTTTCTTCTTCAAGCCCTGTTCCAACCATCACTAGTGGGTATTTAATTTTATTGAAAGTTTCTATCAAAAGATCAAAATTTTTATACTTTGACATTCTACCTACCGCCATAAAATAAGGCGTTTCCAGTTTTTTCATGTTGTTACTCATCTCAAAATTAATTTCTACAGGTGGGTATATTATTGTTGCATCACGCCCGTAAAATTTCTTTATTCTTTTTTTAGTTGTTTCAGAATTTGTAATTATGTAATCAGGTCTTTGTGCAGCAGAGTAGTCCCACAATCTTAAAAAATTTACAAGATAGCTATAAAGAGGCTTAAGAATTGGTTTTTGCCATTTTGTTGTTTCTTGAGAATATTTGTACAAAAATCTTGGGGGAGTGTGTATGTATGTAAAATGTAATTGATTGGGTTTTGTAATGATCCCCTTGTTCCAAGTAGTTCCGCTGGAAATTATTATGTCGTAGTCTCTAAAATCAAAATCCTCAAAAATAGTAGGCATCCTTAACAAAAAGAAAAGTTTTTCAGAGATTTTACTAAAGATTCCTTTGGGATATATAATTTCCCTTTTTGTTATTGTTTCAGGCATTTTGCTAGAATCATACTTGGCTGTATATATTGGGGATTCTGGAAAAATCTCAGCTATAGCTTCTATTGTTTTTTCTGCCCCTCCAAATTGAGATAAAAACTCGTGGGCCAACGCTACTTTTGGTTCTTTCATATTTGTATTATATATCATTTAAATTATTACATGGGTTTCGGTAAATATATGTGAAAACTATTGACATGAAAATTAAATTATGGGTTCATTTAAGTATGAAGAAGAGTTTTTTAATTCCACTAATTATCATCTTGGTATTTGCTGGTATCCCTACTGCTTTTTGGTTTCTTTCTTCTAAGGAAAATGTTGATGAAAATGTTCAGGGAGTAAGGTCCGGATCTACAGGAGTTGTATTAAAGATAGTTTCAAACGGCGGTGCTTGGGATATGTTCAAATACGTTTGTGAGAGCAAGGAAAAATGTTTAGAAAGTTTGGAATCTGGAAAAAAACTAGATGTTACAAGTGGCGGTGGTATAGAAGAGCAATCCGTTGCTATTAAATACACACATGAAATGGAATCTCAGGAATTTATGAAAATATTTGTAAAGCCGGGGTGGGGAACTGTTGAAAGAGCTTTTAATGTAAGTTTAGATTTAGATGCATCTGACGTTTCTATTGAAAAAATGAATGTTGGGAATAACGATTTTTATATTATTTTAATACCCATGAAATATTTGCACTCAGAAGTTTTTGATTTAGCAACTTTTGTAGATTATTAAACACACAAAGTTATTTAATTTAACTCTTAAATAATTTATCATTCTAAGTGTATGCAAGTCATTGCCCGAAACTCAAAACTATGGAGTTACATGGCTCCTGAGATAAGAGATTTAGTAGAGGATGGGGAGATCATACTCAATTTTGTTTATGAGAATAAACAAAAATCGGATATATCAGATTATTCCTTTATAGTGTTTCCTTTTGCAAAAGCCTACGAGGGTTTTTTGAAGAGATTTTTCTGGGATGTTGGTCTCATTTCTGAAGATGAATACTACGGAGACGAGATAAGAATAGGTAGGCTTCTTAACCCAAGCTACGATGGTAATTCAAGTATATACAACAAAGTGTGTAAGGGATCAAAAGGTGGTAAAAATGTTGCCCAGCGTTTATGGGATGCGTGGAAAAGAGGGAGAAATTCTGTCTTTCATTATTTTCCCCACAATTTTAGAAAACTTGAATACAACGAGGCTTTAGACATTATAAATGACCTAATAAATGCTATGGCAGAGGTGGTTTCTGTTTGTTTGGATAATAAAAAGTAGAGAAGATTTTTAATTGTCGGTTGAAAAAGTTGCTTCCGTTATTTTTATTTTCTTGGTATTTCTTCCTTGCGTGTTGACCCCAACTGCAGCGTGTCTTTCTTGTTCCATATTACCGTCCAAGGTTTGTAATCTAAATAAAAGTTTTGTTATACCTTCTTTTTGTATTTTAAACGGAACTGTGTACTTATCCCAACTTTGTCTCTCATCAGTGGAGTACAATATAAAATCTATATCTTGATTACTACCTGAGGTAAGAAATTTTATTGTTGGAAATTCTGTATACCAACCATTTTCACTTGATCCTGTGATCTCCACATTAGTTTCCGGAATGTTCTTATCAGCAAGTACAGCAAATCTGCTTAAGTGATTTATTGTAGTTGATATTACGTTGTTTATCTTATCAAAAGTTCCTGCTTCCTCTTTCCAAATATTAAGTATTTCATCAAAAAAGTATATTTTTAAGCTATCAACATCTATCCCGATTAAGTGTTTGGGATCTATTTTTATAGATATTTTTAATGGGTTTTCAAATTCAGAAATTTTATTTCCTAGTTGGTCATATACCTCAGCAATAAAAGATGTTTTTGGTATATACCTCTTTAATAAAAAGCTCTCTTCGTTTGGGTTTACATATGGGTAAATTTTGGCCACAAAATTATTAACACTTTTGGGAAATGTAATAGTTTTATTATCTAGTACTAACTCATTCCCGTCTTGAGATGGTGTACCCGAAGATATAATTTCTGAAACCTCATTGATAGAGTGTTTCCATAAGTAAGAACTTTCAGTGCCTTTGTGGTTTCCAAGATTATCCTCCCAAGAGAAACTTTCCCACGGATCATTGTTATTTATATCCTGCCAACCAAAAGGATCCGTCCTGCCATTTGGGAATTCATCCAAAAAACTGTTATTTGAGTTAGTGTCTTTTGTTACTTCAAAGTGTAAGTGCGGCCCTGTCGTTCTACCTGTCAATCCGACTTTTCCTATAGCATCGCCATCGTTAACAGAAACACTCCCTGTTTTAGTTATTAAACCGTCTTCTTGTAAGTGCATGTATGTAGTTTGATAACCGTTTTGATGGTCTATTTTTATTGAATGTCCACAGTCGGTGCAATAATAGTAAGAAGCTACTCCAGAAGCTGGGGCTTTTATTTTGGATCCGTAGTTTAACCCAAAATCTATCCCACTATGAGAACTGTAGTATATGTTTGGTTCCTTACCCTTAATTCCAAGAAAATTTAGTGTAGTTGATTTCTCATCAATTGGTTCTGAAAAATAACCATATCCAAGAAGAGGGTAGCTATGATCAAAGTAAGAGGTTACTCTATCAATTAACTCTTCGTTATCATCTTGATCCCAGGGTATAGATAAAAATTTATTGGATTCAAACTTAAATTTAGGAACTTTATATTTGTATAGACCGTCGCTTCCGAACGATGCAAACACATAAGAAGGTTCTGAAAATAAAGTACTCATATCACTTATACCGAAGGGGACTTCTATTTCCAAATTTGCATTTGTCCATGTTTGTCCTAAATCAGAAGTATAGTAAACAGTTTGTTTTCCAGTATCTGAATTTTTCTTTCCAACATAATACTTATTCTCAAAAAATGCTATATCGCCGTTTTCACCACAGCCTAGATTATTTATAGATTCCCATGTTTCACCTAAATCTTTTGATAAAAACATGTTCCATGATGTACCGCCCGAGGCTACAAAAATATTGTTACCATTTATACTAATAAAATAGATATTTTTCTTAGGTAATTCCTCTATTTCTATCCAAGTTTTTCCATGATTTATAGATTTAAAAATTCCAGACGGGGTTGAAACAATGGTTATTTCTTCAGAACTTTGTATCTCTGACGGTCTCCAACTTGCACCGCCATTCTTTCCTAAATTATTTTCCCAAGTTTCACCACCATCAAGAGATACATATAAACCGGAGTTATATGTTCCTAGATAAATTGAATTAGCATCACGATTAACTTTTGTTAGAGAGACTTTAGGACCTATGTTTGTCCAATTTTTCCCCATGTCTTTTGACACGAAAAGACCAGATGTTCCATCCACAGTGTAGAAAGTAGTAACGTATAAACTGCCTTTGTAATATTTTACGTCTATAGGTTCGCGTTTTTCTAAGCCTATACTTTTCCATGTTTTTCCAAAATCTTCTGATAAAAATAAACCACTTAATAATGAATTATCGGGGTTTCTAACAATCCCAGCTAGGACGATGCCATTTGGGACTGTTTCAATAGAGTTTACACGGAAAATATACGAGGGTGCCACTTTCTCCCACAAGCCTGTTTCAGCAAATACCTTTAGTGATAATGTGCAAGTTAATAAAAGGAATAAGAGTATTTTTTTACCCATACAAGTTACTTAATATTAGTAATCCGTTTTTTTCAATTGGGTAAGTACTATTCTCAGTAGAAACTACTTCTTTTAAGACCTCTCCTAGTTTTTTTATTTAATCTTAGTAAAATACGACAAGATGAATAATTTTATAAAACAAATAAAACTACATAACCCAGAACTAAGTATCGCCGAAATTGAGGGGATACTATTTATATTGAAAAATAGTGAGGATGTAAAAAATAATGATTTGATATCTTTAACAAGATTACCTAAAGAGACATTGAGACTATTCAAGAAAAGCATATCTGAATTTTTAGCCAAAAATAAGGATGATTCCATTTCGTTGAACGATGAAGGTTTAAAAGTATTATCTAAATGTGATTTAAAACCTCATACGTGGTCTTTATCAGAGGAGTTAAATTTTTCTGATCAAAACTCTCTAAATAAAATAAGAGAGATTAAAAATAAATATAACCCAAAACCTAAAAGAGAGTTTGATCAGTTTTTAGCTACACCAGAAACTACTTATTTAAAATCTGAAATATTGATAAAAAAAGGTTTTGTTAAAAATATGAATATAGCCTTTATAGGGGATGATGATTTAAATTCAGTGTCTCTGGCAGCTATAGATAATAGTTATAACAATATAACAGTATTTGACATAGATGAAGATATACTTAACTCTGTGCAAAAGTGTTCTGAAAACATGGGGTTGGAGAATTTAAAAGTAGTGAAATACGATGTCAGAGATTCTTTTAGTAGTGAATATTACGGTAAGTTTGACATAGTAGTTTTTGACCCACCTTATACTAAAAGTGGTGTAACAGTATTTTTAGAAAGAGCTTTATGGTTGTTGGGAGATGTAAGTGGTGGGGAAAGAAAATATATAATTATGTATTACGGTAATAGTTTTAAATCTCCGGAAAAAACTTTAAAGATACAGGAGTTGATAAATCTATTTGATTTATCTATTGAAGATAGAATAGAGAAGTTTGCTCAATATAGTGGTGCTGATTCAATTGGTAATACAAGTTCCCTATACATTCTTTCTACAAATAAATTTACAAATATTCCTGTTTCAAGCATTGGTAACATATACACCTTTGAAAAAGAATCAGAAGAAAAATTTCCATTTGTAGATCATGTTGTTTCTAAAATATTTGATGTAGATAAATCGTTATTATTATCAAAGGGAAGGTTATTAAATGCTATAGAAAATTTTTGTAAAATTCATAGATTAAAGGTCGTAGATAAAAATATGACAGAATTTAAGGGTAGTGGCTTTACAGTTAGTTTTATATTATCAAACTCAAACATAACAGTTCATACCTGGCCAGAATATAATGCTGTTCATGTAGACCTTGTCACTTGTTCTCCAATACATAACAAAAACATGTTGGCGGATACTTTAAGCAAGGAGTTCAATACCAATAAAATAGATGTTTTCTTCATTGAGTGATTGACATTTTAGAAAGTTATTGCTATTTATTTAACACTGAAGTAGAATTCAGATCTTGAACTTTGAAAACTTTCCTTTAAAGAGTTTTATTAAATCCATTCTTTGGGAATGGTCTAGCAAACTTATAAACGAGTACAAGGTTTATAAGGCGAAAAGAACGGAGATCATTAAACGTCCGCTAAACGCATTTGTGGATGTTTTTGATCTTAAGCTTTTGTTAAGAATTTGATCCTGGTTCAGGGTGAATGCTAGCGGCGTGCTTAAGGTATGCAAGTCAAACCCAGCTTTTAGCAGGGTGGCGAACGGCTGAGTAATACGTAGGAACCTACCTCTAAGTAAGGTATAACCCTCCGAAAGGTGGGATAATCCCTTATGTGGTGGCAACACTAAAGATTTATCGCTTAGAAATGGGCCTGCGGCCTATCAGGTAGTTGGTTGGGTAACGGCCTACCAAGCCTATGACGGGTAGCTGGTATCAGAGTATGACCAGCCAGAGGGGCACTGAGATACGGGCCTCACCCCTACGGGGGGCAGCAATCGGGAATTTTGCGCAATGGACGAAAGTCTGACGCAGCGACGCCGCGTGAAGGATGACGGCCTTCGGGTTGTAAACTTCGTTGTAAGCACCGGCTAACTACGTGCCAGCAGCAGCGGTCATACGTAGGGTGCAAGCATTATCCGGTTTTATTGGGCGTAAAGAGTTCTGTAGGCGGTTGAATAAGTTGGAAGTTAAATATCCTGGCTCAACTAGGACAAGGCTTTCAATACTATTTGGCTATGAGGTGACTAGGGGGTAGCGGAACGCATGGTGTAGCAGTGAAATGCGTTGATATCATGCGGAACACCAAGGGGGAAGCCAGCTACCTGGGGTTATCCTGACGCTGAGAGACGAAAGCGTGGGGAGCGAAACGGATTAGATACCCGTGTAGTCCACGCTGTAAACTATGCCTGCTAGATGCTCCGCTTTTGTGGAGTGTCGAAGCTAACGCGTTAAGCAGGCCGCCTGGGAAGTACGATCGCAAGATTAAAACTCAAAGGAATTGGCGGGGACCCGCACAAGCGGTGGAGCATGCTCTTTAATTGGCTGATAACCCAAGAACCTTACCAGGGCTTGACATGCATAAAGTAGTGAACCGAAAGGGGAACGACCGGTATCCAGTCCGGAGTTTGCACAGGTGTTGCATGGCTGTCGTCAGTTCGTACCGTGAGGCGTACCCTTAAGTGGGTTAACGAACGCAACCCCTACTGTTAGTTGTATCACTCTAACGGAACTGCCTCGGCAACGAGGAGGAAGGTGGGGATGACGTCAAGTCAGTATTGCTCTTACGCTCTGGGCTAGAAGCATGCTACAATGGGGGCGACAACGCGACGCGAAGAGGCAACTCGGAGCAAATCGCTAAACGCTCTCTCAGTTCGGATTGGAGTCTGCAATTCGACTCCATGAAGTTGGAATCGCTAGTAATCGGCGGTCAGCTACACGCCGGTGAATACGTTCTCGGGTCTTGCACACACTGCCCGTCACGTCAGCAAAGCTGGGGCCACCCGAAGTCTCATTATGTATGGGCTCACGGTGGAATCAGTGATGAGGATGAAGTCGAAACAAGGTAGCCGTAGGGGAATCTGCGGCTGGATCACCTCCTTTCTAAGGGAGAAAAATTGATTTTTTTCTTTATCTTAATTGGTTTTCTGCTAGCGTTTGTTAGTAAGAAACCTAAAGGAGAAAATAAGGTGCTTATGATCTTTAAAATCTTGTCCCAAACTAGCTTTGAGGAAAGCTTAAGGAAAAATTAAGTACCCTTGTTAAATCAATAACCCTAATATTTAACAAGTAATTAAACTGTTTCTCACAAACAGTTGGGTAAGTTAGGGAGTAAGCTTGAAACTTCCAAATGAAGCACTGTTCTTTTTGCCTTATAGGTCTTGTACAAAAGCTCCGCAAATGCGGAGCTTTTTCGTTGTTAAAATGGATTTGTGTGTTAGAATGAGCCTAGTAACAGTTTATATTCATATATGAAAAATGATGAAAAACTACCAAAGGATGAAATAGTTTTAGGTATCATAAAAAACAACAAAGATTGTGTACTTGTTATAAAAAGGTTATGGGAAGAGAAAAGTTTGGATGGTTCTGCACATTTAACTTGGGCTTTTCCAGGTGGACAGATAGATGAAGGAGAGACACACGAGGAAGCTTTGATAAGAGAAGTTAGAAATGAAACTGGTTTCAAAGTAAAAGTATTGAAAAAAATATCAGAAAGAATACATCCCCAATTTGGTATTAAAATAAATTACTTTTCATGTGAATTAGTGCCTTCTAACATGAAACCAATTGTAGATGTCCATGAAGTAGAGTCTTTAAAATGGGTACCCACCAATGAATTGAGAGATTATTTTACAACCGATTTAGATCCAGGTGTTGCCAAATTTTTAAATTTATAAATCTACTTGTGAAAGAAATTATTCTTTTTGACATAGATTACACTTTATTAGATACATCTGTATCTAAAAGATATTACAGAGAAAAAATATCCAAATTAGCAAATGTCTCTATAGATGATTTTATTTTAGTTGAGCAAGAGTACAAGAAAAAAGACAGTGGTTTTACAGATTTTCACCCAGATGATTATATTGAACACGTTTGCAAATTTTATAATTTAAATGAAAAAAGTGTTAGAGAACTATTTTTTAGTGATGATAATTTTAAAGATGCGTTGTATGATGATGTTGTTCCAACCTTGAAAACACTTTCAGATAAATTTAACTTAGGCATTTTTTCTGAAGGTTTTGAAGATTTTCAACTAACTAAACTTCACAAGTCAGGTATTATGAATTTTTTTGAAAAAGATTTGACTTTTATATTTAGAAGAAAACTAGAAGAGAGTTCTTTAGCACTGTTACCTTATAATTGCTTTGTAGTTGATGACAACCCTTCTGTAGTGGAAGCTTTAGCCAAAACTGACAAGTTTAAAACCTTTTGGTTAAACAGAAAATCTAATGAAAAAGACCTTGTTTGTACCACTATTCATGGGTTAAAAGAACTAAACTCTTTAATTTAAATCCACAATCAACCATCCTTGACCAGTAACATAACTTATAGTATAATAAACGTATTAAGCTTTTGGCGAGAAAAGCTGCAAAACCAAACCAGCCAAAATTAAGAGCTATAAGCTCGGGCTGGTAATAAAAATAGAAAAAGGAGAAAAAATAATGAGTATAACTCAGATTGTTTTGACCGTTGTGGTGGTGTTGTTTATTTCTTTCCTTGTTGCAGTTATTGCAACATTGAAGAGAGATTCTGACACCAGGCATTGGCGTGCCTACGATATGCTAAAAAGCGGTATTGTTGAAAAACAAGTCCGTGAACTTTTAAAAACCTTTGATAGGGGAAGTAACATCGCCGCTCCAGTTCGATATCTATTCGAAGCGTTGGGGCAATACTTCATAATCGAAGGATTTCTTAATAGGCACGTTGCACAAGGGAATCTGGATATGAGTATTAGGAACATTACAAAGGACTGTGGTAGTACTTCAGTTCTAAAGGTTTCAATAGTGTCATATTCATGGCCCTTTACGCAGCCAAAATTTAAGCTTTCGCTTACGGGAGAAAGAAAGGGAAAAACTGTGAGGAGAGTGTTTTTCTCTGAAGCAAATACAGGTGGAGTTAGGGAAGTACTCCCACCTATTTCTCAATAATGTAGGTTAACAAGACCGGTATCTGATAGTCTCGCCACTAGAAGATGCCGGTTTTTTGTTGGTCCTAATTCCATATTTTCACTTTTATTTTTATTTAGATATTTTACAAATTAGATCTTTTTATTCTAATTATTTGAAACGTATTCCGTATTTAAATATTTTGTGAGATAAATAACCAGAAAGGGAAC
>Ga0208040_1001445_pt1 | contig 23362 bp, 16 predicted proteins | sample AD_UKC083_MetaG_FD_184431 | JGI IMG/M metagenome (GOLD analysis project Ga0208040, IMG submission 184431) | Active sludge microbial communities of municipal wastewater-treating anaerobic digesters from USA - AD_UKC083_MetaG (SPAdes) (version 2) | ecosystem: Engineered > Bioreactor > Anaerobic >...
GCGAGCCGTCCTTTCTCCTGCCCGATATCTCCCCTGACCAGCCGCCCTTTTCCATGAACTCCTCGAAGACCTTGAGCGCCTCCTCCTGCGAGTCGGCGAACTCGAGCGGCGACTTGCCGATGACCTCGCCGGCGTCCTGAGCACCCCACATCCTCAGAGCCGCGTCGTTCACGTAGATGATGTTGCCCGCCAGGTCCCCGATGCCGATGCCGTTGAGCGAAGACGCTATGGCGCTGCCCATGATCCTGAGCTCGTTCTCGATCCTCTTGCGCTCGCTCACGTCGATGAACGAGCACATGAGACAGATGGGTTCGCCCTTCTCGTTGCGGACCAGGCTTGCCGAGACGTGCACGGCGATGGGGGAGCCGTCCATGATCCTGCCCATGATCTCGCCGGACCATCGGCCCTCGTCGAGCACGACCTGCATGATGCGCAGGGCCTCCTCCTCGGACTGGGCAAAGACGGTCACGGGCTTGCCGAGGACATCGCCCGGGTTGTCCGTGCCCCACATCTTCAGGGCTGCCTGGTTGACATAGGTCACGTGCCCGTCAAGGTCGCCCATGACGATCCCGTTGATGGACGATGCGATCGCGCTGTCCTTGACCCGCAGCTCCTCCTCCATGCGCTTGCGGTCGGTGATGTCGATGAAGGAGCAGATCATGGAGAGCGGCTGGCCGTTCTCGTCGCGCACCAGGCTGGCCGACATGAGCACCGTGATGGGGTCCCCGTTCTTCCGCCACCCCGCTATCTCGCCCGACCACTCGCCCTTCTCGAGGATCGTGTGCATGATGCCAAGCGCCTCGGGCTCCGACTGGGCAAAGAGAGTGGCCGACTTGCCGATGATGTCGGAGGGATCCTCGCCTCCCCACATCTTCAGGGCCGCGGCGTTCACGTAGGTGAGAACCCCGTTCAGGTCGCCTATGGCCACGCCGTTGATGGACGAGGCTATGGTGTAGTCCTTGATCCGGATGTCCTTCCCGATGGGGATGGTGTGCTTCTCGGCCGCAGATGCGGGGGAGACGTCTTCAGACATCAACAGGTCCTCCGGTGTGGATAATATCAATCATTCCGGTACGGAATGGCATCACGCAGTTCACCTGCACTGGTTCCATGGGTGCACAGTATACAGCAATTCAGGACGTCTGCAAAAGACCGAGATCGCCCGGGGTGCCGTTTCCGGGAATGACCTGCGTCCCTGCCACGGGGGTTCAGAACGGGATGACGAACCCTGCCGAGAGGTTCGCCACGTAGACCTCGTCGTACACGCCGACCCTGAGCGGGTCTTCGTATCTCCACTGGGAAGGGTCCGAGCCCTGGTACCAGCTCGGGTTCGGCCTGGTGAAGGATATCTCGAGGACCGGGTCGAAGGACTTCAGGTCGTAGAGCGTCGCGCTGGCCTCGGCCACGAACCTGATCCTGTCGTAGACCGGCATGTTCATGCCCGCTACCAGGTTGACGAGCAGTCCCGTGACGGTCTGGGAGTCGTTCAGGGTGGCCTTGTAGTCGGGTCCGAAATAATACTTCTCCTTGATGGCCCTGCTGTCGCAGTCCCGGGTGGCCACGCAGAACCCGAGGCCCCCCCCGGCATACATGTCGAATGTGTCCTTCTGCTTGATCTGGTAGCGTGCATTGAGCGCAACCGGGAAGAGATAGAGGTCCGTGTGGACGTCGATGCTCTTCAGGGCCTCGGCGCTTATGATGACCGCCTCGGCCTCTCCGTGATAGCTTATGCCCAGGTTCTCGTCCGGCAGGTCCTCGGGGGTAATGACGATGCCCGCACCCGGCCCCGAGATGTACCCGGGGTAGTACTCTTCGGCCGCCACCAGGATTGACTGCCTGTCTCCGCTGACGGACCAGTCCCCGGTCATCATGCCCACGCCGATGGTCGCCGTGATGGAGAGCTTCTCGGTGACGCGCTTGCCCGCCCCGAAAGAGACCATGGCCCCGTAGTCGACGAAGTCCCTGAAGGTGCTGTCGAGGACGGGCAGGGTGCCGCCCGCCGAGACCACATAGAAGAGGTCCGTCGCCTGCACGGCAGTGGCGAGGGCCTGGTGGGAGAGTTCCTCGGCCTCGCCCTGGGCGATGATGACATCGTCGCCGGGAGCGGCCGTGCCTGGCGCCGGCGAGGCTGACGAAGATGGCACAGGTTGACTGTCCTGCCCGTAGGAGAAGACGGGCAGGGCACAGGCGAGAATCACGATCACGGCAGCGATTACGGTCTTTCCCATTCCCGGACCTCCTCAGCCCTGCGCCTTCGAGGCATGTCAGGGGTAACGCATACCTGTACGGCGAGGCTCATTGTTCACCATCGATCCTGTAGCAAGAAATATTCCCTGCAGAAATCAATGCAATAACCCCTTTTGTCCGTATGTTAGTATGATAGCCGCGCGAGTGGCAGGGGCAAGAGGGAAAAAAACATCTCAAAAAAAGGCAAAACATTGCCCACCAAGCAAGAGGATGGGGCGAAGCCGGGTTCACGAACCGGCGCCACGTTTCACGTGAAGGTCGTAGAATTCTCTGAATTTGGTAAAGTTCTTTTCCTTGAAGTGCCTGTTCAGGGTCTTCCTTTGCCCGATGATCTCCACCTCCACCTCCCTGGCGTAGGCGAGCATGCGGATGAGATCCGGGTCAATGTCGTGATAATATGCCTTTTCCTCGATGAGGCCGACGGAGAGGGTGGTCCGGTTCTTCCCGGAGCCGGTGCCGGCGACCTCGAGCCGCCGGCCGTCGATGACGAGCACCAGCGTCTTTCCCTCGCCTATGCCGATGAAGGCCGGGCCCGCATAGACGACGATGAGCGAATACGTCAGGCCGTCGCCCTTGTCGAAGCGCTGCCCGTTCAGCTCCACCGAGGTCAGGCCGCCGGCGAGCCTGTTGCCGCTCATGCGCGAGATCTGGGCCCGGGAGTCCTGGTCGAAGAAGGAGACCATGGTCGGAGAACATCCGGCGGAAAGGACCAGCAGGATCATGAATGCCGAGAGTGTCACCGGTCTCATGCCGGCATTTTAATGCAAGAACCATGCATGGACCTGAGAGGAAAATAATCCTGATATCGGAGCATTCAATTCATGCAGTTCCGAAGGACCATTGATGGGACCAGGATGGGACCAGTCTGCAGATGGAGCAGGCTGAACTGAACGGAGGGATGGTATGCCGGTCGGCATGCACAGTCTCGCATGTGAGAATATTCAACGATACTAGTAGGTTTCGATGCACTCGCTGGGAAGATGACGAAGCCAAGGCAAGAATGCCTGGAGGCGCATTGCTTTTTCTGTTAATAAGTATATCCATATGAGTATCTCATCCGCCCATGAGGGGGAAAGACATGCACAACGACAGACACTGGTCATGGTTGCCGAAGCTCCTGATCGTGACGGTGGTGTGGATCTCCGGGTGTTCCACCGGCGGTGACACAGCCCGGGAGGACCCCTGGGAGAGCCCCGACATCTCGGGGGTGTGGATCGGGTACCTGGACTCCAACGCCATGCCGCCGGTTTTTTCAATCGGCATCATAACTGAAGGAGATGACGGGTACATTTCCCGGTTCATTGCGGATGACAGGCAGTACGTGAACCCTGTACAGGCGCTCGGCGTGGCCCCGTTCACGCTGACCCCGAACACTGCCGTCATGTCAGGGGATCTCGCCGAATATTCCTGGACAGGGATGGGCGATGACTACGGCACCTCCACGAGAACCCTCTATCTCATCGGTTCTGCCTCTGAGAAGGGTGTCCTCGGCCTCGGGTGGCCGGGAGGAGCGTTCACCTATACCCAAGAAGGTTCGAACGATGAAACGGGCGTATATGTGTTCATATACAACTCCACCTTTGATGTTTCGCCCAGGGTGCAGAATCTGGGCGGCACGTGGGTGGTCAGGGATGCCTGGCGGGCAGGGAACACCCTGCGCCTCACCATCACACCGGATCCTCTCGTGACCAACACCACGAGTGCCGTGATATCGGGGTCAGACACCATCGGCAACACCTTCTCGGGAAGCGTCACCATCCGCTATAGCCCGGTACCGCACAACATCTATGACGTGAACCTTAGGATGAACAATGCCATCAACCTCGAGGGGCTTGCCACCTATATCCTGGAAATGAGCGATGAGGACAGCGGCATAGTGATCCCCCGCAAGACCCTGGCCATCGGCGCGTCCAGCAACGACTACACGCACTCTGTCGGGGGGCTGGCTACCCCGGACTAGGCATGCATGCGAAGACAGTCCTCCCCTGCCCCTGACGACGACCGGCCATGACCGTGATGAGGGAGCGGTGCGCTCAAATTCAGGCGCCCTTGAAACCAAAGGGAAGGGAGGCAGCTGGCCTTCGCTGGTGCAAAGAAATATTTTTCCCCGGAGGGAGGAAACAAAGTTCCATTTTATCGTGGGCCATGACACTCATAGAGTACAACCTATTGAAATATAGACAATATCGAATGGCATGTTTATTGCTGACAGTATAGCCGTATGACCACAATACACGTATGTAACCCCGAGGACCATGGCATGAAATGGCAAGAGGTTCTCAAGTGGCTCTTTCTGCTCGTTGTACTGATTACAGTGGCTTCCATGGTGTCCGTGCCCCTGTTCGCGGCAGGTGACGTGCCTGACCGGGATGCGGACATGCTCAGCCACGACTACATCATGGACAGGCAGGATTCCTTCAGCTGCTCCATGGTCCAGATGACCGACGAGGAGCTTTCCGAGACCGTGGCTGCGGGGTTCTCGCAGTTCACCATCAATGATGGCGTAGTCAGGGCCCAGTTCAACATCGCGGCGCAGACCTTCACCGAGATCGAGTCGCTCAAGATGGGCTACTACGACGACGGCCTCGGCCTGCCGAACTCCCTGGACTGGGACCAGAACTGGCTGGGCGTGTCGCTGGGGTCCTCCACCACCCCGCTCTTCTGTGACGGGCTCTTCATCGAGGCGAGGTTCACGAACATCAGCGACCCTGCCACCCGGACCCTGGAGACCCTGCGGGTGGGTACGCCCTCCATGACCGGCCCCATCACCGCAGATTTCGTCTCCTTCAGCGGCCGCATCGCGAGCGGTGGTGTGGCGGCGGTGGAAGGACATCGGCTGAACCTGGGTACGCGGACCATCACGAGCACCGACTCGGAGTTCTACATGCAGCTCTCCACGGTAGCGGTGGAGCCTGGCCAGTCGCCGGGCTGGTGGTTCTCGTGGAACAACGCCACGATCACACCGTGAGCGGGGGTATGAACGGGTTATGAAGGCGCACAGGACGTATGTCATTTCATGTACGGGAGACATTCGCCCCATGGTTATTCTCCCTGCCCTGTGCTTTTCCAAATATCAAGGATAAAAGGAGGTGATGCCTGGGAGACCGCGCATGGATGATCAGATGTTTCAATGTCAGCGAGGTTATGCAGTTGAGAACGTAACGGCAAAAAAATAAAAACTTGGAGGCAACAACGTTATGAAGAGAGTATTGACGATTATGGCTTTTCTGCTTCTGCCCCTTTCCGTATGGGCCATGACCCCCATTTCTGATTCCGATCTTTCCAATGTCACCGGTCAGGCCGGCGTGAACATCAACGTGGACCTGCTCATGAACGTCCGCCTCGGCACCATGGCCTGGGGCGACTCGGACGGGATCGCTGCTGGCGGATGGCCCCTCTGGACGGAAGCGGATGGAGTTACCCCCCTTTCCCCTTCCGATGACGGCGGTTATGTGGGGATCACGGACTTCAACCTCACCAACCTCAGGATCAAGGCCAGGGACACGAATGACGGCTTTGGCGATTACAGTGCTCTTGGCGGCGCCGGTTACACCACCGCTTACCTGAAGCCCCTTACCATCGACGTGGCCCAGGACGCCGGCCTCTATGGCGGCAAGACCTTTGTCCGCATCGGCCTCGGTTCCCTGAAGATCTCCATGGACGCCCTGTCCATGACCGTGGCTCTGTCCGATTACGCTGGATTCCAGGCTACACCCTTACTTGATGAGGAGATGGGTTCCGTGAACGTCGGCGACATGACCGTGTACATCAGCCCGAGCTCCTACATCGACATCACCACACCGAGTGGTGCTGCCGAGGGAGGCCAGGGCGTGAAGCTCGCCATGAACATTACCTTGGATGAGGTCACGCTGGGCTACGTGTCATGGGGTGACTCGGACGGTCTGCCCGCTGGCAGCACCGGCTACGAGGATAGCCCCACCACAGGGGCCACCACGGTCGTCTGGATGGCTCCTGGTGCAGGAAGCGCGGCAGGTTACATCGGTCTTGAGGACATCAATTTCGGCATCGTCAAGATCAATGGTGCAGTTGTCATCAATGTGATACACTCTCTCCAGGGTGTTTATTCTCATGGTGGCTCCACACCGGTAACCGTGTGCCATATCCGGTTCCAGGGTCCGTTGGGTTACTTCAACGTGGACGTGGCTGGCCCGATCACTGCCAACGTGAAGCTTGACAGTGCGGCAGCGCTCAACAGCGGCACGGCCGGCACGCTGGGCGACATCTACATCACCGGCTTCGGCCTCGACATCGCAGGCGGCAGCTGGGTGGATATCTGGGCCCACTAATTGCTATGCCTGAGAAGGGTCCGGGGGGTCCCCGGGCCCTTTTCTTCTCTGACATGGTATGGAATGACGCGAGGACTGCTTGACAGGGGTATTACGAACACACGGAAAACGGGAGCAGGGATGACACGAAGGACAACATTCATCGCATCAGCAGAACCCATGCTTTTATTCCTCCTTTTATTCCTCCTGCACGCGAACCCCGCCCCGGCAGCCATGACCGAGGTGAGCGACGAGGCCCTGTCATCCGTCTCGGCACAGGCCGGCATCAACTACAACTTCGGCGAATTCCGCGTTCGCCTCGCCTGGGACTCCATCAGGTACTCCGACACGGACAGCGACCCGAAGCAGTGGGTGGAGTTCAACGATGTCGCCGTAACCGGGCCGGACGGCTATTTCAGGCTGGACTGCCCCGTGGATTACCCCATGACCATTGACATGGGTAACTACACCACCATAGACGGCCAGTCCCGCACGACGATCGCCATGCAGGTCTCCAACCACGTGAACCCCCGCACCTGGGAGGTGGGGGAGTTCACGTTCGCGGGCCAGGAACTCGGAAGTCTCCTTTTCGACACCTGCACCGTGGAACCTTCGTTGCTGCGCATATCCGCCCGGCAGGGTACCGGGACCCAGGGCATCGACTACGAGTACCTCACCAGGTGGAACACGCAGCTGTTCCGATACACCTACCAGAACAACGTGGCACTCGGAACCACGCTCAGCATGGACGTGACGGACATCAACCTGGCCGGCCAGGCCACGGGAGCACCCGAGGACCCGAGCACGTGGGAATTCTCCGGCCCGTTCCGCGTGGGCGACATCATCGGAGGCCGGATCGACTTTGACGACGACCCGGCAAACCAGGCCTACCCGAACCCGGCCACCTTCGACGTCGCCACCGACACGTCGACCAACACCACGGCGGCGTACATCAACGTGCCCCTGCAGGGCACGATCAGGATGGGTGCCGTGGACATCGGCGGCACCGGTTTCGGCCCCATCGCTATCGACGGGATAACCGCCCACTATCTCTCCGTGCGTTTCAGCCCAGGTAACTGAGAGACATCCTGGCAGCCCATGGAGGTACTGGCCTGCTTCATCATCGTCATCGCCTTTCTCGGTACCCAGTACCCCATGGCCGACAACCCCAAGGGCCTCATGATCAGCCACTCGAGGACGCCCGGGATGGAATCCCTGGCGCTCAAGCACGAGGTGAAGCCCCTGAGCGAATTCAATGACCGGAACATCGTCAAGCAGGAATTCGACTACAGCTGCGGCTCGGCTGCCCTGGCCACGCTGCTCAACCACTACCTGGGGGAGAGGTTCAACGAGCAGCAGGTCATCCAGGGGCTCATGCAGTACGGCGAGGTGGAGAAGATCCAGGAGAGGAGGGCCTTCTCCCTGCTGGACATGAAACGGTTCGTCGAGGTGCTCGGATACAAGGGCGGCGGTTTCAAGGCGGAGTTCGATGACCTCAAGGCCCTGGACAAGCCCGCCGTCGTACCCATCGAGTTCATGGGGTACAGGCACTTCGTGGTGTACCGTGGGGTGTACGGCGACCATGTCTTCCTGGCCGACCCGTATCTCGGCAATACGAGCTATACCACCAAACGATTCAAGGAGATGTGGACCCAGAGCATCGTGTTCATAGTCTCCCGGGACGAACTGCGGTTCAACGCCATGGCCCTGGATGAGCAGGACCTGCGCATCATCGGCTATGACATTGCGAAGCATGCCGCCACCGGACCTACGACACCCGAGACGGTGAGGAACCAGAGGGACTTCATCGAGTCCCTGGGAGAGAAGAAATTCAAGACCGTGAACATAAGATAATGACATCACCATTGAAAGTGGTGTATGATTGTATGGATTAGGTGAAGAGAAGCTTGCCCGAATAGAGTCGACCGGAGGTGGTCCGCCTGTGAGAATGGCGCGTGCGTGTGTGATGATCATGTTGTCCCTGGTCGTGATGGTGTCCGTGGTCCAGGCCCAGGATGCCGAGGTCAACAAGAACCAGGAGCTGCTCGACCGTATCGATACGCTGGAGCGGCAGCTCAGGAAGATCGAGGAAGAGGGCAAGGCTCGGAAGACGCTGGAGATAACCGAAGAGGAAAAGGTTCAGAAGGAGAAGGAGGTCCTCTCGGCAGTGAGCAGGGAATACTCCCTCGACCCCCGGGGCACGCTGGCCCTGGACTACAGCCTTGCCTACTCGTACAGCCCCAGCGAGGTCATCTACACCACCGAAGAGGCGCTCACCAGGCTCAAACAGGAATCAGAGCACACGATCCAGCACTCCGTGTACACCTCGTACAGCATCCTGGACAACCTCGCTGCAAGCGTGAATGTCCCCATCCTTTACAGATACAACAAGATGGGCACGGACGACGAGCTCGACGAGACGGACATCGGCGACATCGCCGTGGGCATGGCGTACCAGCCCTTCAAGGCCGAGGCCGGGGACATCAGGATGACCTTTTCATGCAGCGCGGCCCTGCCCACGGGCAGGAGTCCCTTCGACATCAATCCCGAGGCCGAGATCTCCACGGGCAACGGGTACTATGCAGTCTCGGCAGGGGCGAGCTTCAGCAAGCAGGTGGACCCGGTGGTGCTGTTCTGGAACCTTGGGCTCACCTATCCCTTCAAGGTCGACGGGCTGAATCACACTGTCGCAGAAAACATCGTGCTGGACACGGTGGAGCCGGGAAGCTCGGTGAACGCGAGCCTCGGCATGGGCTATGCCCTGTCCTACGCCAATTCCATCAACATGTCCTTCAGCTACTCCTACAAGCGCTCCACCTCGTTCAAGTATGAAAGGGTGAGCTCGACCTACGAGACAGGTGACGAGGTCGACGCGTCCTTCGGCCTGGGCATGGGCATCAACATCTCGCCCAAGACCACGGTGAGCGTGTCCCTGGCGTACAGCCTCACCGACACGGGCTTCTCGCTGAGCACCCGTATTCCGTTCAACTTCGTGCTCTAAGGAGGGCAGAGGTCATGACGAGGACTCGCATCATCCTGATTGCCGCTTTCCTGGGGATGGTGGCGTTCGTGCCGGCGACTGCCCGAGGCGCCCTGTACGAACAGCTCGTCACGAGTCCGGCGGCCGTTTCCATGGGCAGTGCCGTGACCGCCTTCCCGGAGCTTTCCGGGGCCATGACCATACACTACAATCCAGCCGGCCTGGCCGTCCTGCCCGGGGCCCGCTTCGACAACGGCATCGGCTTCGTGAGCACGTACCGGGAGGTGTCGTACAAGCAGGCCATCGATCCCGGGACGGGAAAGCCCTGGGCGCCCTTCGGCGGCTGGTTCAACCAGGGCAGGGACCCGCTGGACGGTGCCAGGGACAAGCAGGAAAGCGAGTACATGATCATCCCGTACATCGACTACGACATCCCCTACCTCATAACGCCGGGTATGGGCATATCGTACAAGCCGCCGGACCCCAAGTTCTCCCGCTGGACCTTCGGGTTCGGCCAGTTCACCCCCTACGGCGCCGGCCTCAAGAACAACAAGGACCCCAACAACCACCCCATCAGCCTGCTCGGAGAAAAGGCATTTTTCATCAGGATGAGCTTCGTCACGCCGGCGGTGGCCTACAGGGTCTCGGACACCCTCTCGGTCGGGGCTGCCGTGGGCATCGGGCCGTCCCTGTTCTACCTGTCGTCGAGCCTGCGCACGCCCAACGACATGAGCGCGCTCACCGGCGCCCTGGGCGAGGCCACCGAGGGCCTCGAGATACCCGTCATCTCCGAGCTCACCCTCCCGCCGCCCTGGTTCAACGGCGGCATGACCCCGTACGCCACCCAGGGGCACCTCGAGCTCTTCGTGGAGGACTACTTCACCACCTCTTACAATCTCGGCGTCCTCTGGCAGCCCTATGACTGGTTCGCCCTGGGCGCGTGCTACCAGAGCGAGTCCGAGGCCAACATGACGGGCGACTTCGAGTTCAAGTACGGCAACGAGTTCCGCCGCACGGTCGACTGGCTGGGCAGGTCGCCGCTCACCATCATCACGGCGGCCATCTTCGACCTGCCGACGAGGTCCGTCCCCTCCCAGAAGGGATCGGCCACCTTCAACCTCACCTGGCCCCAGAGGCTCCAGTTAGGCATGAAGCTCAAGCCCGTCAAGCAGCTCACCCTGACGTGCGACGCCAACTGGACCGACTGGGAGGCCCAGAAGGAGTGGGTCATGCAGTTCGACCAGAAGATCCAGCTCTTCCGGTTCGCCCGCATGCTCGGGTACCTGTATTCGCCGGACAGCCAGGTCTTCGTTCACGATTTCAAGAACACCTGGCATATGACCTACGGCGTGGAGATCAAGCCCATCGAGAAGATCGCCCTACGCCTCGGCTACGACGCCCGGCCCACCTCCTGCATCCCGGAGCGGTTCGGTCCGCTTCCCTTCCCGGACCTGAAGATCTACTCCGTGGGCCTGAGCATCGTGATGGACGACAAGCCCAAGCCCAGGCCCAAGGACTTCCACGAGCTGACCCAGCAGATCAACCATGCCAACCAGATCGACATCAACGTGAGCTACATCAAGCTCAAGGACACCACGGTGAAGAGCAACTCGAGCAGGAACCTCAACTCCACGGTCTTCACGGACATCGTGTACAACCCCTATGCAGGCCTCGACTGGCACCAGGAGATGCACCTGTGGTGGTTCGCCGTCAACCAGGTGTTCAAGTGGTGAACGGGTGAGACAGAAGGATCCGTCCACATCATGCCCCGCATGATGGCTCTGCCGTCCCTGCAAACAGCACCTGCCCCCGTGATGGCAGGTTGCATTTCAACCGCCATGTCTGTATAGTCTGAACCCGGAAAATCCCTTGAACCCGAACTTATCAGAAAAGGAGAGGATGTGAATATGAGAAGCCGCCGAACCTTCCTTGCAGCATGCATGGTGCTCCTGTTTTCTGCCCCTCTGGGTGCGGTTCAGGCCGCAGGCCCCCTGAAGGAGAAGACCATCCCGCTCATCGTGCCCACGGAGAAGTATGCCATATTCATCCAGTCGGCAAAGAACAGCATGGATTCGCGTCATATTGCAGTGGTGGCACGCAAAGGCAAGAAATTCTTCGTCGTCCAGGACGGCCGGGTCCACAAGGAGTATGACCAGATCGGCAAGGACACCCCCATATTCAGCCCTGACTCAACCCGGCTGGTCTACAAGGCATTCAAGGGCGCCAGGTGGATGGTGGTTGTCGATGGGGTGGAAGGCAAACCTTACGAGAACATGAGCACCCCCTTCTTCAGCTACGACTCCAAGCACCTTGTTTACGTTGCCCAGAAGGGCACGAGACAGGTCGTAGTACTGGACGGGAAGGAGCTCGGCGAGTATGACGGCATTCCCCACAGGGGGAACCCGATCTTCAGCCCCGACTCGCAGCGCTTGGCCTTCTTTGCCTTCAAGGGGAAGCAAATGGTCATGTATGCCGATGGAAAGGAGGGCAAGGTCTATGACAAGATTTCCTTTCCCTCCTTCAGCCCTGATTCGAAGCACCTGATATACCCTGCCAGCTCGAAGGACAGGTGGTTCATGGTGTACGACGGCAAGGAGCTTGCCGCCTATGACAGAATCGGGACCTTCTCCTTCAGCCCCGACTCGTCCCGCCTTGCGTACAGCGCCAAACGCAAGGACGCGACCTTCATGGTGATCGACGGCAAGGAGGAACCGTCTTTCACGGATGTGGCCAGCCCGTTCTTCAGCCCCGACTCGAAGACCATTGCCTACCTGGCCGTGGACGGCGGAAAGAACCTTCTCGTGGTCAACGGTGTCAAGGGCGAAGCCTATGATGCCATCAAGGAACTGATATATAGCCCCGACTCGAAGGCCTATGCATTCACCGCCAAGAAGGGTAAAAGCTGGTTCGTCGTGATGAATGGGAAACCCGGGGCCCGGTATGACGACATTTTCTTCCCGATGTACAGCCCGGACTCTCGGCGCCTGGCCTACATGGCGCAGAAGGGAAAGAAGCTCTCTATTGTCGAGGCAGAGAAGGAGGGCCCATGGTGCGACGTTGTCACCATACCCATCTTCAGCCCCGACTCGAGGCGCGTCATGTACATGGCCAAGAAAGGGGAGAAATGGTCCATATTCATCGACGGAAAGGAATCCAGGCCATATGACGGCGTCGCAACGCCCTTCTTCAGCCCGGATTCGCGGCATTACGCCTATGTGGCCCAGGACAAGGGAGCCTGGTTCGCAGTGGTGGACGGTGTCGAGTCAAAGGAGCGGTTCCTGGGGTTCCTCAAGGACTCGGACTTGGTCTTTGACAAGGAGAATGCCGTCAATGTTCTGGGCATCCAGCTCTCACCTGACTCGAAGTTGGGGCCGAACCTGTCCCGGTTGAGGATTGAGCTGCCGGACTGATGGGCAGGACAGAGGGTGTGTCAACCTGGGGCATGGACAGGCTCAGGGGACGTTCCCGAGTTCGTTCAGCAATGAATTGAAGGCTGGGCTTATGCGGAGGTTGTAAAGGTCGGGGTCCTTCAAGGCGAGGTCCCGGGACGTGAACCCCTTGGCCAGGGCCTGCCTGAGGCGTGCCGCCGCCTCGTCGGTCCTGCCCTGCCGGGAGAGGATGCACGCCATGTTGTAGTCGACCTCCGGGTTGGAGGGCTGCACCCTGCCGATGGCCTCCAGGGTCTCCATGGCCCTCACGTAATCGAGACCATCCGTGTACGTGACCACCAGGCCGAACAGGGCCTTGGTGTTGGCCGGGGCACCTTCCAGCAGCCTGCGGTAGGCCCCCGCGGCCTCTTCGTATCTTCCGAGCCGGCGCTTGATGCTTCCAAGCTCAAGGAGGATGCCTGTTTCCGCTTCCCCGGCATCGATCCTTGCCTGGAGGTCGGTTGCCCGCTTTTCGAGGCCCTTTCGAGTTGCCATGGCGTTCCTCAGCGCCTCCCGCGCCTCGCCATGGCCGTGACGCGTAGCCTCGCGGAAGGCGTCAACGGCCCCTTCCACGTTGCCCTTGCCGAGGTATGCCCGTCCGAGGTTGAAAGACAGGGCCGCATGGCCGGGGTAGTGCCGGAGCCCCTCCTGGAATATTTTGATGGCCTCGACGTAGTTGCCCATGGCTGCCATCACCCTGCCGAGCAAGCTGTGGGCGTTTTCCATGCCGGGGTTGAGGCGTAGGGCTTCGCGCAAAGCACCGGCTGCCCCATCGAGGTCTCCCGCATCGTACAGGGCCAGGCCCAGGCAGAACCATGGGTGTTCGTAGGTGGGGTTGACGCTTATGGCCTTTCTGTAGTGGACCACGGCCTTCTTGCGTTCACCTGCCTCGTACAGTGCGGCGCCCAGGTTGTTGTGCGCGATGGCCAAACCGATGTTGTGGAAGGCGCCCTGTCGGTCACCGATCACCGAGATCACATGGGGATACAGGGTCAGGCTGTCCTTCCAGTGGCCCACCTGGTTCCAGCTCAGAATGGCAAGTACGAGGGTCAGCAATGTTCCTGCCCCGCAGGCCCCGGCGGACAACATCTTGTTTCTTCCGGCGATCTCCCCGATGCCCCAGACGAGGCAGATGAACACGCCGATGAAGGAGAGATAGGCATAGCGGTCTGCCATCTCGGGCCATACCCCCGCCTGGACAATGCCAAGGAAAGGCACCAGGGCAGCCAGGAACCAGAGCCATCCCACGAGGAAATATGTCCTGCGACGGATTGCCATCACGGCGAATACCGAGATGACGGATAGGACGACTACGGCACCTGCAGTAAGCCAGAAGGGTATGGCGGCGGGGAAGGGGTAGAGCACCGAGAGATCAGAGGGCCAGAGAAGTTTGCCCAGGTATTTCACCGTGGACACGAAGGCATTGGATATCCTGAGACCCATCGATGTGGCCTCACCGGTGTAAAGTCCCATGCGCGCTGACGCTCCCCTGAGGTTGCTGATGAATGAGATGAGCGAGAGCGTCATGAAGGGGACTTTCTCCAGCACAAGGCGCGCCGCAGGCAGGCCCGTGCAGGCCGGTCTGCCACCATCGTTGCTCCCGCCCATCTTGATGCGACGCAGGGGCCAGAAATCCAGGAGCAGCAGGATGAAGGGCAGGGTCATGATCGATGGTTTTGCCAGGAGTCCCAGACCGAACAGCACCAGGGCCAGGGTGTAGCGCACCCTGCCATGCCTTACGGTAAAAGCGTGCCAGGCGAGCAGGGTGAGCATGAAGAAAAACCCGCTGAGCACGTTGTTCAGTTCTGCTACCCAGGCCACCGACTCCACGTTTATGGGATGCAGAGCGAAGAGAGCCGCAACGAAGCCGCTCCTGACCGGGGCACCGGTCATGTTCTGCAGGACGATGAAGAGAAGGACCGTGCACGCGATGTGGAGGCAGAGCATGATAACGTGAAAGGCAGCTGCATCGAGGCCGAAGACCTCGAAGGTTGCGGCATAGGTCAGCCAGGTCAGCGGTGCGGCCCATGATTCGGGCGAGAAGGACCAGAGGAAATTGTCCCAGTTCAGCCCGGAAAGCACGCGGGGGTTCTTTGTGAGCTGGATGGTGTCGTCGAGACTGACGAAGGAGTGCCCTGCCATGCGCAGGTAGACCAAGGCCGTTGCCGTCATGAGGACGAGGCTCACAAGGGTCGTCTGTACCCTTGGATGGAGTCTGTACGAAGTCCCGGCCATTGCAATCACGTACCACAAGAGATGGCGCAGTGAAAATGGGAGATTTCACAGGTCACGCATGTCTCTTCCGGAACCTGTTGACAATAGAGTTGTATTGACTTGTATAATCGTCAGGGACGCGTTGCCGGGGAATGAAATCACCGGATATCATATACAGTGACGTCGCACAGGAGACGGCTTCAACGCCCTTGGACGCAGAGATGGTGGCAGGAAGGAGAAGTCATGCACAAAGGTAACATCCTCTCAAGGGTGGAGAGCCATCTCCCTGCCGTCCTCGCGATGATCCTGGCCGCGGTCGTGCTCGCCGTGTACTGGCAGGTCGCGGGCTTCGGATACATCCTCTTCGATGACCCCAAGTACGTCAGGGACAATGCCATGGTCACCCCGGGCCTCACGCTGGAAGGCGTCCGGTGGGCCTTCTCGCTCTCCGGCTACGCCTCCAACTGGCACCCGCTCACCTGGCTGTCGCACATGCTCGACGTGACGATCTTCGGGACGGACCCGGGCATGCACCACCTCGTCAACGTGCTGCTTCACTGCGCCAACGCAGTGCTACTGTTCGTAGTGCTGCGCCGCATGACCGGGGCCCTGTGGCGGCCCTTTGCCGTGGCGGCGCTCTTTGCCCTGCACCCGCTCCACGTGGAGTCGGTGGCGTGGATCTCCGAGCGCAAGGACGTGCTGAGCACGCTTTTCTGGATGCTCGTCATGCTGGCCTACTCCTCGTACGTGACCAGCCGGGGCGCCTGGCGCTACGCGATGGTGGCCCTCATGCTCGGCCTGGGCCTCATGGCCAAGCCCATGCTCGTGACCCTGCCCTTTGCCCTGCTGCTCCTCGACGTCTGGCCCCTGGGCAGGATGACCTCCCTGAAGGTCGTGCCGCGGCTCGTCCTGGAAAAGACCCCCCTGTTCGCCCTGGCCGCCGCCTCCAGCGTGATCACCTTCATAGCCCAGCGCGCGGGAGGGGCCGTGGAGCGCATCGAGGTGCTGCCCATGGCACAGAGGCTGGCCAACGCAGTGATGGCCTATGCCGCGTACCTGGCAAAGATGCTCTGGCCCGCCGGCCTGTCCTTCTTCTACCCGTATCCGGCCTCCGTCGAGGCGGCCCTCCTGGCGATCTCGCTGGCCGTGCTCGCAGCAGTGAGCGTGACCTGCCTCGTGACGTTCAGGAGGTTCCCGTACCTGGCCGTGGGGTGGTTCTGGTACGTGGGCACCCTGGTGCCGGTCATCGGCATCGTCCAGGTGGGGTCCCAGTCCATGGCTGACCGCTACACCTACATCCCCCTGGTGGGCATCTTCATGGCCGTAGCCTGGGGTATGCACGACCTGGCGGGCAGGGTGCGGCACGGGAGGCAGGCCCTTCTTGCCGGACTCACCGTAGTGCTGATCGTGCTGGCCGGGCTCACCCGCGTGCAGGCAGGGTACTGGAAGGACAGCGCCACCCTGTTCAGCCGCGCCCTGGCCGTGACGCGGGACAATTTCATCGCGCAGACCAACCTGGCAGCCGCCCTGTTCGAGCAGGGGGACAACCAGCAGGCCATGGGCCACGCCAGGGAGGCCCTCAGGATCAAGCCCACCTACGTGCCTGCCATGAGCAACCTGGGCCTCGGCCTCCTGCGGCAGCAGCGCTATGCCGACGCGGCAGGCCTGTTCCGGCAGGCCCTGGCCTACGAACCGGGCAACGTGACGGCGCGACTGAACCTCGGCGCCGCCCTCGTGTCCATGGGGCGGGCCGGCGAGGCCGCTTCCGCGGTCCGGGAGATCCTGCGGCGCGATCCCGCACACGCCGGGGCACGCCGACTCATGGAACAGATCCGCACCATAGAGATCCGGACCGACGAACGGATACGCTCCCTGGCCGGCCTGCTCGCGCTCGACCCGGACAACGCGGCGCTCCACTATCAGCTTGCAGGCCTTAAGCGGCTCAGGGGCAACGATGACGAGGCCATTGCCCACTACGGGGAGGCCCTGCGGGTGAAGCCGGGTCTCAGGGAGGCCCTGCACGCCCTGGCCCTGATCTACTCGGAACAGGGACGCTACGACGACGCCCTGGCCACCCTGGAGAAGCTCGTGCGAGCCCACCCCGGCGATTCGGACGCCCTGTACAACACGGCATGCATCCACGCGAAGCGGGGCAGGACCGAGCAGGCCGTGCAGGCGCTCGAGCAGGCCGTGGCCAGGGGGTTCGACAACATCGAGCTCATCAGGACCGACCCGGACCTGGCGAACATCCGGCACACGCCGTACTACCGCGAGCTGGTCGGGGACAGGTGAGAGGGTTCGGCAGGACACGCGCATGGCACACGACGCACGAGCGATCAGGGGGAAGCTGCTGCCGCCGGCCGCAGGGGTACTGCTCCTGTGCCTGGCGGGGTTCATCTACGCGGAGCCGGTCATGGACGGCGACCTCTGGTTCCACCTCGCCTACGGCAGGTTCATGGTGGAGAACCGCACCCTCGTGCCCGACCACGCCGTGTTCAGCTGGACCCCTGCGGACAACAGCACCATCTACTGCGCCTGGATACCCGAGCTGGCTTTTTATACGATTCATTCTGTGTGCGGGCTGGCCGGGCTCTTCGCCCTGAAATACGCGTGCCTGCTCGCGTTCCTCGTCCTGGTCTTCTCGGCCATGGCACGGGGCGGTTCAGCCTCCCATCCCGTGGCGTGGGTGACGGTTCTCATGGGAGTCCTGACGGTCCAGGTGGCCATGCAGATAAAACCCGAGCTGTTCTCCCTGGTGTTCTTCTCGCTGACCGTGTGGGCGTGGATTATGGTCCGGCTGTCCAGGGGGCACGCCCGGTTTTACTGCTACCTCATGCCGGCGGTCATGCTCCTGTGGGTGAACAGCCACGGCGCCTTCGTGTTCGGCCTGCTCTTCGTGGGGCTGGTGGCGGCGGGGGAGGCCCTGGGCATCCTGCTCGGCCTGTCCTCGAGCCTCGACAGGCGCACGGCCGGACACTTCTTCCTCGGCATGGCCCTCACCGCGGCCGCCGTTCTCGCCACACCCTACGGGTGGGCATACCCGGTGCAGCTCTTCAACGAGCTCGTGCTGCACCGGGCAGACCAGCTGCAGGAGTTCAGGACCGTCATGGCGTACCAGTCAGTCCTGCACCCGGATGCCCGGGGCCTGCACCTGGTGGAGTACATGGCCCTCGCTGCCGTGGTCCTGGCCGGGCTGTTCTGGGGCTCGGTGCGCAGGGGGCGGTGGATCCTCGCGCTCGCGCTCGCAGCCCTGGGCATGGGTGCGCTCTCCACGCTGTTCATCAGGACCACCTACTTCTGGGGCGTGTTCGTGGCGTTCGCCTGCCTGCTCATCCTGGGGCAGAAAGAACGATTCGCCGGCAGGCACGACCAGGGACTTGGCAGGTACGTCGGCGTGTTCTGCGTCGTGCTGTGCGTGCTCGTGGCCGGAAGGGAGGGGTACCATGCGCTCTGCAAGCCGCTGTCCGGCTTCTGGGTGAACTACTACAGCCCCGTTCAGGAGGCGGAGTACATCCGCACGCACCTCAAGGGCATGCGGGTCGGGAACAACTACAACTCGGGTGCGTACCTCCTCTGGGCGCTCTGGCCCGAGCAGAAGGTGTTCATCGACGCCCGCTACTTCCCCTACAGGCAGTGGTACCGCGAGTACGGGGACGCCATGTACGGCCGGGACGACCGGGCCCGGGACGCATTCCTCACGCGATACGGCTGCGACGCCTGGTGCACCACCTACGAGTACGACCACCTCTCCTTCTTCGTCCATTCCCCCCAGTGGCGGCTTGCCCACTACGGGCCGTCGGCATGCATCTTTGTACGAAAGGGAAAGGGGTTCAGCCCGGATGCGGACCCCTGCCACCCGGCGGTCTTCACGGTGAAGCCGCACCAGAGGCTGAGGATCCTGGACTTCATGGTCCTGGCCGGCGACCTGGACCACGCCCATGCCATGGCCATGACCCTCGAGGCGTGCAGGCTGTGCCCGTCCAGGAACGTCCAGGCCGCGGCGGGGTGCGTGAAGGCAGCCGAGGCCCTCGGCAGGGCCGGGCGGACCGACGATGCCATCGCGTGCTTCGAACGCGCGATGGCCATACGGCCGGGCCAGGGCCCGGAGGTGCTCACCGCCATGGGCAACCTGTACCTGAAAAAGGGTGACCAGGCCAGGGCCATCGCCTCTTATCTGAGGGCCCTGGAGGTCAAGCCGGACCATGCCCCTGCGATGGGCAATGCGGCCAGCGCGTACTCCATGCAGGGCGCGTATGACAAGGCCTTGGACCTGCTGAGCCGGCTCAGGGAGATCCGGCCGGATGACCCCGAGGTGGAGTACAACATGGCCTGCCTCCATGCCAGACAGGGCAGGGTGGACGAGGCAGTGCGTTCGCTCAGGGCGGCCGTGGAGAAGGGGTTCGACGACACGGAGCTCCTCAGGACCGACCCGGACCTGGAGGGCCTCAGGGAAACGGAATTCTACCAGGGACTCGTACACTAGAAAGGGAGGCGCATGTACAAAAACCGGAAGGTTGTCGTGGTGATGCCCGCCTACGAGGCGGAGCAGACCCTAAGGAAGACCTACGACGAGGTGATGGCCCAGGGCGTGGTGGACCAGGTCATCGTGGTGGACGACCACAGCCGGGACCATACCGTCGAGATCGCAAAGACCCTGCCCGGCACCCTGGTGCACCGGCACCGGGAGAACACCGGGTACGGGGGCAACCAGAAGTCGTGCTACCGCCTGGCCCTCGAGCAGGGTGGCGACATCGTGATCATGGTGCACCCCGACTACCAGTACACCCCCCGGCTCATACCCGCCATGGTCTCGCTCATCGGCAGCGAACTCTACCACTGCGTGCTGGGCTCCCGGATCCTGGGGGGGTATGCGCTCAAGGGCGGCATGCCCCTGTGGCGATACGTGGCGAACCGGTTCCTGACCCTGGTGGAAAATCTGCTCATGGACGCCAAGCTCTCGGAGTACCACACCGGGTACCGGGCATTCTCCCGGGAGCTCCTCGAGCGGGTGCCCTTCGAGAAGAACTCGGACGACTTCGTGTTCGACAACCAGATGCTGGCCCAGATCCTGTGGCTGGGGTACACCATAGCCGAGGTGAGCTGCCCCACGAGCTATTCGGCGGACGCCTCGTCCATCGACTTCGCCCGGAGCGTGAGGTACGGCTTCGGGTGCCTGCACACGGCCCTTTCGTTCAGGCTGGCCAGGATGGGGATGCTCGCTTCCCGCCTGTTCTCGTCCCTGAAGACGCGGGAAGAGGCATCATAACCTGATGACTTGACTGCTGATAAATGTTACATATGATAAGAAACCGATGTCTTGTTCCTTGAGTATTCTTGGAGGACATGCATGAAGAAGGCGCTCATCACCGGGATCACCGGCCAGGACGGTGCCTACCTGGCCGAGTTCCTACTCGGCAGGGGATACCTCGTCCATGGCATCAAGAGGCGGTCGTCGAGCTTCAACACGTACCGCGTGGACCATCTCTACCAGGACCCCCACGAGGAGGGGCTGAAGTTCGTCCTCCACTACGGCGACCTCACGGACGCCACGAACATCATCCGCATCATCCAGGAGGTGGAGCCGGACGAGATCTACAACCTGGGTGCCCAGAGCCACGTACAGGTCTCGTTCGAGACGCCCGAGTACACGGCGCAGACCGATGCCCTGGGTACCCTGCGGGTCCTGGAGGCACTGCGCATCCTCGGCATGGAGCGCAAGACCAGGTTCTACCAGGCCTCCACGAGCGAGCTGTTCGGCAAGGTGCAGAAGATCCCCCAGGACGAGGAAACGCCGTTCTACCCCCGCAGCCCCTACGGGGCGGCCAAGCTCTACGCCTACTGGATCACGGTGAACTACCGGGAGGCGTACGGCATGTACGCGTGCAACGGCATCCTGTTCAACCACGAGTCGCCCATCCGCGGCGAGACCTTTGTCACCCGCAAGGTCACCCGGGCCGCGGCGCGGATCGCGCTGGGGCTGCAGACGTGCCTCTACGTGGGCAACCTCGGCGCCCTTCGGGACTGGGGGCACGCCAGGGACTACGTGGTGGCCCAGTGGCTCATGCTGCAGCAGGACGGGCCCGAGGACTATGTCATCGCCACGGGAAGGCAGCAGTCGGTCAGGCACCTGTGCACGCTGGCCTTTGCCGAGGCGGGCATCGAGATCGACTGGGTCGGCGAGGGCAGGCAGGAGACAGGGGTCGTGCGCTCGGCACGGCCCGTCGAGGGCGACGTGCATGTCGTGCCGGGCGATGAGGTGGTCCGGGTGGACCCCCGCTACTTCAGGGCCACCGAGGTGGACACCCTGCTCGGCGACCCGGGCAAGGCCAGGCGCAAGCTGGGCTGGGAGCCGAAGATCTCCTTCGAAGACATGGTGGCCGAGATGGTGGAACACGACATCAGGGAGGCGCGGATGGACGTGCTGTGCAAGAACAGCGGATTTCCCGTGCTGAATCGTCATGAATAGGTCGTCGAAGATCCTCGTGGCAGGCCATACCGGCCTCGTGGGTTCGGCCATGAAGAGGAGGCTCGAGGAGGAGGGGTACACGGACATCGCCACGGCCTCGTGGCCCGCCATCGACCTCACGGACCAGCGGGCAACGAACGAGTTCATGGCCCGGGAGAAACCCTCCGCCGTGTTCCTGTGCGCGGCCAAGGTCGGGGGCATCCTGGCCAACAGCACCTTTCCCGCGGACTTCATCTACCAGAACGTCATGATCGCGGCCAACGTCATCCACGCGAGCTTCAGGCACGGTGCGCGCAAGCTGCTCAACCTCGGGTCCTCGTGCATCTATCCCAGACTCGCACCCCAGCCGATCAGGGAGGAATACCTGCTCACCGACGAGCTCGAGCCCACCAACGAGCCGTATGCCATCGCCAAGATCGCGGCCATCAAGCTCTGCAGCGCCTACAACCGGCAGCATGGCACGAACTTCATCTCGGTCATGCCTACCAACCTCTACGGTCCGGGCGACAACTTCGACCTGGAGACCTCCCACGTCCTGCCCGCCATGATCCGGCGTTTCCACGAGGCAAAGGAGAACGGCGCACCCGCGGTGACCCTCTGGGGCACCGGGACCCCCCGCCGCGAGTTCCTCTACGTCGATGACCTGGCAGCGGCCTGCGTGCACCTCATGACACACCATGACGCCCGGGCCCTCGGCGAGTTCGTGAACATAGGCACGGGCACGGACCTGACCATCGCCGAACTTGCCGGGATCGTGGCCCGTGTCGTGGGGTATGAAGGCGAGATGCGCTGGGACCGCACCAGGCCGGACGGCACCCCCCAGAAGCTCCTGGACGTAAGCAGGATCCACGACCTCGGGTGGAGGGCGAGCGTGGGCCTGGAGGAAGGGATTCAGAGGACGTACCGGTGGTTCCTGGACAACCTGCAGACCTGCCGGGGGGTATCCTGATGCCCCTGCACGTCAGTCCCACTGGAAACCAGAACGCATCCGAGCGTTACCGCGACGCGCGGCGCTCCCACTGGGACGCGGTGGCCTGCAGGAGGGACGGCTGGACCTCCATGGGCACGCACTATCACCGCCGGCTCGAAGGGATCTACCGCCACCTCATATCTCCCGGGCAGCGGGTCCTCGAGGTCGGCTGCGGCACCGGGGAGCTCCTCGCCGCGGTGAAGCCCAGCGAGGGTGTGGGCGTGGACCTCTCCCCCGAGATGATACGGCGGGCCCGGGAAAGGTTCCCAGGCCTCACCTTCATCGAGGCCGATGCCCACGACCTGCACCTGGACGGGTCCTTCGACGCGGTCATCCTGTCCGACCTGGTCAACGACCTCTGGGACGTGCAGGCGGTCTTCCAGGGCCTGAAAAGGTTCACGCACCCGGGCACGCGCATTGTCATGAACACCTACAGCCTCCTGTGGGAGCTCCCCCTCGTGCTGGCGCAATTCCTGGGGCTTGCCACGCCGCTGCTGCCCCAGAACTGGCTCACCGTGGACGACGTGAGCAACCTGCTGGGGCTGTCCGGATTCGAGGTCATAGCGCACCGGGCCGAGGTGCTCTGGCCGCTCGGAACGCCGGTCGTGTCGACCCTGCTGAACCGCTATGCGGTGCGGCTGTGGCCCCTGTGCCACCTGGCGCTCACCAATGTCATCGTCGCCAGGTCCTGCGCCGTGACGCAGGACCTTAAACCCGTGGTCTCGGTGGTGGTGCCGGCCCGGAACGAGGAGGGCAACATCGAGGAGATCT
>Ga0208040_1001456_pt1 | contig 23277 bp, 24 predicted proteins | sample AD_UKC083_MetaG_FD_184431 | JGI IMG/M metagenome (GOLD analysis project Ga0208040, IMG submission 184431) | Active sludge microbial communities of municipal wastewater-treating anaerobic digesters from USA - AD_UKC083_MetaG (SPAdes) (version 2) | ecosystem: Engineered > Bioreactor > Anaerobic >...
AGCTCTTAATCTTGGTAAATTAGGATTAATAGTATATGCCATACACTTTAAGGATTAATAATTATTATATTATATATATTTAATTATTACACTTAAAGTGTTGCCAAGCTATTGGGCTATTACGCAATACTTGACAAGAAGGTTGAGATATGCTATGATGATATATTCAAGAGCGAAAAGCACCTTGAAAATAAAAAAATATCCAAGGAGGATAATAAAATGAAAAATAACACTCAAGGAGATGAAATGAGTAGTAAATGGGAAATCAAGGATGGGGTTATATACACAACCCTACTCCTAGATCAAGAAGTCGAAACCCAGATGGCGAGATTGGAAAATCTGGGATTTAAAATAAGCAACAAAGCCAGGGAAATTCTTCGTAATGACCCTATTCCGATCTTAATGGCAATGGAATATAAAATTGCTATCTTAAAGGGTAGTGATTGGAACACGGTTGAGAAGGAAGCTGAAAAACGTGGCTTCACTAAAGCACATCATCAGCTAGCCCCTTTTATTAGGGAAAAAATATCCGATCAAGATTTAAAAGAAATGGATTTATCATTTTTGGTAATTCCCGATCGAATCGAGTCGGATACCCCTACTCAACCATATGCCTTGACCTTAAAAATTGGGCCAAACAAGTATGGTTCATTCATAGAGCCCGTACCTTGTTACCCTAATTGGCCCTGTAACACAGGGTTCGTCTATGTATCAGGTCTTGACCTGATGCCAAAATTCAAAAATAAGTGCGATTAAAAATCGCACTAGATAAAGATCAACAAGCGTCAAGCAATCTTGACGCTTTTTTATTTTAAAACTTTCATCTTTTTTCCTCTGCTTGTTTTTTACTTTTTTTCAAATCATCATAAACTCTTCCGACTATCTCTCTTATTTTTGGCTCAACAGCTTCCCAAAATTCCGAATAACCAGCGGGGAACCACTTTTCTTTAAAAAGATTGTTATATCTTCCTTGATTTGGTGGATAGCTTAAATACTTATTTATAGACGCATACTTATCAAAAAATTTATCCATACCAGAAATATCATTGTTAAATTTTGATTTTAGAAACATATCTTGATAGTGCTTAAAAGAATTGCTCTCTTTAAAACTACTATACATAGTTACGGAATCCGAATTAAAACCTTTAAACATTTTTTCATTATCATAATAAATAATCTTAGATGGTTTCATATTTGGATTGTCTTTAAAAAATGACTCCCAATAATCTCTACTAGAAATAACATCTTTCCCCTGTGGTCGTTTTATAAATAATCTGAAAGCAATATTATCCTCTTCTGATTTTTCATAGAAACGAGGCAATAGATAAAAATCTTTTAATTTGCTAAAATAATCAACCTCTGAATCACCGTAACGACAAAAAAGAATAAACTCTTTAAAAATTAATAAATTATTATTCATGATAAAATCTATATATGATTGTTGTCTTTTATAATCCGAGTATGTGCTACATACCTTATTATAATTATATGCTTCACACTCAAACGAATAATCGCTTGCTCTCTTCGAGTAAGTGTTATTAAGGGAAATTATTTCTTTCTCTGTGGTTGTAAATCCAAATTTAGAAGCAATATCAATAATTTCTGGACGATGAAAAAAATTATCTTGATCAAATCCACCTCGATCTTTTGTTTTAAGCTGATAATCTTTTACAATAGATGAGATGCTTCGATTAAAATCCTCCTTAATATCTTCTATGTTAGACAAATGCTCTGCGCACTCGTCTCTTAATATTAAATTTTTATTTTTATCAATAGAATATTTTGAACCAGTTTTCCTATCAACTGGTGTATTACCTGGTATGCAAACCAAACCCAAGTCAATAGGAACACCTCCCTCACCACACCAAACAACTTGATCATTTTGTTTGTCATCCATTGAAGATCTTGGAGACATTGGGTCGAGATCGTGTTGAAAATTTTTTGCAATAATTTCAGCTGGAAAATAAAAATACATAGTATTATCAGCCTCACCCCCATAATCTTCTAAAATATGGTTATAACCAAAATGAATAGAGGATCTATCCGGCATTGGTAAATCAGTAGAAAAATCTTCTACTAAAAATTTACACAAAAAAATATTTATAACATCCTCTTTATCCATATCTAATAAATTTCTACGGGCCAATCCTGTATCCAAAGATCTATTTAAAAAACCCTCAATATAAATACGAGCATAATCAGATTCAGATAAAATATTATTAGCAAGAGAACCAAGCTTTTTAGATTTTAATATTGGGGTGAAACTATCTATAACCTCTCCCTCCCCAAAATAATGAACACCTGTCAACTCTCTTAATCCAAAACGAGTCACATGAGAAAAATAAAGACCAGATAATCTATTCATAAGCGTGAGATAATCTGGAACATCCATTTTTAAAACATTTTCCATTGAAAGATATTTTTCTTGTTCTTCTTCTGAAAGTGGGGTATTTTTCATTAGCTCTGTAATTGTTTGATTAAAATTTTTTTTAATTTCATTAATGCAAATATCTTTTTTTTCTTTTTTAAAATTAGAAATTACAATATCTAGCGCTGCTTTTTCTGTTAAATATTTCTTACTTTTAAAAATTCTTCCCCAAAAATTTTCTTTCAATTTATTGTATGAAGAAATCAACTCTTCATTATTGCTATTCATTATTTCTTCATGGGTCAAATCATTATCCATATTACGAACTTCGCGTATTCTACGGGCTGTTTCGTCACGAACTGGCTGAGCATATTCTTTAGAAAAATTTCTTGAAAAATTAGAAGATTCAATTGATTTATATTCAAAATTTTTTGCCATAAAATTATATATTAAATTATTCTATATAAATAAATCTATTATTAATATTACATTAAAACTATCTTTATTTCCATCGTTCTATTTTTCGTCCAAATAAAAGCAAAATTTTCATAAAAAATATTGACCTAGCGATATTGAAAATATGCTCCTATTATTCATAAAAATATTCAAAAAGCCCCAGATTAAACAATCTGGGGCAATTATTAACAACATCCTAAAATTTGCCTGATTGGCCACCGAAGGACTTTTGGTGTTCTAATTAAACACTTTAATCCTCTGCTGTACCAATCAGTTACTTTTTTATTGCATATTGTCCCACAGGCAACAATGCCTTTTATGGACATCATGCCGATAATAATCTCCAGTAGTTCCTCATGAGTGAAATTGGAACTAACGATCATAGCAAAATCATCATTCTTTAATTTAAAATAGATGAATCCACTTGCTAAACCCAAATGCTCAGATGGAACATACTCTACGAGTTTCCTTTGCTCATCTGTGTTATCTCCAGATGAGCCCAACAAAAAATAAACACACATGTTATCCTCCCATAATATTATTAATAAATTACCACTTATTTAAAAATCAGTCAATAATAAAAGGGAAGCTATAAAAACTTCCCTCGAAAAATTATTTTTCTTTCACGCATAGCGTGATTGGGTACGATCATCATGAACATACCCAATGTATCTTTTTTTAACAATTTCTTTAGCTCCTAAAATCTCTAAAATTTTAGGTCTAAGGTTTACTGGTGTTATAATTTCTTGTATCCTTATACTACCCTTAGAAATCCAGCGAATAACCTTCCCATCTTTTAATATTCCGGCTCCGATAATTTTTCTATAAACAATATCGCTTTTATCAAGAGCCTGTTGCAACATATCGTGGACGGCAAGCTTTAAGCAACCAACCACGACCATTTTACTCTCATCAGATAGCTCTATACAGAGAAACCTGTTTGAGATTTCAAGATGTTTCTCTGGTAAAAAATCCTCATATTCACCAGAAAATCCAAAAAAGAACTTTACATCCATTTTTCCTCCCATATATAGTTTTATTATATTAATATTAATTTTAAAATTGGTCAATAATAAAAACGCTTTTAAGCGTTTTTATATATCTTGTAAATAAATTAAAGCATGGTGGACTTGGTGGGATTCGAACCCACGACCCTCTGCTTGCAAAGCAGATGCTCTAACCAACTGAGCCACAAGCCCAAAAATAATTTTAAATTACAACAAACTTAATGTTGTGAAATAAATCCAAATGGTGGGCCCTATAGGATTCGAACCTATGGCCTTCTCGGTGTAAACGAGACGCTCTAACCAACTGAGCCAAGGACCCAAAATTAATTTCAAATTTCAAAAAATCCTAAATTGGTGCACGGAAGAGGACTCGAACCTCCAAGCCACTAGGGCATATGCACCTCAAGCATACGCGTATACCAATTCCGCCATCCGTGCATAATTATTCAAACACCAATACATAAAAAATTACAAACTAACCTTTTTAAGTTTCTTTTTATAAGATCTTAAATAATATAATTTAGACTTATTTGATTTTATTCTTGATTTAATTTCTATTTTTTCAATAACCGGGGAATGTATTGGATAAATTTTTTCCACACCTATTCCGCCAGATTCTTTTCTAACTGTAATTGTTGCTCCTTTTTCATTTCCATGTTTATGCGAAATAACAATACCTTCAAAAATCTGAATTCTTTCTTTTTCTTCACCCTTTGAATTTTTTTCCTTAATTTTTTCATGAACTCTAACTATCATTCCTGGTTCAATATTTGCCTTTTTTTCTTCTGTCATATATAAATGTTTTAATTATAAGTAATATAAATACTAAACAAATTAAATAATAATGTCAAGATATTATATGGATATTTAATTATGGATTTTTTTAGCAATCTCGAGATCTTCTTGGCTATTTATTCCCATTAATTCCAAGTTATCTCTTACTATCAATGTTCCCATGCTCACACCCTGTTTATTTGCTAAAAACACTAAATCAGTCAAATAATATTCTTTTTGAAAATTATTATTATCAATGTTTTCTAAATTATTCCAAAGCCAGTCATCTTTTACACAATATATTGCTGGATTTACCTCGGTCACATTTTTTTCATATTCTGTTGCGTCCTTAAACTCCACTATCATTAAAACCTTACCATTTTCATCTCTTATTATCCTACCAAATTTCCAATATAAAGAATTAGTATTTTCAAAATTATCTAACTTCAAAGTAATCATACTAAAAACATAATTATTTTCTTCATGAAGCTCAATAATATTTCTTAAAGTATTTTCTGTTATAAATGGAGTGTCTCCGTATAAAATTAAAATGCTTTTATACTTTCCTTCTAAACTTTCCCTACATTGCATTACAGCGTGTCCTGTTCCAAGTTGTTCCTTTTGCCAAATAAAATTATATCTATTTTGTAATTTATTTATAACATCCTCGCCCTTAAATCCCACAACTATATTAATTTCTTTTCTATCAAAAAATTTTTCTACATTTCGTAAAAGCTTTTCAATAAGAGTTACTCCATTAATTTCTGTAAGAACTTTTGGAATTTCCTGATTCATTCTTGTTCCTTTTCCTCCTGCTAAAATTATAATTCCTATTTTTTCTGACATAAATAAAATTTATATTATTTAATATTTATAATAATCTATAATTTAATATTTATAATAATCTATATTAAGCTGTAATTTTTATATCGTCAACAAGTGTTGCTTTTGCTGTATTTTCATCTATTAAATCAGCTTCGTATAATTCTTTTATGGACTGCTTCATTGTTATCATTCCCTTATCAGCGCTTGTCTGCAAAACAGTTTTAATTTGCGGAATTTTATTTTCTCTTATTATATTAGAAACAGCTGGCGTATTAATTAAAACCTCTCTCGCTGCCACCATGCCACCACCTTTCCTTGGTAATAATTTCTGAGCTACTATAGAATTCAATACTAATGAAAATTGTAATCTAATTTGCTCTTGCTGATGAGATGGAAACACGTCCACAATTCTATCAATAACTTGGGATGTGTTTGGAGTATGAAGCGTTGCCAAAACCAAATGACCTGTTTCAGCCAAAGTTAATGTCAAAGAAATGCTTTCCAAGTCTCTCATCTCGCCAACCATAATAATATCTGGATCTTGCCTTAGAACATGTTTAAGTCCAGCAGCAAATGTTAACATATCAGAACCCAATTCTCTTTGTGTTATTATTGCTCTTGCCTTGGGAAACAAATATTCTATTGGATCTTCCAATGTTATTATTGAAACATCCTTACTCTGATTAACATGATTAATCATAGAAGCAAGGGTTGTTGATTTTCCACAACCAGTTGGTCCAGTTACTAATATAAGGCCCTCTTCTTGTTGCATCATTAATTTTACACTGTCTGGTAAATCAAGATCATCCATGGTGGGAATGTTTTTATTTATAATTCTTGTAACAAGTGCAATATTATCTCTCTCCCAACAAAGATTCACCCTAAATCTTCCGATTCCCCTTATTTCATAAGAAAAGTCCAATTCTCTTTCTTCATAAAATTTTTTCTTCTGATTGGCTGTCAAAATGGACTCCACCATTTTCTTCATCTCCATAGAATTGATTTCTTCAAAACCTTCTAAAATAGTAATTTTTTTGTCTATCCTAACACATGGCTGATTTCCAACAATTAAGTGAAGGTCTGAGGCCCCGGATTCTACAGATTTTTTTAATAATGTATTTAGTTCCATATTTTTATTTTTCCAGCTACACTGGATTAGATTTTTATTTTTAAAATTTTAATAACTGTATTTTATCATTTATAAAAATATATAACAACAAATGTACAGTTAACACTAATAGGTAACACTGTTAACTAAGAAAATATAAATAAAACTAATTATTTATGAATAAAATATTTTAATTAATACGATTACAGACTGTCTATTAAAAATATAACTAAAAAAACTATAAAGATAGTTGGAGCGCCTTATGTAAAAAAATATAAAAAATCTAAAATTTAATAAAAAATCAATACTGATAAATCTAAATTTTATAAACAGTGTTTATTAACAGCATGTGCATAACCCTGTGGATAAGTCCTATTTAAAAGGAAAACTTATCCACAGAGTTATCAACAACTTGTGTATAACTTTTGACAAATTTGTCAAAAAATTTTAAACATAATTTATATTGTTAATTTTTTGGCTTATTCAAGCCAACATTAGCTATTGCTTTTTTTTCACAGATATGATATACTAATAATATAGTAAATTGAAAAAATATTCTATATAGTTGTTTTACAAAACAAAAACAAAAAAAATAGAAAATTTATATCCTCACTAAAAAAGTGGAGAATAAATACAAAAACCTAAAACAATTATGTAGAAGGGAAAAATGCTTCCCATCCATAGAATGAAATTGATAATTGCTAAGTTGATTATTTTAACACAAAAATGTCATTTTGGCAATAGGTCTAATTGTGGGGAGTGCTGACTCCCCTAGATAAAAACACTGAAAAGTAAGATCTACGGGGAGTTTTTGTTTACATAAAATTATAATTTACTCCATTTCAAGCCAAATTTTAATAAATGTTCCACGTGGAACATTTTTAATAAAAAAGCTCATTTTTCATAAAATGAACTTTTTTATTCCATACTGATATTTTTTGATTTTTTATATTATTCAACAAGCCTCTAAAATAGATATAAGAAAATCAACAATGTCTTAATATTTTGAAATACTAAAAATTTTAATAACTAACTTTTATATATACATTTTATTAAGAAACTAGACAAAGAAAATTCTAAAAAATTAATATAAACGGATAGGGAACACATTTACTAATATTGTTGCACTATAAATCTTTAAACATTATTTATTTTTCTATATTGTATTTTTATTTTAATAGTTAAAACATATAACTAATTAAAACATACTCTAAATTGTTCCACGTGGAACAATTTAAATAATTTAGGGCTGGATTATTTTATCCCCAGCCCTATAAAATATTGATTACTTGATTCCGCTCCAGGTTATTCTTCTTTTCTTTTTACCATATGAAATGGCAAAGTACGCATCCGATCCAATCACTTTGAAAAAATAGTGACCATAAACACACTTGGGGCTAGTTCTTGCGAGCTCAATTAAAGATTTGCAATTATGTTGTTCAGAAACAACCAATCTAAATCCCTCTGGTGGATTCGTAATAACAGATAAAAAAATCAGCTTTTGATCTGTATTCTCATTAGCGGGATCTATTCTAATTACATATTTTTTCAGCTCGTAATCAAAATACTCCATTAACCTTGAATAACGCATATCACTCGAAAATTTTGGACAATCAAGGAAATCCCCCATGGGTTCATTAATAATATCTGCTTCATAATTATCCCCAACTGGAACAAATAATTGATACCTTTTATTTGCACCAATTGCATAATAACCAGCAAGAATATTTTGATTACCCCTGTGATAAGTCCAAGGCGATGGTAAATAATGGCATTTATCAAATTCGCTTGGGTCATTTCTTAGGTCAATGACAAATAATTTTATCATTTACTCCTCCATATTTTTAAATTTTCATATTATAATAATCCAAATTTTAATTTTTGTCAATCACAACCTAACAACTTAATAATATTGTTTTTAGATGTTTGGGTATTTATTATCAAACACCATAATTATATAAAAAAGTCAAGCATAAATAAAAAACACCTTATAAGTGTATAAAATCTATATAATATTTTATTTTATGCTTTTATAGTTTGTATTTGGTATCCTCGCTAGGAATCGAACCCAGATTTTGTCCTTAGGACGGACCTGTTCTATCCATTGAACTACGAGGACGGAATAATACTTGGTTATTTATATATAATAGAAAACTTTAAAAAATAATTAAAACAAGTCTCTTGGTGGACCTAAGGAGACTCGAACTCCTGACCTTTTGCTTGCGATACAAACGCTCTAGCCAACTGAGCTATAGGCCCCTAATTTATTTATTTTTAAAATAGGTTTTAATTTTAATTTAATAACGCACCTAATTCGTAAATTCATTCATTGTTTAAAATTCATATCTCAACATTGTTTAATGGTGGACCTAAGGAGGCTCGAACTCCTGACCTTTTGCATGCCATGCAAACGCTCTAGCCAACTGAGCTATAGGCCCAAAACATGTCAATAAAAAAAGTATAACATCTTGCCATATAAATTCAATAGTAAATATTAATTTAAATTTGAATTCCATCTAAATCAATATCAAAATCTAAAATTTCACTATCTGCCTTCTTTAAAATGTAACTTAACTCACTTTCTGTAATATCATAAAGCGACAACAAATTGTGGTATTTTTCTAAATTTTTATTCATAACTTTTAAAAATTTTAATATGTGCATAAAAGTATTTGACATTATTTTTATGTTTAATATATAATGTATTAAGATATTTTTTGTCATCAAGAAATCTTGTATACTCTACGAGATTCGACAAGAAAATATCATTCAATTTATCTTCTCTCGCTTACCTGATAAAGCAATTTTTAAAAAATTTCTTAATTCAGGTTGGTGGGAGAAGATTTTTTTATTTTATTTTTTACAAAAAAGAAAATAATTAAAATAATCGAGGCGATAAGTATAATTATTCCTAAAAAATCCTTTTTATTATTTTTTAAATTATCCAAATGAACTGTTGTGCTAGCAGAAGAAACTGATTCTTCTTCGGATAAAACTTGTTGAATCAAAACATCATTTTTATCTCTTATAAAAATTGCTTTTGAGTCTCCATCACGCACAACTATTCCTTTTATATAAACATTATCTGCTTTTTGCAGTTTTAAATCACCTAAATTTTGAAATTTTATTTTTAATTTATTTTCCTCATCGCCGATGTAGAAACTCTTTTTATTCATTTTTAAAATCTGCCCCTCAATTGAAACAAATGAATTAAGAGCAGAGCTAAAAACCTCATCTATTTCCAAAATATTTGGATCTTCTAATTTAATGCTTTTAATTTTTTCTAATGCAGAAATATTTATTGTGGTTTTATCATCAGTTTCTTTAATTTTGCCATAAAAATTAAAAATATCTCCTTTTTTTAATTTAACATCTTGTACTTTTAATTTTGATTCTAAACAATTTTCATAATCAACCGAGTTGTTCTCTATATCATAAACGCAAACATATAAAATATTTTTTTTAATTTTTCCTAATTCAGAAACAACAACTCCAAAAAAATTTGGTTCAGATTCATCTAATGATTCATCTGTGTTCATTGTTGTTAAATCACTTTCTAGATCAAAAAAATTTTCATCATCTGGGGTTGGATCTGTCCAAAAATATTCATCATCTAAAAAACTATAAGAATAAGATTTTCCTTCTATACTTTTATCATATTTAATACTCGCAATAATTTCTTTATTACAATCATACAATTTTAATTCTTCATTAGAATTATTTAAAGAAATTTTCGAATCTTTTTTATATATAGTAAGAAATGATTTGCCAAAAATTTTTTGATTTAGTTTATAAAAATAAGAACTTGTATCATTTAAACTTAAACCCGTTAAGTCAATTTCATTATCGCCTGGATTGTATAATTCTATAAATTCTCCGTCATCAGCGCCTGCAGGATTAGGAAATATTTCACTGATTATTATTTTTGACTTTGAATCAAAATTGCATAGAGTTTGCGAAATTGAAGTCGAGCTTGAAGTCGAAGTTGGAGTTGCTATTTCCGGTAATTTCTTTATTTCTATATTTTGTAAACTCTCGGAAGAAATATTTTCCAAATTTGTAACAACTAATTTTATTGATTTTGTGCCTACTGTATCAAATTTTGTATAAAATTGTTCTTCTCTGCTTTTTAAATAATTATTTATATACCATTTATATGATAACTCCCCTCCTGATTCATTATAGGAATTTGCTGCAGAAAAATTTATTTCTTTTCCTACAAAAAATTCTCCATTTATATCAATTATTGCATGTGGTTTGCTAATAATCTGTTTCTGATTTTCCTCTCCTGGTGTTAAAATATTTGTCCACTCCCACGAACCGTCAAAATAAGCATATGAAATTCCCTCAGCTGGATTAGAATAAGAAACTTCAAATATTTTATTATCACGATTATCAAATAAATATAATTTATCTGCTGTATTATTTAGAGTAATAGAAGAAATATTATAATCTAAAATTAAAAACTCTCCTGGCGATAAATTTAAATTTTCAAAATCCTTCAAAGAAAAAATATATTTCTTTCCGGATTCATCCTTAATATAAAAATTTTCTAAATTGATCGTACTCGTTCCTATATTTTTTAACTCAATCCATTCTGTATCATCACTTCCTTCTGGATTTGGCAACAATTCATTTATTATAATCTGATTTGTATAATCAATTTCATTGTTTTCTAAAATATTTATAAATAAATTTTCTGTATCCTGTAAAAATCCGTCTGAAACCGTTAATTCTACATTATAAGTTCCTGGATTTGAAAAAGAATAACTAAAAATTTTATCAGTTGAGCTTGTAATATTTTCTATATTCCAAAAATATAAAAGATTTTCTATATTTTCGTCTGTTGAAGAGCTTGCATCAAAAACAATTAAATCCCCTATATAAAAAGTTGTTGTGCTGACATTAATCACAGCAACTGGCGCAATATTTTCTGGCGCTAAACTTGAAAAAAATCCAGGTGTTCCTCCAACAACATACGATTCTTGCCAATCATCACCATTAAACAAATTAATTCTTTCGAGTGTTTTTCCATTATTATTTGCCCCCAAAGAATTGTTATAAGATTGCTCTGTTAATAAATTAGTTTCTTGTAGAAGTTTTATTATTCCACTTGTATTATTTAAACTAAAAGATGATTCAAAAAGAGCAGAGGAATAGTCTGGATAATTGTTTAAAAAATTTGTTGCAGAATTTGTAATAACAAAAAAATTTTCTGAATTTATATCTTGTGAACCGGAAATTAAATTTATTATGTGATTGCTTCCATTATTAAATCTAAAATCACTTGTTATGGTAATTGTAGAGCTTGTGTTATTAAAAATCTCCACCCACTCATTTCCAGCATCAGTTCCTTGTGGATCATACATAATTTCAGAAAAAATTAATCCCTGAGCATGAGATATGTTTATAAAAACAAGCAATGTAGCAAAAAATATAATAAATATTATAAAATAAAAATTTTGTATTTCGCTTTTCATATTATTATTTGTGCTATGGGGAAATGATCTTAATGGGTCGCCAAACTCGTAAGACCAAATCCCCATACTTTAATAACTATTCTTCATCTATATCAATTTCTTCAATGCTGGTTTCCTCTTTTACAACCGCTTTGTTGCTTTCTTCTCTTTTCTTTCCACCAAGCATTATAAGTTCACTTACAATAATTTCTGTCTTGTAGTGCCTGACCTTATTCTTATCATCCCAGTTTCTTGTAGAAATTCTTCCTTCAACATAAATCTTGTCGCCTTTCTTTATATACTTTTCAACAATCTGCGCTAATCTTCCCCAAAAAATCAGATTATGAAAATCTACTTTGTCTTGCATCTTTTTGGTTTTGCTATCCTTGTAGGAATAATTAGTTGCTAAGACAGCAGAACAAACATCTGTGCCTGAGCTTAATTTTTTATTTACTGGATCTTTTATAAGCCTTCCAATAAATATTGCCTTGTTTACATCCATACGCTTTTCTCCTTGAATCAGCAAAATTACTGATTCTTTAATTATTAAATTTTCCCCCTCTCGCTTGACAAAAGCATTTATAGTGCTAAAATCAAAACGAGGCCAAATATATATCCTTGTAGATATATACAAGCTTCATAAATCGCTTTTCGCCAACTCCTCATATCGCAAGATGTGGGGTTTTGGTTTTTATACGCCTAAACTCATCACAATATAGAGGAATATGGCTATTACTTTTCACATATTCGAACTGAGCTCGAATAGTTTTCAACAAATGTAAAAGGCACCTTAAAAATTAGACGCCTTTTGTTTTTATTTATGTTTTTGCTTATTTTTACTGACTTTTTTTATATTAGACGGCTCTATTTTATAGGGCGTCTAATATTCTTTATATTCATATCTTATCATATTAAAAATTGGAGTCAATATTTTACTTACCTTGATAATATAACAAGTATATGCGTTATTGAATATCAATAATGTAAAAAGTGATAACTTAAAAATGGGTCCAAAAATAAAATCCTCGAATTGTTTCGAGGATTTTATTTTAAAAAACTTAGTATTATTCACTAATAATTTCAAAAAAAATAATCGTTGGGTTATTTCCATCCATTTCTATATTAAACTTCGCTTTAAACGCAATATGACCATCTTCATAATCAACAATTCCATTGTTATCATCCGCCCAAACAAACTTAGTTACATTAAACTTACCGCCCAGCACCTCCTTCTTTGGAGAAATTGTTGAAATATTATCTTTAATATAATTTTCAAAAATAATTCTTTGCTCCATTAATTTTTGACATAATTCTTTACTTGATAAATCACTCATTGCACATACTGTTGCGCTCAATTCTTTACATTCTCCCCTATACAAAACTTTTACTTTTTCACACTCTGCCTCTGCTTCTCCATAAAAATATGTTTTCCCATCCTCTCCGCAAACCGGATCTTTTATTGAAGTATCTATATCACAATCTTTTGTGCTTTTAATACATTCTTGTGTTGGCATTTGTGTTTTTGGATTTCCACGCTTTATCCATGCTCCATCCTCACAAACCCACGCACCTTCTGTTATTAAAAAAAATTTAATCAAAAAGGCTATGAGCAATATAACAAGAAGCGCCAAACAAAAATATAAAATCATTTTTTTCATAAAATTATTTTAAAATTAAAAAATTAAAACTCTCTTAAATATCCCCAGGTGTGTAATTTATCACTGTCTTCAAACCACCTATCTCCTATATCTTTTCTATAATACATATTTGGAATTAATATATTATCAACTCGATTATATGCCTGAGCTTGCGCTTGCTTCATTGAAGGTCCAGATCCTGTAATTGTTAAAACCACGCCATTATCTCCAGCTACAACCCATTCTCCATTTAAAAGTTTTGCATCTTCTGTGTGTACTCCCTCGTAATTTTTCTTCTTAAAAATTATAATAGCTTCTTTAGAGTATAGATTAAATGTTGGAACATCGTCAAATGGATAAGGCGGCATTATTATTCTAACTCCTACTTGAAAACCTTTTTTTGTCTTTATTTCAAATTTTTCTCCTTTTGCTAGACGATAAAAAAACTCTCCCATTGGCATTGTAATGCCCTCTTGTTGAATAAATATTGTAGGATAACCAAAACGCGTAGTAAATTCAAGTGGATAAATTCCATTTCCATTTACAATGCAGTTTATATCAATATACCCCACATAATGTTCTTCTGCTAATTTTTTCTCTAATTTTTTTAATGTTAAATTAAAAATTTTATTTGGCATAGACCAAAACATAGAAGTTCCCATTTCTCCTGTTGATGGACCAATATTTCCTGGAAATAACTTCTTGTGCTCAAAATTTACATTTATAGGATATAAAAACTCATTTCCGTTAAAAAAAGCGCCAACTGCAACCTCAACTCCGTTGACTTTTTTTTGTAACTGAAAAAATCCCATATTATGAGCTATTTTACTATACGCTTCTAAAACCTGAATTATATCTTGACCACTTTCTTCATCGCCAACAAAAAGAAATTTTTTAATGTTTTTATATTGTTCTTGAGTATGAAAAGAATTATTTTCAAATGTCTCATCATTATTTTGAGTATCCTTTATAACATACTTAGCGGGATTATTTTTTACAAATTCAATAGCGCTTTCACAAGAATTAAATATTTGATAGGGCAAAATTGGAACTCCGAATTTTTTTAATTCTTCTTGACCAAAAGACCTATCATCTTCTAGCATGTCTGTGTACTTTGTTCCACCTATAACATATTTCCCTTTTTTTCTTAGTTCTTCTGCTATACTTCCTTGACCCAAAACATCATCAAAAATAATCACATCAGCCCAATCAACTTCTTTTTCCCAATTATCTATTTTAGGAACAAATCCATCTCCAATGTCTTTTTGTGACGCTTCGGATGTAAAAAATTTTACATCATTTCCTTCATTAAAAATTATTCTTGCTATATCACAAACAAGTGCACTTATGGTAATAAATAAAAATTTTTTCTTTGAATAGGGCTCTAAACTATTGCCATTAGCATTTGTCATTTCTTATTATTTTTAATTAAATATAATTGGTATATATACTTTCTCATCATTTTCTGGGAGTCCGGATGGATTATATCTTTCAAATACTAAAAATCCGTTTTTTGTATTTGGTTTTTCAAAATTTAAAACTGTTTCAAACTCTACAAAATCAGTCGTCATCCAATCTGTCTTTGCCTGCGCTGTCGCTACAGCAATTTCTTTATAGTTAGAATCTAATAATCTAATTGGAAAACTGGCCTCAAAAAACCACACACCGCTTGCTTTTCCATTTATATTGAGCGGACTATTTATAACCTGATTTGCACTAATGTTGTGAATTATATTTTTATTTTCTAAATCTTGATCTGTATAACTATCTATTTTATTATTATGTTGTTTGCTTGAATTTTTATAATAATTTATTATTAAATCATTTACAAAAAAATAATATAAAAAAATTGCTATTAATAGTATAATTAACCCCGGAATTAGTTTAATATAGTTTTCTTTTTTCACTAGTGTGTGTTGATTTGTTTATATAAACAATTATATAATATAAACATACATTTTTACAATCTTTTTTATAAAATCATATATAAAAATAATTACCTGAATAAGTTCAGGACAAACAAAAATATGTCTATATTAAAAGAATTTAAAAAATTTGCCGTTAGTGGAAGTGTTATGGATATGGCAGTTGGTGTAATAATTGGAGGCGCTTTTGGGAAAATCGTAACTTCTCTTGTGAATGATGTTATCATGCCACCAATAGGAGTGTTGTTGGGAATAATAGATTTCTCAAAACTAAAAATTATACTCAAAAATTCACCCGATCCTTCTAAAATAGTTTCTCTAAATTATGGAGCATTTTTAAACACAGTAATTGATTTTCTAATAATAGCTTTTTGTATATTCATAGCAATAAAACAAATAAACAAGCTAAAAAAAGAGGAGAAAAAACAACCTGAAACAAAAGAAGAAATTTTATTACTCAGAGAAATTAGAGATAATTTAAAAAAGGAATAATTATAAATGAAAAATTTTTTCAGTTAATATCCAAACTCTCGATTGACACAAATTAAAAGATATGATATATTTATATGGATGGATAAAAATCCATAAGGCAAATTAACAATTAACTGTACGAAAATGTCAGACAAAGATAAAGACTTTTTAGAAACACTTGTTAAATTCCTTGTTGACAAGCCAGAAAAAGTTTCTGTTGCAAGATCAGTCGACGAAATGGGTGTTCTTTTAACACTTAATGTTGACCCAAGCGACATGGGACAAATAATTGGCAGACGAGGTAACACAGCAAGAGCCATAAGAGCATTGCTAAGAGTGGTTGGAGCAAGAAATAACGCAAGAGTTAACTTGAAAATTAACCAACCAGAAGGAACTGAAAGACCTTCAAAATCTCACATGGAAGAAGACCGTGGAGATGAAAACGTAGAAGATTTGAAATTATAATCTCAACATAAAAACAAAGCCCCGTTTTCAAACGGGGTTTTGTTGTATATAATAAAAATATATGGAATTTAATATAATTACAATATTCCCAAAAATTTTAGACTCTTATTATAAGGAGAGTATTTTGGGTCGTGCGCAAAAAAATAAATTAATAAAAATAAATTATATAAATTTAAGAGATTTCACCAATGATAAACACAAAAGTGTAGATGATTCTCCGTATAGTGGAGGAGCTGGGATGATTTTAAAAATAGAACCACTCGTAAAAGCAATAAAATCCATAAAGAAAAAAAAGAAGGGTAAAATTATTTTACTTGACCCAAAAGGAAAAGTTTACAATCAAAAAATTGCAAATGAATTTTCTAAATTAAATCAAATAATTTTTGTAAATGGCTATTATGAGGGGGCTGATGCAAGAATTGATAAATTCGTAGATGAAAAAATATCACTTGGAAACTTTGTCCTTACAAATAGTGAATTAGCTACGGCTATGATAATTGACTCTGTATCACGCCTTATTCCAAAAGTTTTAGGAAATAAAGAATCTCTAAAATATGAATCACATGACTCTGGTTTAGAATATCCACAATATACTCGCCCTGAAATTTTTAAATATAAAAATAAAATTTATAAGGTTCCAAAAATATTATTGTCGGGAAATCATAAGGAAATTGAAATTTGGAAAAAAAAGAATTTAAAACAAAAATAGACAATTCTATAAAAAAACAAAAAATACCTAATCTGGTATTTTTATTTTATATATGGTACCGGGAAGAGGACTCGAACCTCCACGCCAATGGCACTTGCTCCTAAGGCAAGCGTGTCTACCAATTCCACCATCCCGGCATATAAATCAATTTTATAAAAAAATTATACGCTTGAATCATATATTGGTCAAGTAAAAGAGGTAATGTGCACACACATATTGCACTTTTATGCTAATCCAGGGGCATATGTAAAAAATAATTCAGACACCTTAACTTTGTACAACTATTAAATATATAAAAAATTAGATATAATGTAAGCATGTTAAATAAAAAATCAAAATATCTTCAAATAGCTTTTAATCGTTCTTTTTCTGAAGTAAAAAACATGATTTCACTTCTTCCCGCTTCAGATAAAATAATAATAGAAGCAGGGACTCCATTTATAAAAAACTACGGTGTAGGCGGAGTAAGTTCTTTAAATTATTGGTGGAGTAATAAAATTTCTGGACCAGTATATATTGTCGCTGACTTAAAGTGCATGGACAGGGGCTCCAGAGAAGTAGAAGAAATGGCTCATGCTGGAGCATCAGCTGTAACATGTTTGGGACTTGCACCAATTGAAACCATAAACGAATTTATAAAAAAATGCGGAGATGTTGGAATTGATTCAATGATAGATATGCTAAATGTAGAATTTCCATTCGAAATATTACAAAAATTAAAAAAACTCCCAAATGTTGTTGTTTTACATCGTGGAGTTGATGAAAATGAAAAAAATAAAGAAAAAAGAATTCCACACGAACAAATTCACAGAATAAAAGGAGCATATAATGATGTTTTGATTTCCGTTGCTGGTGGAGAAACGCTCCGGGATGTTATAAGAACATTTTTCAATGATTCAGATATTGCTGTTGTATGGAAATCTTTTTATCAATCTCCGAGAGATACAGCAAAACTAGCTCAAGAATTTTTAAAATTAATAAAGTAAATGGAACAAAATAATCCAAAAAGAAACAGCCTACTAATACAAATAATATTAGGCATTGTATTATTTGCTATAAATCCTGCCCTGGGTATAATTTATATAATTTTTAATCTTGCAACAAATAAAAAAAGTTTTTCAGATAAATCCCCTAACTCTGTTTTTTCTAATTTTTTACAAAAAATCAATCAATTACAAAACACATCCTTAACAAAAAATTCTTTCAGTCAAAATACACAAGAGGTCTCAAAAAAATCAACGCCTTCAATGGCTTTAAATTTGTTTAACTCTTCTGACCAAAAAATTAGATTACAAAAAAGGAAAAAATATTTACATATTGCTTTAAATAATACACTTGAAGAAGCGAGTAAAATTCTTTACCAATTACCATTTTCGGAAAAGTTTTTAATCGAAGTTGGAACTCCGCTTATAAAAACATATGGTACAGGTGCAATTTCGCAGATAAAAAGCATGGTTCCGACTGGCACATACATAGTTGCTGATAATAAATGTGCTGATTTAGCAAATAGAGAGGTGGAAATAATGGCAAATGCAGGAGCTAATGCAGCAACATGTCTTGGTGTCGCACCAATTGAAACAATTAATAGTTTTATAGAAGAATGTGAAAAACATGATATTGATTCTATTATTGACATGATGAATGTTGAGAGCTCAATAGAAGTTTTAAAAAAATTAAAAAAACTCCCAAATGTTGTAATGTTACATCGGGGAGTTGATGAAAGTGAATTCTCTAAAGAAAAACAAATTCCATATCACCAAATAAAACAAATCAAAGGCGCTTATAATATTTTAGTTGCTGTTGCTGGTGGAGATACTATCAAAGAAGTACAGCGCGCTGTTTTCAATGATGCAGATATTGTTGTTGTTTGGAAAAACTTCTATTCATCGAGTTCTGATACGGCTAATTTAGCAGAAATGTTTTTAAAAAAAATACAATAACTTATTTTGTTTTTGTTGTTTGTGATAGTGCTTTTATTCCTTCCAAAACTTCTACCGGCAAAGCAAAAATTACTGTCTTTGATGGATCTGGATTTATTTTTTCTATTGTCTGTAATGTTCTCATTGATAAACCACCTGGTGTTGTACTAAGAGTATTTGCTGCTTGTGATAATTTTTGAGATGCTTGAAATTCTCCTTCTGCTCTAATAATAATTGCTCTTCTTTCTCTTTCTGATTCAGCTTGTTTCGCCATTACGCGTTTCATGTCCGCAGGAAGTTCGATGTCTTGTATTTTTATATCTGTAACTGATATTCCCCATGACTGAGTTGCTGCACTTACAATGTTTTGAATTTCTTCTGCTGTTTGTTCTCTTTCTGATAAAAGAGGATCGAGCTCAATTCCGCCTATAACATCACGAAGCGCAGCCTGAGCATACTGAGAAACAGCCAAAGTATAATCTTGAATATTTAAAATTGCATTCTCCGCTGACTGAACTTGAAAATAAACAACAGCATTTATTCCAACAGGAACATTGTCTCTTGTAATAACTTCCTGTTGTGGTATATCTGTTGTTCTTATACGCATATCAACTTTTATCATTTTTTGTATACCTGGAAAAATCCAAGTTAATCCGGGTTGTCTTGTACTTGTATATTTTCCAAATGTTAATATAACACCTCGCTCATATTGATTTACAATTCTCAAACCGGATAAAAAGAACACTGCTATAATTACCAAGATTGGAATAACAAACATTAACCCTACTATTATTTCCATATAATTTTTATTATAAATCCAAATTGTAAATTTGAATCTATAATTTATTAATTATTAAAACTAATTTTATTATACAATAGCTTATAAAATTGAACAATAATACCCAAGTTAAAAACTTTTATTAATGCTTATTTTTTTGTATAAAATACATCGAAAAAAACTTTTTAAAAATTAATAAAAAAAACAATTGACAAAAAAATACAAACAAAAATCAAAGATATTAAGCAACAAAAAAATTGACTTATACACAAGAACGTGCTAATATTTAAACATTAAGCAAGAATTGGGTCCTTATCCTTTCACAAATAAATAAGTGTTAGGTTGGAAAAAGATCGACTTGCAATTTATAAATTTATTTGTGAAAAATTATGTCAACAAAATTATATGTAGGCGGAATATCTTATAGCACAAAAGAGGATGGACTAAAAGAATACTTCTCACAAGCTGGAAATGTCACTTCTGCTATCATAATAACCGATAAAATATCAGGCCGCTCAAAAGGTTTTGGTTTTGTGGAAATGGAAACAGAAGACGAAGCTAAGTCAGCCATAGAAATGTTCAACGGAAAAGAATTTGAAGGAAGAACCTTAACGGTAAATGAAGCTAGACCAAAAGAGGATCGACCAAGAACAGGTGGATTCAATAGAAATTAAGACAAAAGATAATGCCTTTATATAAACCAGTCCCGCACGGGACTGGTTTTTTAATTTATTTTTTATGATATACTAGGTATAAATAATAACAAATACAATGAAAAATAGATTAAAAGCAATAATTTGGGATTTTGATGGAACAATTGCTGACACGCACGGAATTCATGCAAAAACAGAAGCTGAAACTCTAAAAAAATATGGAATTAAAATTTCCGAATCTGAAATTATAAAAAGATTTTCTGGTGTTAAATTAAATGTAATTTTTAAAACTCTCTTTGAAGAAAACAATGCCAAAGGAAATCATATGCAAGCATGTGAAATAAAATGGCGCATGATGAATAAAATAATTTCAAAAAATATTCCAAAATACATGCCAGGAGTAAAAAACCTTTTCAATGAATGCAAAAAACAAAATATAAAAATGGCAATTGCGTCATCGTCAATAAGAGATTATCTTGATTTGGCAATTAAAAAAATGAAAATAGAAAATTATTTCGAGATAATTATAAGCGGAGATGATGTTAAAAATAGCAAACCAGATCCAGAAATTTTTCTTAAAGCAATAAAATGTTTAAAACTAAAACCTTCGCAATGCTTAATAATAGAAGATGGAACCGTCGGGGTAATAGCGGCACAAAACGCAAAAATAAAATGTATTGCAGTGGGAGATCATATTGATAAATCAATACTTAAAAAAACAAGTGTTCATACAGACACCTTAGAAAAAGTAAATTTAGATTTTATAAATAAATTATTTTAATTTTTTTAATATTTCCAAAAATTTTTTTTCTGCCTCTTCTTTGGTCTCAAAATCTAACTCAGATAATTCGCCTATTATCTGCTTTTTTATTTTTCCTATTTCAGAACCAGATTTTAAATTAAGTTCTTCCATTATTATTCTTCCATTTACTATTTTTTCTATATCAATTCCTTTTTTGTTTTCATTTTCAATTTCTTTTTTAGCGTCCTCAAAAAAATTAAATATTTTATCAAAATGTTTTTTATTATTATTTCCGCTTTCCTGTATGGATGATTCGCTATCAGCATAGGCAAGATCCATAAGTCGTTCAACCTGTTTTTCACTGCTTTGTTTTATTAATTTTTTTATTGCTTTTACAGATTTTATTCTCGCGGTTTCTTCGTTATTATTTTCTATAAAATCAAAAATTTGCATAAATATTCTAAGATGATTTTTTATAATCCACGATATTTCTTTTATTTCAACTCTAGAAAATTTTAATCTTTTTAATATGTGGGAAGCTTTTTCTGCACCAATTTCGTCGTGCCCAACAAAACTTATTTTTTCTTTTCCATTTTTTATCTCTGATTTCCTAGTTTCTGATTTTCCAATGTCATGAAACATTGCTGCCCATTTTAATATTGGATCGGCATTTTCAGGCAAATTTTCACATGTCATTTTAGTATGAATTAATACATTTCCTTCCATGTGGTATGGCGCACCCTGTTCACACATTTCCAATTCTTTAAGTTCTGGAAAAATATTTTCAAGTAAATTTAACTCATCTAACAATTCAATGATATTTTTTCCATTACTTAATTTTATCATTTTATCTAGTTCTTTTTTTAATAATTCTTTTGGAATATTATTTATTTCGGAGCTATGCTTTCTAATTGCCTCCTTGTCTTTTTCATTTATAGAAAAATTGGTTTTTAGTATAAATCTCGCATATCTAAGCATTCTAGATTTATCTTCTTTTATTCTTTCTTCTGGATTTCCAACAAATCGCAATCTTTTTTCTGATATATCTAATAAACCGCCTACATAGTCAATTACATTTCCTGAAAGAGGATTATAAAAAAGAGCATTTATTGTAAAATCTCTGCGCATTGCGTCTATTCCAGGACTTGTGATAGGCACGATGGTCTCAGGGTGCACGCCGTCTTTATATTCACCATCCATTCTAAATGTGGCTATTTCATACTCTTCGCCGTTTTCAAAAACAATCCTTACAACCTGAAATGTTTGCCCCTGGGCTTCTATTTTTTTGATATTTTGAAGATTATTCTCTAATAAGGTCTTTACCTTGTCGTATGTAAGATTTGTCACAAAATCAATGTCTTTTGGAGATTCACCTAGTAATATGTCTCTTACGAAGCCCCCTGAAATAAGTATTCTAGTTTTTTCCAAACTATTATTTTGCTTAAATACATCAATTATTTGTTTTGCTCCAGTTGGTGCAATGCCCTCCTCAATGTTTTTGTAAATATCGTCAATATTCCCAAGTCGCATTGTGTTTATTTTTTTAGCTTCAAGAGTTTCGTTTGACGATTCTATATTTTGTATTTTTATTCGTTCCATTTTTTCAAAATTTAAGGTTTTGTAATTCCAAAATCAAAACTAATTGTTTTTTGCTGAGGTTCTTTTATATTTTTATAAATATTTAATAATTAATAATTACATAATTTATATATTTATTATATTATACCATATTAAAAAAATACAAAAATTTAAAATTGTATTACACGCTTAATATTGATCGAGTTCATATACATATTGGACTTATAAATAAAAAAATAACTATTTATCCAATATATACGCTGGACTAATACATGCACCGTCTTCTATCCAATAGCTTGGCAACACTTAGCAATCATTTGACTAGGTGTTTTTAGATTAATACCAAGATGTAATCTTTCTTCATTATAGTATTTTAAGTATCTTGATAAGTATCTATTAATAA
>Ga0208040_1001475_pt1 | contig 23102 bp, 17 predicted proteins | sample AD_UKC083_MetaG_FD_184431 | JGI IMG/M metagenome (GOLD analysis project Ga0208040, IMG submission 184431) | Active sludge microbial communities of municipal wastewater-treating anaerobic digesters from USA - AD_UKC083_MetaG (SPAdes) (version 2) | ecosystem: Engineered > Bioreactor > Anaerobic >...
ATTTGCTGTAATCAGGAATTATTAAAACATAATTTTGATTTAAAGCTTTTTCGCAAAAGCTGGTTTTTTCGCACCATTCGTCAGCAGGTAAATTCCAACCATGTAATAATAAAATTGCACCTTTAATATTAGCATCTTTTGGAGGATAAATTATTTTTGTGCTAACAATAAAACAACAGTCATATTTATATGAAAGAATAGTGTCGTTTTTATGAGGAATTTGTACAACTTCTTGATTTTTAGTTATTTCTTGACTTTCTGTTGTTTTTGCGTTTTCAACAGTTTTTTTTTCTTTAAGATTATTACATGCAGAACACATCGCTAATGTAAGGATAATCAGGGGAATAATCTTTTTCATAAAATTAAATTTATTTTTGATTTTAAAATTAAACCGAATTGTATTATTATTGTCGCCAAAATAAATAAAATATTGTGAAAAATTCAAAAACTGTACAAAAAATAGGTTTACTGACTGCAATTTCTTATGTGATTGCGAATATGGTTGGAACAGGAGTGTTTACATCTCTTGGATTTCAACTTGCAGGTGGAGTTACAGATGTGGCTGCGATAATGATTTTGTGGCTAATGGGCGGAATTATTGCTTTTACTGGGGCTCAAGTTTATGGAGAATTGGGTTCTGTTATGCCTCGTTCTGGCGGAGAGTATCATTTCCTTTCAGAGTTATATCATCCTGCTTTGGGTTTTATGTCTGGATTTTTTTCAATGTTTGTGGGATTTGCCGCACCAATAGCTTTGGCATCAATGGCTTTAGGTACTTATTTTTCTAATGTTTATTCAGGAATTAATCCTCAATATATTGCAGCAGGAGTTATAGTCTTAGTAACTATTGTACATTCAACTAGCATAAAATCAGGCGGTGCTTTTCAAAATGTTTTTACAATAATTAAAATTTTATTGATTATAGCTTTTATTGTTGCTGGTTTTGTTTTTACACCAGAACCTCAAAATATTTCTATTATACCAAGCTCTGTAACTTGGTCTCAAGTTTTAAGTTCAGGCTTTGCAGTATCTTTAATTTTTGTGTATTATTCTTATTCGGGTTGGAATGCATCGGCATATTTTGTGTCAGAACTTAAAAATCCTGCAAAAAATTTACCAAGATCTTTAATTATTGGAACTTTAATAGTTACTATTTTATATTTATTGGTGAATTTTATATTTTTATATGTATCACCAGTAAGTTCCTTGACTGAACAGTTAGATATTGGTGCAATTGTTGCTGTTGGTATATTTGGAGCAAAAGGCGGAATGATTATGTCGGGATTAATTTCACTTTTATTAATTTCAACAATTTCTTCTATGATTTTTGCAGGACCACGAGTAATCCAAGTGATTGGCGAAGATTATCCTGCCTTGAGCTTTATCAAAAGAAAACGCAAAAATGGAGTGCCTTTAGTAGCTATTTTAATTCAAAGTGCAATTAGTTTGATTTTATTATTTACATCAACTTTTGAGCAATTATTATCTTACTTGGGCTTTGTGATGAATATTTTTGCAGTTTTAACGGTAATAGGAATATTTATTCATAGGAAAAGATTCCCAAATATGGCCAGACCTTTTAAAACTAAAGGCTATCCAATTGTTCCAATAATATTTATACTTTTTGTAATATGGAATATGATTTTTATGTTTAAAGAGAAAACTTTAGAAACTTTAATTGGACTGGCAACTTTGTTAATTGGTTTAGCATTTTATTATATTGCAAAAGCCTTTGCAAAGAAGGGTGGTGTTAGAAACATTAATTCTTAATTCTCATTTCAATTATTGAGTGTCGAGCGAAGTCGGGGTGTCGAGCGAAGTCGGGGTGTCGAGCGAAGTCGAGATACAATTCTTAATTCTTAATTCTCAATTCTTAATTACTTTCCCCAGGCAATATAAATTTCCATCTCTTGAAGCAACAAAAAGTCTTCCGTAATGAATTATTGGAGTTGCTTCGCCTCTAATATTGGTGTTTTTCTCTAATAAACTAAAATTACAATTTTTATCATATCCAAACATGTACAAGCCTTCGTAAGTCAAGACTATAAGTCTGTCTTTTGTAAAAATTGGAGTTGAAATTGAAGGTCCTGTTTCATATTTGAAAATTTCTTGAGGTTGAGGATATAAAGTTTTATCACAGGGTCCTTTTACCAAATCGTAGGGGTTAGTAAGTTCATTTTCAACAACATACAAATAACCGTCAATTCCAACAAAAGCAGCTAATGAGTTTTCATTTTCAGAAATATACCTATCATTAATAGCACACGAGCCTATAATCCCGCCATACCAACTTACAAAGTGTTTGTCTCCGGTAGGGTAGAACCAAACAACACAAGAGTCTTTATGTTTTGTTGGGTCAATTAGCATTGCTCCACCTTTGCCAGGAATATATTCCTTTTCAATGCTTATTAAAACTTTTTTCTCTCTTGTGATAATTGGCGATCCGTCCATGTCTGAGCCAGTTTTAAATTGAATATCAATTTGTCCGCTATTCCTGTCATATTTATATAAATATCCAGCACCAGAGGTTATAAAGACAAAATTGTCTAATAATGAAGGAGCGCTTTCAATTACGACATTTCTACGATGAGCTTGAATATCTTCTTTTGTATAAAGTGCTTGCTTAAAAAATTCTACAGGTTGTTTGTAAGAATCAATTATTTGTGCAGAATCTGGATTTGGGTTGAGTTTTACAAAATCACCAGTTTCCAATCCTAAAAAAATTGTATCGTCAACAATTAATGCTGTTCCGTCCACATCTCTGCTAAATGAGCCACCATATACAGAATTATATCGCCATAATTCTTTTCCTGTTCTAAACGAAATCGCTCTGTAACTAAAAATATACTTTTCGTGAAGTGGAACTTTAAATCCTCTTCTGCTGCCTTGAAAAATCACTATTTTATCAGGGTCATCTTTAGTTCTATTTGGATTAACCCAAACACAACCAGTCGATTTTATAACATCGTCATAAGGATATTTCCAAACAACTTCGCCTGTTTTAGCTTTAATTTTTCTTAAATTATAATCGTAAGCACCTTGAATTAGATAAAGCTCGCCTTGGTCTTCTATAAGCAAGGCTTGACCAGTCCAGCCGGCACCACACATATCTCTAACTTCTTGATCTTTATTAGGAAAAACAGTTTTTCCACAACCTAATGTAGTTTTCCATATAATATCTAAACTTTCGGGAGCTATATTTCCGTAGTAATTGCGTTCTTCGTTTCCTAAAAATGTTGGTATTATAAGTTTTATACCATCATCATCAGGTTTTGGTGGAAGTTTAAGAAAACTAAAGCTACAAAAAAAAATAAGAGCTATTACTATTAAACTAATCAAAAGATTTACCCGGATATTGAGTTTCATTTATTAATTGTTCATATTCTGAGGGGTTTGGAACAAGCATATACCTAAGTGGGTTGACACTTGAATTGTTAACTAAAATTTCGTAATGCAAATGTGGTGCAGTTGATAAACCAGTTGAACCAACAGTTCCGATAAGTTCGCCTCGTTTAACTTTTTGCCCTTTTTTTACATTTATAGTATGTAAATGAGCATATCTTGATTTTAGACCATTAACCCCATGGTTAATTACTATATTATTACCATAACCAGTTCTAATTTTTTCAACAAGTTCAACAACACCATCGCCCGAAGCATAAACAGGAGTGCCAGTAGGAGCAACCATATCAATTCCATGATGCATTTGTATTACCCCTAAAATTGGATGAGGACGATAACCATAAAAAGAACCTATACGAGTTAGTTCGTTTACGTGAATTGGTTGTAAAACAGGAAGAGATTTATAAATATTACCTCGCTTTTTCATTTCAGCTAGTAAAATTTTATACGACTCGTCTTGAATTTTTAATTTCAACTCAAATTCGTCTAATTGTTTAGCAACATCTTTTATAATTTCAGTGCTATTATAACCTTCATAAATTTTATATCTATTACTGCCTCCAACTCCAGCATTGCGAACACTAGTAGGAATAGTGTCTAATTCAAAAGTGGTGCGATAAATATAATTGTCGTTTTTAGCAATCACATTTAATAAGCTGTCGTTTACTTTTAAACGTTGATTAATTTTATTTAGATTTTCTTGCAAAAATTTAACTTCAGCTCGTAAGAGTTTCTCTTCTGGAGACTCATAAATTATAATATATAATACCATTAAAATAGCACCAAATGAAAAAGATACAACAGAACGTTGAAAAAGTTTAAGGAAAAACTTTTTAAAACTGAACTTAATCTTTTCGTATTGAAGCGTTTCTGAATTAAATTTATATTTTGTTTTAATTTTTGTCATTAAAAATATTTAATACTAAAATAAAGTGCAAAATTACATAATTTAACTAACTTTGCAAACTAAAATAAAATAAAGTTTTTAATAACTTGATAATTGATTTTGTATATGATGGATTCTAAACAAATTAGACAAAAATTTAAAGATTTTTTCGAGGAAAAATCTCATAAGATAGTGGCTAGTGATTCTATGATAATAAAGAACGATCCAAGTTTAATGTTTACAAATGCTGGTATGAACCAGTTTAAAGATATTTTTCTTGGTTCACGAAAACCTGAAAGTTTAAGAGTTGCTAATTCACAAAAATGCCTCAGAGTTTCTGGTAAACATAACGATTTGGAAGATGTAGGACACGATACCTATCATCATACTATGTTTGAAATGTTGGGAAATTGGTCTTTTGGTGATTATTTTAAAAAAGAAGCCATTGCTTTCGCTTGGGAATTATTAACAGAAGTTTATAAAATTGATAAATCTCGTCTTTACGCTAGTGTTTTTGGTGGTGATGAAGCCGAAAATTTAGAAATAGACACAGAAGCTGAAGAAATTTGGAAAGAATATGTTCCAGAAGATAGAATTGTACGTGGTTGTAAAAAAGATAATTTTTGGGAAATGGGAGATATGGGTCCATGCGGTCCATGTTCGGAAATTCATGTTGATATTAGAAGCGATGAAGAACGCAAAAAAATTGACGGGAAAGATTTAGTAAATAAAGACCATCCGCAAGTTATTGAAATTTGGAATTTGGTATTTATTCAATATAATAGAAAAGCAGACGGAAGTTTAGAAGTTTTACCACAAAAACATGTGGATACAGGCATGGGATTTGAACGTTTGTGTGCTGTATTGCAAGGCGTAAAATCAAATTATGATATAGATATTTTCCAAATTTTAATAAATCATATTTCTGAAATTTCTGGCAAAAAATATGGAGAAGATGAAAAAATCGACATTGCATTACGTGTAATTGCCGACCACTTACGTGCTGTTGCTTTTGCTATTGCTGATGGACAACTTCCTTCAAATAATAAAGCTGGCTATGTTATTAGGCGAATTTTAAGACGTGCTGTACGATATGCTTATTCGTTCTTAGATTTAAAAGAAGCTTTTATTTATAAATTAGTTGATACTCTTGTTGATTTAATGGGAGACTCTTTTCCAGAACTTATTAGTCAGAAAAGTATTATTGAAAAAGTTATTAAAGAGGAAGAAACTGTGTTTTTACGTACTTTGGAAAAAGGTATTCGCTTGTTAGATACTGAAATGGAAAGATTGAAAAAAGAAAATAAAAATACTGTTAACGGAACTCAGGCTTTTATTTTGTATGATACTTATGGATTTCCTCTTGATTTAACTGAACTAATCGCTCGTGAAAATGGTTTTGTCGTTGATGTTGAGGGTTTTGATGGCGAAATGCAAAAGCAAAAAGAAAGAGCCAGAGCTGCTGCAGAAATAGATACTGACGATTGGACAGTTTTGAAAAATATTGAAGAAACAGAATTTGTGGGTTACGATAACTTGAAAGCAGAAATAAATATCGTAAAATACAGACGAGTAGAACAAAAAAATAGTAAATATTATCATCTTATTTTTGATAAAACTCCATTTTATGCTGAAGCAGGTGGACAAGTTGGTGATAGCGGTTTTATTCGTAGTATAAACGAAAATATTGAAATTATTAATACTGTAAAAGAACATAATTTAGTAATTCATATTTCAAAATATTTACCACAAAATCCAGAAGCAACTTTTACCGCTGAAGTAAATGTTGAAAATAGAACTTCTACTGCAAATAATCATACAGCTACTCACTTGTTGCATCATGCTTTACGCGATATTTTGGGAAGTCATGTAGAGCAAAAAGGCTCTTTGGTTTCACCAGAAAGATTGCGTTTTGATTTTGCACATTTCAATAAACTAAGTGATGAAGAAATTCGCTTGATTGAAAGACAAGTGAATAAAAATATTCGTCAAAATATTAGCAAAAACGAAAAAAGAAATATTCCTATAAAAAAGGCTAAAGAAATGGGAGCTGTTGCATTGTTTGGCGAAAAATATGGAGATGAAGTCAGAGTTATACAATATGGCGATTCCGTTGAACTTTGTGGTGGTACTCATGTTGAAAGCACAGGTCAAATAGGATTTTTTAAAATTGTTTCTGAATCTGCTATTGCTGCTGGCATTAGAAGAGTAGAAGCAGTTACAGGCGAAGTTGCTGAAAATTTAGTTTTCGAAAAATTTGATACAGTTTCAGATATAGCTTTAATTTTCAATAATCAAAAAGATTTGCTAAAAGCAATAAATAATGTTTTGGAAGAAAATGAAAAATTGAAAAAACAATTTGAAAAATTCCATGCAGAAGAATTAAAAGTAGTGAAACGTCAATTATTAGAGCAAGCTGAAAATGTTGGAGATGTGAAACTTATTGTTTCGGAAATAGACTTAAAAGATGCTAATGATTTGAAAGAAATTTGTTCACAAATTAGAGGAGAAGTATCTCAATTTGCTTGTGTATTAGCAACAGCTATAGAAGATAAACCATCTTTAATAATTGCGTTTTCTGAAAATTTAACTAAAGAAAAATCTTTAAATGCAGGAAGTTTAATTCGTGATGCAGCAAAATTTATCCAAGGTGGTGGTGGAGGACAAGCATTTGTTGCAACTGCAGGTGGAAAAAATCCAAATGGAATTTCTCAAGCATTAGAATTTGCTAAAAACGAGATATTAAAAGTGATTTAGAGTTTTTATGTCCTAAAAAATTGACATTTTTTGCGTCAACAATCTATGCAAATCAAAAGTTGTACTTTAGAAATACATGTAAAAATAAAGTTATATTTTAGATTTACATAAAAATATTATATATTTGCATTGTGTAACTTAAATTAATAACACTTAGATATGTTATTGCGAAAATTTAATTTCCAAGATGTTGAAACCAATAGTATTTTTCTTTGGGGTGCTCGTCAAACAGGGAAAAGTACGTTACTGAAAATGCGGTTTCCCGGTGTTCGTTATATTGATTTATTAAAATCAGATGAATTTGCACGTTATAGCCGTCGTCCTGCTCTTTTACGTGAAGAGTTAAGTTTACTTCCCAAGAATGAATTAATAATTATTGACGAAATTCAGAAAATACCTGCTTTACTTGATGAAGTGCATTGGTTAATAAGTAATCATCATCTTCGCTTTATTTTGAGTGGTTCAAGTGCTCGCAAATTACGCCGAAGTGGTGTGAACTTGCTTGGTGGTAGAGCTATTCGCAAACACCTATATCCGTTTGTTAGTGTTGAAATTCCAGAATTTGATATTGTGAAAGCTTGTAATAATGGAATGCTTCCACCACACTATTTAGTAGAAAATGCTACAAACAGACTTCAGGCTTATGTGGGTGATTATCTGCAACAAGAAATAAAAGCTGAAGCGCTTACTCGAAATCTAAATACCTTTACTCGATTTTTGGAAGTTGCAGCACTAAGTAATGGAGAAATTTTGAATTATAATAATATTTCTTTGGAATGTGGTGTTAGTGCTCCTACAGTTAAAGAGTATTTTTCTATTTTGGAAGAAACGCTTATAGCTTATATTATTCCAGCTTTTACTCGAAATGTGAAACGGCGTGTTATTCAGTCGCCTAAATTTTACTACTTTGATGTAGGTATTGCTAATTTTCTGCTTAAAAGAACTTCGGTAAATCCTGGCTCACCAGAGTTTGGACATGCTTTTGAGCATTTTATTATGCAGGAAATTATTGCTTATATCGGATATTTCAGACCTTTGCAAAATTTGTCATATTGGCGTACATCTTCGGGTTACGAAGTTGATGTAATTATCGGAAATGCCGAAGTTGCCATAGAAATTAAATCTTCAGATGAAGTGCAATCACATCATACAAAAGGTTTGAAGGCTTTTTCAGAAGAATTTCCCAATTGCCGACTTATTGTTGTTTCGTTAGATAAATATGCTCGCAGATTAAACAACGTGGAAGTTTATCCTGCCCTAGAGTTCCTCTCAATGTTGTGGAATGGTGTTTTCTTTTAAAAATATACTTTTCGATAAATTTAAAATATTGTTTGTGTAAATTTAAGATATTCCTTGTGTAATTTTAATATGTTTGTTGTGTAAATTTGAAAAATATTTGTGAAATCTTAAGATATTTATTGTGTAATTTTAAAATATATTTCATGTAATATTAAAATATTATTTGTGTATATTTAAAATAGTATTTGTGTAAAATTAAAATAAATCTTGTGCAAAACTAAGATATTGTTCGTGTATATTTAAAATAATGCTTGTGTAGTTTTAAAATAATAATTGTGTAAATTTAAGATTTGTATTGTGTGATTTTAAAATAATAGTTGTGTAATATTAAAATGTAGGTTGTGTATATTTAAAATAGTCTCTGTGTAATATTAAGAAAAATATTGTGAAAATTTGATAGAGTTAAGCTGGATTTAGGAGTTCAAAAACTTGATGTCTCAACAGATCAACGCTTACTTCAATTTCAATTAGATGATGATCCATCTTTGGTTGCACTTTATTTTCAGTATGGTCGCTACTTGATGATTAGTGGTACTAGAGAAAATAGTTTGCCACTTAATTTACAAGGACTTTGGACTAATCAAGTGCAAACACCATGGAATGGAGATTACCATTTGAATATCAATCTACAGATGAATTATTGGTTGGCTGAAGTAGGAAATTTGGCTGAACTTCACCTGCCTTTGGTTAGATTGACTGAGTCGATGCAAGCTTCAGGAGAGAAAACAGCACAAGGATTTTATAATGCAGATGGTTGGGTGGCTCACATGATGACAAATCCATGGTATTTTACAGCTCCGGGTGAGCATGCTTCTTGGGGAGCAACTAATACTGGTGGAGCTTGGCTTTGTTCGCATCTTTGGGAGCATTATCAATATGGATTGGACACAAACTTTTGGGCTAGATTGAAAGATGGAAACCGAGCTTATAGTTTGTTGAAAAAACTGCTCGAACCAGCTTGGAATCCTGAAAATAGTGAAGAGCAAAGAGCAGGAACTTATCCTAACCTTTTTTGCGCTCATCCACCTTTCCAGATCGATGGTAATTTGGGCGGAAGTGCTGGAATTGCTGAAATGTTAATTCAGAGTCAGCATGGTTTTATTGAGCTACTTCCTGCATTGCCCGATAAATGGAAGAACGGTAGTATCAAAGGAGTTTGTGTTCGTGGAGCAGGAGAAATCGATTTTGTTTGGGAAAATCATCAGGTAAAAGAGTTTACGCTCAGAGCAAAAGCAGATCATCAATATAAAATCAAAATCCCCGACTATGTTAAAACAGTAAAATTGAATAATAAAAAAATAGAGGGAAAAGATACTCCATTTTTAAACCTAAATTTGAAAAAAGGAGATGAAGTTAGGGTGAAGTTGATTCCTTATTAGATGGGGAATAATTGTGAGTGGCGTGGAAATGGTTTTTTAAAACAGATAGAATAAATTGTAGTTATAGGACGTTATATTATTAAAGAAACCTGAGATTATGAAAACTAAAAATTTATTTTTGTTAAGTGTTTTAATTTTTGTGAATAGTTTTACTTTTTCTCAAAATCAAAATTTATATGAAAACACCGCAGAGGAAAAAGTGCTTTATGATTTGATAATGGCTTATCGTAAGCAATTTGATTTGCCTAGAATTCCAATTTCACGTTCGTTAAACTTTGTTGCTCATACACATGCCATTGATTTAAAGAATAATTATAAACATAATGATAGGTGTAATTTGCATTCATGGTCAAATAAAGGTAATTGGACTGCTTGTTGTTATACTCCAGATCATGCAAATGCAGATTGTGTGTGGAGCAAGCCGGGAGAATTGACAAATTATAAACATTATGGTTTTGAGATAGCTCATTGGAATCCTTCTGGACCAACAGCAAGTTCTGCTTTAAATGCTTGGAAAAAAAGCCCAGCTCATAAAAATATGATTATCAATAAAGAAAACTGGTCTGATAACGAATGGAAGGCAATTGGAATTGCAATTTATGAAGAATATGCTGTTGTGTGGTTTGGTATGGAGCCAGATAGATAAAAATAATTCAACAAATGCTTTTGGAGTTTAATTTTTTTAGTAATTGTGCAGTATAAATGCAATAAGACAAATAAAAATAAACTTATAAAACTTATCTTTCTACAGTTCTCCTAAAAAAATGTTTTGGATCGCCTTTGTCGCCATAGCCCACTTTGTCGCCAGCTAAAGCAATTTGTTTTTCTAAAATTTTGATATAATTATCTGTTTCAGGTGGAATGTCAGGTTTGCCTTTATAAAGATTATAACTTTTGTGATAGCGTACAGGAGTAATATTTGGCATAATTACATTTGCACCAACTCTAATTCCTTCTTCTCTGCCGTCTGGATTTATGGCTTGAAGTGCTGTCGATGAAGCAATATTTACATCTTTCATTAAAATACGTAAAACTGCAATCATTTTTAAACTTAAAAAATATCTTTCTTCAATTGGAAGTAATAGATCACGATATTGATAAAGTGGCGTGTCTTCATGTTCGATGTAAGGTCCCATTCCAATCATATCAATGTCGAGTTTTTGCATAAATAACAAATCATTGGCTAAATCTTCAATAGTTTGGAAAGGTAAACCAATCATTACACCTGTTCCTGTGATATAACCTAGTTTTTGTAGTGTATAAAGATTTTCTATTCTTCTTTCTAAATTATGAAGTTTATCCTGTGGATGAATTTTTTTAAAAATGTCAGGATTTGAGCTTTCAATTCTTAATAAATATCGTGTGGCACCAGCATCAAACCAACGTTTAAATGTGTCAGTTTTTTGTTCACCGAGAGAAAGTGTAATCCCTGGTTTTTTCTCACACATTTGGGTAATTTGTCTTAAAATATGCTCAACTTTATCAATAAAAGCAGTATCACTTCTTTCACCTGATTGAATAACTACAGAACCCCAATGACGGTCTAAAGCATATTTTACAGAATTGAAAACTTCTTCATCACTAATCATATATCTCTCAGCATTTTTATTGCCACTTCTAATTCCGCAATACAAGCAATTTCTAGTGCAAATATTTGATAGTTCGATTAGTCCACGAAAGTAGGTGTAGTTACCAATATATTTAGTTTTAATTTCTGCAGCTTTATTAAAAATTATTTCTGCATTATCTTTATTTGCTGATAATAAAATTATTAAATCATTTTTACTTAAAACGGATTTTTGAAGAATATCTGCTATTTTGTTGTGCATATATTTGTTAAAGTTTTATCTAAACAAAATTAACAAGTTTATTTGTATATTGTTTACGATGGTTTTGAAACTATTTTTTAATATTTTGTTCTGCAGCTTTTAAAGTGTTAAGTAATAAAGCTACTCTTGTCATTGGACCAACACCACCAGGTACTGGAGTAATATATGAACATTTTTCGGCAACATTTTCAAAATCAACATCACCAGTAAGTTTATATCCACTTTTTGTTTTATTAGATTCAATCATAGTTGTTCCAACATCAATTACGACAGCACCTTCTTTAACCATATCGGCTGTAACAAACTTTGGACTCCCCATAGCAGTCATTAAAATATCTGCATGGCGACAGATTTCTGCAATATTTTTTGTTTTACTATGCACAACAGTAACAGTGCTATTCATAGCTTTTTGCGACATTAAAATACTAAGTGGACGACCTACAATATTACTACGTCCAATAATAACACAATGCTTTCCAGAAGTTTCTATTCCATATTTATTTAGAAGAATAGTGATGCCCATTGGAGTTGCAGATTTAAAAGAATCTAAATCTATTGTCATTTTTCCAACATTGATTGGATGAAAACCGTCCACATCTTTTTGTGGATCAATTAATTCTATTACTTTTTGACTGTCAAACTGTTTGGGTAGTGGTAGTTGAACAATAAATCCATCAATTAAAGGGTCTGAATTTAATTTGTCAATAATTTTGTAAAGTTCTTCTTCAGCAGCATTTTCTTCTAATCGTATTAAACTAGACTCAAAGCCAACTTCTTCACAATCTTTCATTTTATAGTTAACATAAGATTCAGAGCCTGGATCATTACCAACTAATATAGCAGCAAGATGTGGAGCACGACCACATTTTTGTTTGATTTGCAAAGCTTTGATTTTTATTTCTTCTTTTATTTCCTTTGCAACTTTATTTCCGTCAATTAGTTCCATAGTAGTTTGATTTACACTTGTTATTTACTTATTTGTTTTTACACTATCTCATTCTTCTTGCCATTTTTTTCTTAGTTTTATTAGGTGAAAGTGCTCTCATTATTTTTTTTGTCTCATCAAATTGCTTTAATATTCTATTTACTTCAACAACAGTAGTTCCAGAGCCGTCTGCAATTCTTTTTCTTCTGCTTCCGTTTATAATATTAGGGTTTCTGCGTTCTTCTAAAGTCATGGAGTAAATTATTGCTTCAATTCCTTTAAAAGCGTCATCGTCAATGTCTAAATTTTTAATTGCTTTTCCAAGTCCAGGAATCATGCTCGCGAGGTCTTTTATGTTCCCCATTTTTTTAATTTGCTTAATTTGAGCTAAAAAGTCTTCAAAGTCAAATTGGTCTTTAGCAATTTTCTTTTGTAGTTTGCGAGATTCCTCTTCATCAAATTGTTCTTGTGCTTTTTCAACTAAAGAAACTATATCACCCATTCCCAATATGCGGTCAGCCATACGTTCGGGATGAAATACGTCAATAGCTTCCATTTTTTCGCCAGTACCAACAAATTTAATAGGTTTATTGACAACAGAGCGAATTGAAAGAGCTGCTCCACCACGTGTATCACCATCTAATTTTGTTAAAATTACACCATCAAAATCAAGTCTGTCGTTAAATTCTTTAGCTGTATTAACTGCATCTTGTCCAGTCATTGCATCAACTACAAAAAGAATTTCTTGAGGATTAACAGCTTTTTTAATATTTTCTATTTCATCCATCATTTCTTCGTCAATTGCCAAACGACCAGCCGTATCAATTATAACTAAATCATGTCCATACATTTTGGCATGTTTAATTGAATTTTGAGCGATTTTTACAGGGTTTTTATTGTCTTCTTCAGCATAAACTTTTACGTCAATTTGTTCGCCAAGTACTTTTATTTGTTCAATAGCAGCTGGACGATACACGTCACAAGCAACTAAAAGTGGATTTTTGCCTTTTTTAGTTTTTAGCATATTGGCTAATTTACCACTAAAAGTAGTTTTACCCGAACCTTGAAGCCCTGACATCAATATAACAGCCGGATTTCCTTTAATATTTATATCAACAGCTTTCCCACCCATCAACTTTGCAAGTTCATCATGAACTATTTTAATCATTAATTGATTGGGCTTCAATGATTTTATAACATTTTGACCAATTGCTTGTTCGCGAACATCATCGCAAAAAGTTTTTGCAGTTTTATAGTTTACGTCAGCATCAAGCAAAGCTCTACGAACATCTTTTAAAGTCTCAGCAATATTTATTTCGGTAATTTTACCTTCGCCTTTTAATAATTTAAAAGACCTTTCTAATCGTTCCGATAAATTTTCAAACATAATTACTCTAAAATCAATTTCTAAGTTGCAAAAATAATAAAAGTTTTATAATTTAGCTCCGTGATAAATTTGTTTTTAAGTCTCTATTTGTTAATAAATTTATGTTAAATAGCAGATTGAATAAAAAACTGAGATTTATTATTTTTATTTCGATAAAAACGTTACATTTTTGTTGTTTGAAAAAATTATTGTAAAACTTAAAATATTTATATTATGTCAAAAGATGTTAAAAGAACTTCGCAAGATTTTATTGATTTAGAAGCAAAATATGGTGCACATAATTACCAACCACTACCTGCAGTGCTTGATAGAGGTGAAGGTCCTTTTTTATGGGATGTTGAAGGGAAAAAATATTTTGATTTTCTAAGTGCATATTCGGCTGTAAATCAAGGACATTGTCATCCTAAAATTATAAATGCTTTAATAGAACAAGCAAAGAAATTAACTTTGACTTCGAGAGCTTTTTATAATTCAACTTTGGGTGATTATGAAAAATTTATTACCGAATATTTTGGTTATGACAAAGTTTTACCAATGAATACAGGTGCCGAAGCTGTTGAAACAGCTTTGAAATTAGCTCGTCGTTGGGGAGTTGTAAAAAAAGGAATTCCAAATGATGATGTGAAAATTATTTGTTGTGAAAACAATTTCCATGGTCGTACAATTACAATCGTAACTATGTCGAGTGATCCAGATTCTTATGCTAATTATGGTCCTTTGACACCTGGATTTATTCGTATTCCTTATAATGATGCAGATGCTTTAGAAAATGTTTTAAAAGAACATGGAAAAACTGTTGCAGGTTTTCTTTTAGAGCCAATTCAAGGCGAAGCAGGCGTTTTTGTTCCAGATGATGGATATTTAGCAAAAACTAAAGCAATTTGTGAAAAATATAATGTTTTATTTATTGCTGATGAAGTACAAACTGGTATTGCTCGTACAGGAAAATTATTAGCCTGCGATCATGAAAATGTTCGTCCAGATATTATTATACTTGGAAAAGCACTTTCAGGTGGAGTTATTCCTGTTTCGGCAGTTTTAGCTGATGATGATATTATGCTTACAATAAAACCCGGCGAACATGGCTCTACATTTGGCGGTTTTCCATTAGCAGGAAAAGTTGCTACTGCTGCTCTTGAAGTTGTTAGAGATGAAAAATTAGCAGAAAGAGCAGAATATCTTGGCAAAATTTTCAGAAGCGAAATGAAAAGCATAAAATCTGATATGATTCAATTGGTTAGAGGTAAAGGTATGTTAAATGCTGTTGTAATTAATAATAAACCAGGAAAAACTGCTTTAGACGTTTGTATGCAAATGAAAGAACTTGGCGTGTTAGCAAAACCTACTCACGGAAATATTATTCGCTTTGCACCACCTCTTATAATTACTGAAGAACAATTGCGTGAAGCTATTGAATTGGTAAAAGAAGCTTTTAAAAAATTTGAATAAATAATTATAATTAAAACTATCTCAAAATTATTTAGAGATTAAAAAAATAAATGCTGTCTTAGAAGTTTTTTACTGCGTTACCAAGTTAAAAACTTGGGTACTTCTAAGGCAGCATCTTTTTGTTGTTTTGAAAAGTGCAGATAAAATATTACAAAGAATAAAAGAAGGTGAAGGACTAAATTTAGACTTTAAGCATTCGATAAATGATGCTAAAAAAATTGCACGTTCTTTATCAGCTTTTGCAAATACAAAAGGTGGAAGTCTATTGATAGGAGTGAGGGATAATGGAAGTATTGCAGGAGTAAATTCCGAAGAAGAATATTTTATGGTAGAAACTGCTGCACTTATTTATTGTAAACCTTCTATAAAGTTTTCTGTAAATAATTTTAATGTTTTAGGAAAACAGGTTTTAGAAATAATAGTTTCTGAAAGTGAAACTAAACCTCATACTGCCCCCGACAACGATGGAGTTTTTAAAGCTTATGTCAGAGTAAATGATGAAAACATTATAGCCCCTAAACCATTAGTCGAAGTTTGGAAACGTCTGCAAAATAATGTAAAGGGAGTGAAAATTAATTTTGATGAAAATATTTCTTTTTTATTAAAGGAAATTAATCAAAATGGCAGTATTTCAAAATCTCAGTTTGTTAGGCATACAGGAATAAAAAGCTATGTAGCCAATAAAATTTTAACAAATTTAATAATAATGAATATTTTAGATTTGGAAATCACAGCTTCTGAGACAAGATATGTTTTTAATAAAAATTTTGATTTTAATAAGCATGAGTTTTAATTACGAATATCCACGCGCACTAAATACTGTAGATGCTATAATTATTTCGAAAAAAGAAAATAAAATATTATTGATAAAAAGGTTGAATGAACCTTTTAAGAATTTTTGGGCATTGCCAGGTGGCTTTATTGAAATGGAGGAAACTTTGTTAGAATCTGTAAAAAGAGAGGTTCTAGAAGAAACATCATTGGACAATATTAATTTGAGAGAATTTAAAGTTTACGGCGATCCAGGACGTGATCCACGTGGAAGAACTATAACTTTTGTTTATTATGGATATTGTGATTCGCCTGAATTAGCACAAGCTGGAGATGATGCTAAAGAGTTGGCATGGTTTAGTTTAAATGAGTTACCAGATTTAGCTTTTGATCATAAAAAAATAATAGATGATTTTTTATCATTGTTGATTTAGATATTTTAGTTTTATATAAAAAAAAACTGCGACTAAATTTAATCGCAGTTTTTTTATTTGTTTTTAGAATGGTAAATCATCACCAGGGTCGCTATCTAGCTCGAAAGGAGCATCATCAGCACTAAAAGGTGGAGTTTCCATAGGTGCTTGTCCTACATTGCCTGGAGAGCTAAGTTCAATTTTCCAGCACTTAAGGTCAGTGTACCAATTGCCGTTGTATTCACGACTTTCGGCATCAAATAAAACTCTTATAGTGTCTGATTCTGTAAAATTGTTTAATGGAACTCTGTCGCCCCAAATAGTAAAGCAAACTTTCTTTGGATAATTATCTAATGTTTCGATTACAAAACTTTGTTTTTTCCAAGGACCATTTCTGCCTTCACCAGTTACTGGATCTAATTTTACAATTAATTTACCTTCTAATTCCATATCAATTTTTATTAAAATTTAATACTAGCGTGAGCAGCAGCTAAGCGTGCAATAGGAACTCTGTAAGGAGAGCAAGAAACATAATTTAAGCCCATTTTGTAGCAGAATTCTACAGATGCTGGGTCGCCACCTTGTTCACCGCAGATACCTATTTTAAGATTATTTCTGGTAGCACGTCCTTTTACAACAGCCATTTCAATTAATTGTCCAACACCTGCTTGGTCAATAGTTTGGAATGGGTCAACAGGAATAATTTGATTTTCTAAATAATCGTGCATAAAACCACTTACGTCATCACGGCTAAATCCAAAAGTCATTTGAGTTAAGTCGTTTGTTCCAAAAGAGAAGAATTCAGCTGTTTTTGCCATATCGTTAGCTAATAAGCAAGCTCTAGGAATTTCAATCATAGTACCATAAGCACAGCTTAATTTAATTCCAAATTTATCTTCAACTTCTTTTTTTACTTTATCAAATAAAACTTTTGTAATATCTAATTCTTTTACATCAGCAGTTACAGGAACCATAAGTTCTGGGGTAACTTTTTTACCTTCTTTCATGAGTTCAGCAGTCGCTTCGAATAAAGCTCTAAACTGCATTTCTGTAATTTCAGGATAAGTAATTCCTAGACGTACTCCGCGATGTCCCATCATTGGGTTGGTTTCGCTAAGAGCATCAACTCTTTGAGCTACTTCTTCAGCAGAAATACCAATAGCATTTGCTATTTCTGCTTGTTTATCTTTTGTATGAGGAGCAAACTCGTGTAGAGGTGGGTCTAATAAACGGAAAGTTACAGGAAGACCGTTCATTACAGCCATTGTGTCTTTCATGTCGCGTTTTACGAATGGGAATAGTTCGTTAACAGCAGCTATTCTTTCTTCTTTTGACGAAGCTAAAATTAATTTACGAAGAATAAATAATGGCTCATCAGCACCTTTACCATAGAACATATGTTCTGTACGGAAAAGTCCAATACCTTCTGCACCAAATTCTATAGCTAATTTAGCATCTTCTGGAGATTCGCAATTTGTACGAACGCCCATTTTACGATGTTTATCAACTAAAGTCATAAATTTTTGGAATAATGGATTTTCTGAAGAGTCCATTAGTTTAATAACTGTATTATATGCGTTACCTGTAGTACCATTAAGAGTAAGGATATCGCCTTCTTTAATAACAATATCAGTTCCTTTAACGATTGCTATTTTTTCGTCTTCTCTTACTTCTAAGTTACCAGCACCAACAATACAGCATTTTCCCCAGCCACGTGCAACAAGAGCTGCGTGTGAAGTCATTCCACCAAGTGTAGTTAAAAGTCCGTCAGCAACTCTCATACCTTCAACGTCTTCAGGATTTGTTTCTTTACGAACTAAAAGAACTTTTTCTCCTCTTTTTGTCCATTCAACAGCATCTTCGGCAGTAAATACTACTTTTCCAGTAGCTGCACCTGGTCCAGCAGGCAAACCTTTAACTATTGGTTCGTGGTTTTTCTCTGCCGCAGGGTCAACTATTGGGTGAAGAAGTTCGTCTAATTGACTTGGCTCAACGCGTAAAATTGCAGTTTTTTCATCAATTCTGCCTTCTTCTAACATTTCCATTGCCATGTTTAGAGCAGCTGTTCCAGTTCTTTTACCTACACGGCATTGTAGCATATAAAGTTTACCTTCTTGAACTGTAAACTCAATATCGAGCATGTCTTTAAATGTATCTTCAAGAGTAGTTCTAATGTCGTCAAGTTCTTTATATATTGCTGGGAATTGCTCTTGCATTGACATTAAATGCTCGTTTTGAGAGTTTTTAGTATCGTTGTTAAGTGGGTTTGGAGTACGAATACCTGCAACTACGTCTTCTCCTTGAGCATTAACTAACCATTCTCCATAGAATAAGTTTTCACCGGTAGCTGGATTTCTAGTAAATGCAACACCTGTAGCCGAAGTTTCGCCCATATTTCCAAAAACCATAGCTTGAACGTTAACCGCTGTACCCCAATCATCTGGAATATGCTCAATTCTACGATACGAAACAGCTTTTTTGCCATTCCAGCTTTTGAAAACTGCTTTAATACTACCTTCTAATTGTTTTTTTGCGTCATCAGGGAATTCAGTACCTAAAACAGCTTTAATTTTTTTCTTGAATAAATCAGAAATAATCATTAAGTCTTCAGCAGTCAATTCTGTATCTGATTTATAATTTCTTTGAACTTTATATTCTTCAAACATATCGTCTAATTGGCGACGAATATTTTTGTCAAGGTCTTCTGCTTTATCCATTACAACGTCAGCATACATCATAATTAAGCGGCGATACGAATCGTAAACAAAGCGTGGATTGTTAGTTTTTTTGATTAATCCAGGGATTGTATTGCTACTTAAACCGATGTTTAAAACTGTATCCATCATACCAGGCATTGAGCTACGTGCACCAGAACGGCAAGAAACCAATAGGGCATTATCAGGGTCGTCGTATTTTAATCCCATATCTGCTTCTACTTTTTTCATAGCAGCCCACACCTCGTCCATCAATCCTTCAGGAAGTTCGTGATTGTTGTTATAATATTCGGTGCAAGTGTCTGTTGTAATAGTAAAACCAGCAGGAACTGGTAACCCCATTAAAGCCATTTCGGCTAAGTTTGCTCCTTTACCTCCAAGAAGCTCCTTCATTTTTGCATCTCCTTCAGCTTTTTTATTTCCAAAGCTGTAAACTCTTTTAATTTTTGTCATTTTAAAATTTGTTATTAAGTTTTATTAAAATTAATTTCTTTATTTTTCATGCCCACAAATATATAATTTTTTTACAACATTTAAAATATTAAATGTTTATAAAAGTATAAAATTTGCTGTTAAAAGTTAAAACTTAATTAATAAGTAAAACCACCTAGTTTTTGTATGTCAGTTCTTATATTTACACACATGATAGGTGTTTTTTTTGAAAGTTCTATATTTCTTGGGCGTTGTACATTAGTAATAATTCTTTTGTATTTATCTGTCATAAATAACACAATGTCAGCTTCAATTTCACTTATGTAATCATATAAATGGTCGGCATAATTTTCTTCTGGCAACACTTTCACTTCAAAATCTATATTTTCTCTTTCGAAAATTGTGCCAGCAAAGTTTAAATTGCTGTTTAAGTTTTGCTTTCTTAGCGAATTTTTAAAATCTGGATGTACAACATAGACTTTAGATTCAAATATGTTTGATAAGTATTTTACCCATAAAAATTTAGCTCTTGATTTTTTGTCAGAATCAATAGGAACGCAAATCCTATCATATTCGCCATAATTCAGTGGTTTTTGAACTAATATCGAAGGTATTCTATCAAATTTTTTAATAAGTTTCATGGCTTTGTCGATTGTTTGTAAGCCGTGTGTACCCATAACAGCAAAATATGCATTGATTTCTGTACCATAATCATTAATTGTTGTAAAAAGGTTTCCAACTCTTACTGTGGCAATAGTTTCGTGGTTATTATGTTCTTTGGAGAATTTATCAGCAACTTTTTTTAATTCTATTAACCATTCGTCAGCCTCTTCGTCATTTGGGGCAACGTAAAGCATGTGAATAGGGTAATTTGAAGTTTTTGCTAATTCATAAGCATGATCTAAAGCATAATTAGATTCATTACTAAACTCATAAGGAACTAAAATATTTCTTTCCATAAATTTAATTTTTAGTTAAGTTGTTTTAAAAAAATATATTTTTAAAAATACATAAATTAATTAATATAAACAAAAATAATAAAAAAAATATTATATTTGACACAATCTTTTATAAACTTTTCAAAAATATTAATAATTATGAATTTTGACTTAATAGTAATTGGTTCTGGTCCTGGTGGATATGTTGCTGCGATTCGTGGTGCTCAATTAGGACTTTCTGTTGCAGTGGTTGAGAAATCTGAGTTAGGTGGCGTTTGCTTAAATTGGGGTTGTATTCCCACAAAAGCTTTGCTAAAATCTGCTCAAGTAATGAATTATTTTAGAAATAGCGAAGCGTATGGAATTATTAATGATGGTACAGCTAAGCCCGATTTTGCTAAAGTAATATCTCGAAGTCGCGATGTGTCAGCCAATATGAGCAAGGGAATAGAGTTTTTATTTAAAAAGAATAAAATTACTGTTCTTCGAGGTTATGGCAAGTTAAAATCTGCTAGCGAAGTTGTTGTTACAGATAATGAAAATAATTCTGAAACTTATTCTGCAAAACATATAATTTTAGCTACTGGAGCTCGTTCTCGTGAAATTCCAGGTATTCTTAAAGATGGAAAAAATATTATAACTTATCGTGAAGCCTTATGTCTAGAAAAATTACCCCAGTCAATGGTGGTTGTTGGTTCTGGTGCAATAGGTTCGGAGTTAGCGTTTTTCTATTCTTCAATGGGTGCAGAAGTTACAATAATTGAATTTATGCCAGAAATTGTACCTTTAGAAGACGAGGAAGTCTCTAAACAACTTGCCAGAAACTTTAAAAAAGCTGGAATTAAAGTAATGACAGGAACAGCTGTGAAAAATGTTGATGTAGTTGACGGTAAATGTATTGTGAACTACACTAACAAAAAAGGCGAAGATACTATAGAATGTGAAGTTGTTCTTTCTGCAGTTGGCGTAACAGCTAATATAGAAAATTTAGGACTTGAAGAATTAGGAATAAAAACTGAAAAAGGCAAAATTTTAGTTGATGAATATTATAGAACAAATGTAAAAGGTGTTTATGCTATTGGCGATATAGTTCCGGGTCATGCTTTAGCACATGTTGCTTCGGCTGAAGGAATTTGTTGTGTCGAAAATATTGCAGGTTTAAATCCACCTGTTGTTGATTATTCTAATATTCCTTCATGTGTTTATACAACTCCTGAAGTTGCTTCTGTTGGATTTACCGAGCAAAAGTTGAATGAAATTGGAAAAGCTTATAAAGTTGGAAAATTCCAATTTATAGCCTCTGGTAAAGCTGTAGCAAGTGGATTTAGAGATGGCTTTGTAAAACTTTTATTTGATGAAGAAACAGATGAGCTTTTAGGTGCTCATTTTGTAGGAGATAATATTGCTGAAATGATTTCTGAAATGGTAGTTTTACGAAAATTAAATGGAACCGCAAAAGATTTAATAAAATCTATTCATCCACACCCAAGTTTATCTGAAGCAATAATGGAAGCAGCAGCTGCTGCACATGGGGAAGCAGTACACTTATAAAATTTAATATACCATTCTACTTTTTGGTGGCAACCATAATGCACCAATGGGTAGGGTGGTATCCATATTTAAAAGGAAGACGTTCAGGCTTTATCGAATCAATAGCTTGTTTTAAATCTGGCTGGTTTCTTTCTTCAAAAAGTTTTATTGGACCAATATATTCTCCATAAAGTTTTACGTCAAATTTTGCTTTTAAATATTTGTATGGAATTCCAGATGGGTCTGTAACAACTTGAGAAGCATTATCCAAAATTATATTTCTAATTTTTGTAAAACTATCTCTAAAACATAAGTAAGATGCAGCTTTTAGATAAACAGTATTATTCTTTGTGTAATTGGTTACATATTGTAGCTCTTGTGATTTTGTGAAAACAGAGTCGCAAATATTAAGACAAAAATAAGTTAGTTTTTTTAATTCTTTACTGTCTTTTTCGCGATAAACAAATTCAACACCATTATTAAATTTCTTATTGTAATTATAAGCAAATTCTTCGTCAGGGTTTTCAACACTTATATCGCCTTGCTCGTTAATAGTTACTGGGTTTATGTTTACAATAACTTTATCGTGACGGTTTAGAAAGTACATTATAATTGGAATTGTTCCATTGATAATATCTGCATTTAATGCAACTTTCATTGAATTAGTTTGAAAAAAACTTAAATTTAAATTGTGTTTAATAGCTTGTTGAATATTAGATAAATAAGATTTTGTTCCGTATTTTTCTATATCATTTAAATCTGGAATGTCACCAACATTTTCTAAGCCCATCATTAAAAAATGTTTAGCTTTTGGAAACATAGCATCAAGATAGTTAAAATCTGGACCGCCAAAAGGGTAAAATACTGTGTCGCCATAAGTTAAGTTTTTTTCAGACCAATCAGAAACAATGTTTAATGCTTTCTGACTATGAAGATTCCAATTTTCATTATTTGCATTTGCATAATTTTGCCAGTCGGATTCTGAAAAATA
>Ga0208040_1001477_pt1 | contig 23101 bp, 16 predicted proteins | sample AD_UKC083_MetaG_FD_184431 | JGI IMG/M metagenome (GOLD analysis project Ga0208040, IMG submission 184431) | Active sludge microbial communities of municipal wastewater-treating anaerobic digesters from USA - AD_UKC083_MetaG (SPAdes) (version 2) | ecosystem: Engineered > Bioreactor > Anaerobic >...
TCGCCCCATTGAGGGATGATTTCGGGATGTGGCGCAGTTGGTAGCGCACTTGGTTTGGGACCAAGGGGTCCTCCGTTCGAGTCGGAGTATCCCGACAAAAGGAGCGAGCAATCGCTCTTTTTGTCGTTTTAAAGAGTTATCTTTGTAAGGGAACTTTCAGATAGTGCAAGTATTTGGGATTAAGAAGATTAATCACATTGTATGCAACGTTTGGGCTATTTTTTGCATCTTTACGATATATGATGTCTTGTCGCACGATTTTAATCAGTGATGGAAGTATTTCGTGAGTCAATGCGTATATATAATTAGACGGAAGTTATTATATTTAAAAATCTCAATATACTAATAATCATGAAAACGAAAACGGTTTTAATTACAATGCTTGCTCTGTGTTTTCTGTTAGGAGGAGCGGGCTGCGATAAGGAGACATCGAATGAAAGTCTTCGGATTAAAGACTTTTCCTATTTGGGGTGCAAAGAAACTAAAGGTCTCAGAGCAACACTTCATGGCGAAGAGTATATCGAATATAAAGCGGTAGCTGACGGATATCTTCATATCAAGCACGTCAATGCCGTATTCAACTGCTGTCCCGATACTATTAAGGCAGATGTTTCCATGGAGGACAACATCATTACTATTAATGAGAGTGAAACAAATCCCATATGTGATTGTATCTGTGATTATGATTTGGAATATAGGTTAGGTCCCCTAACCTCCGGCAAAGAATACATATTGATTTTCAGCAGGGGTGCCTACGTGTTTTCAAAGTTAATTATCAAATATACCCCATCCTTGGAGGGTAAAATTATTGTTCAATACTAAATTATTATGAAAACGAAGACGGTTTTAATTACAATGTTTACTCTGTTCTTCCTGCTTTTTGGAGCCGGCTGTGATAGAGAGAATGCTAATGAAAATATTCAAATTAAGGACTTTTCATATCAAGGATGTAAAGAGATAGTGACCGATTTCACAAAATCGGCTGAAAGTGAAGAATCTATCGAATATAGAGCAATAGCCGGCGGCTACCTGTATATCAAGCACGTCAATGCCGTATTCAACTGCTGTCCCGGAACTATCAAATCGGATCTTTATGTGGAAGGAAACAACATCACCATTGTTGAAACTGAAACAGATCCTCAATGCAAATGTATTTGTGATTATGATTTAGAGTACAACGTGGGTCCTCTATCCTCTAACGAAGAGTACACATTGATTTTCTGTAATAATAAAGGTGAGTTTTTAAGGTTTACCATCAAATACAAGTCATCTTTGGAGGGTAAGGTCATTGTTAAAAAATTCAAGTAATTTTCATATATTTACGGGGTAAAATTGCGTATATCCGCAAAAATTACTTTCGAAAAACATAAAAAAGGCCCTCGTGTGATGTGTGTCATCTGCGGGGGCCTCTTTTCATGCCGATATTCAATGACTACTTGCTTCCTTTTGAGATGCTTTCGCGCATATCGGTGTCGGCCTTGATGTTCTGAAATTTATAGTAGTCCATAATGCCGAGATTGCCGCTTCGGAAAGCTTCTGCTATTGCAAGAGGCACTTGTGCCTCGGCTTCGATAACCTTTGCACGGGCTTCCTGTGCCTTTGCCTTCATTTCCTGCTCCACGGCTACAGCCATTGCGCGCTTCTCTTCAGCGCGGGCCTGAGCAATGTTCTTGTCGGCATTTGCCTGGTCTATCTTCAGCACGGCTCCGATATTCTTTCCGATATCGATGTCGGCGATGTCAATGGAGAGGATTTCAAATGCAGTACCTGCGTCAAGACCCTTATTGAGCACCACCTTGGAGATGGAGTCGGGGTTCTCGAGTACCTCTTTGTGAGATTCGGACGAACCGATACTGGATACTATACCCTCGCCTACGCGTGCGAGCACGGTTTCCTCTCCTGCACCACCGACAAGTTGTTTGATATTGGCGCGAACTGTCACACGAGCCTTTACGATGAGCTGAATACCATCTTTGGCAACCGCCGTAACGGGAGGCGTGTTGATTACTTTGGGATTAACGGACATTTGTACCGCCTCAAAAACGTCACGGCCGGCCAGGTCGATGGCAGCTGCCATTTTGAAGTTGAGGGCGATATTGGCCTTGTCGGCAGAAACCAGCGCATTGACCACTTTCGGCACATTTCCTTTGGCCAGATAGTGGGCTTCAAGTTCGTTGGCATTGAGTGTAAGCCCCGCTTTAGTACCGGTAATCATCGCCATGACGATGGTTCCGGGAGGAACTTTTCTCCAGCGCATGAGAATAAGTTGGAGGAGTGAAATCCTGACACCTGAAATCAGTGCCTGGAACCACATTGTGATCGGGAAAAACCACAAGAGGATAATGAGGCCGACGATGGCTACTCCTATCCAAATAAAAACTGATGTTATTCCATCCATAGGGGTTTGATTTTAGATTGTTATTTCTTTTTTACAAATATTTTTTCGTTTTCAATGGAGTCTATGACAATTTCCGTACGTTCATCGACAAATCCGTCAATCGAGCGCACTTCAAGGTCATGTCCACCGATTTTTGCCCGACCCATGGGGTTGAGGCGGGTGGTAGTGACTCCTTCCATACCTGCCGTGAGGCCTTTGGTCTCGGGATGTTCATCGACCTTTGCGTCGATGTTGGTGTGGAGGGAGAGTTTTTTCCAGGTTTTGGCGCGTAGTGCGTAATAGAGCAGTACTGAAAGGAGTATGACCTCGCCCACAATGATGATAACACCCGCACGGGGCCCCAGATGCGTGAACCCGAAATAGCAGGCAAGCACCAGGGATCCGACACCGAGTATGCCGGTGACGGCAAATCCCGGTATGAGAAGAATTTCTACAAGTATCAGGATTATACCCAATACGATTAGCATTATGATAAGTCCGGTTCCCATAATATTTTGGTTATTTAATTTGTTCTGTGATTATTCCTTCCACACCGTTGCCTTTGAGGATTTCAGCAAATGTTTCAGCCTCCTCTTTTTCATCGAAAGGAGCTATTATATATAGCACTTTCCCTTCGGAAAGGCTCCTCACCACCTCTTTTGAGGTGTTATTTTTTATGAGTGCCATTACGGCATCAGGAATTCCGCCCGCAAAATTCTCCAGAACGACACGGTATTTTGGTCCGGCAGCAGGTAAATTCTCAGCCTGGCGTGCCTCATTGACAGAGATGCTTTTACCGTCACGATAGGCCACCAGGAATGCAGTAGGAAAGCCTTTTTTCTTTACTATGTTGATTTGGGAGAGCGCTTCTTTGTAGGAGCGGAAAATGCCTGCGGTGTAGAGATATTTCCCGGAGGTCTGTCTCTTTTCAAAGACCGGACTCAATCCTTTCAGTTGGTGCAATTGAGCTTTATGGGAGGTGACGGAGAGCTGAATGGAGTAGGAGATACCCGGAGTATTGACGGGTTCTGCTATAATCGCCGTATCAAGGATACGGAATGAGTAGTCAAAGCTCTCCTTAGGTATCTCAATGGGGATGTCAAATGGTTCTGAGAAACGCTGTTTGATAAAGGTGTATTGTTTTTCGTCGATGGAGGAGGTTTCCCGCGGCTTTTCCGAAATATCCTCAAGGTTGATTATGATGCCCTCCATTAGAAAATTCATTTCCATTTGTTGCAGTGCGCTTGTGGCACCATTTATTTCCGACTGCAGTACGATTGCGCGGTGTTCGGTGTTGAGAAGCAGTTTTGAGATCGTTTGGAGTTCCTGTTCATTTTCTGTGGAGGTATAAAGCTCTCTCATCATTTCTAGGTCTTTGCCAAGTATAACAAGTGAGTCCTGTAAGCCCCGTAAGTTGACCAGCAATGAGGTGTAGTTCAAAAAGAGAGAGTCCATTGCCGTTGCAACAGCAGGTACTTCACTTTGTTCAGGTATGGATGGGAGTTCCTTCTCTATGGGTATTAATGCAGCAATACTCCGCGCCCGTTCCAGGGAGGTGATGGGTTTTTTGATCGGCTTGTTCTCAAATTCCAGCACATAAATGGTCATGCTGTCCCTGTGGCAGCTCCTATTGGAGGCAAAAAGGGAAAAATTACCGTCAGGAGTGTTGCAGAAGAGAAAATCGTCAAATGGAGAGGAATAGGGAAATCCGAGGTTCTCCGGTATTCCCCAGTCATTGATTTCCTCATCCCATCTGCTGACGAAAAGATCGTATCCGCCCATTCCGAAAAGTCCTTTGGAGGAGAAGTACAACTCTCTGCCGTTGGAACTCAGGATTGGGAAAATGTCATCTTCAGGGGATGTGAGGTTTTCGTTGATCAGCGTAGGATAGCTCCAGAGAGTGTCTCCCGAGCATGTGGAGGTGTAGAGATTCCACGAGTCGCTCTCGTCCTGTGACGAGAATACGATATTCCTTATCCCTTCGGGGAAATAAATGGCTGTATAATATTCGTGAGGTGAGGTGATATTCGGAATGAACGCATTGGGAATGGGGAGCCAGGATTTATCTTCCAGATGTGAGTACCACAAGAAAAAGTCATTACGCAGCACGGTGAGAGAGGAGAGGACTCTCGGCTCCGTAGCATAGCTGAGCATATTGCGTCCATTCTCGCTGCGCACGATCCTCTCGAGCAGGTCTATCCGCTGAAGAGAATCGTTACTTTTTGCGAGAAGAGAATGCCATAAATCCAGTGCTTTGTCAAAATCGTAGGTATCGTGCAATGCCTGGGCACGGCGTATTTCCGCCCTCCAATCCTGACCCATGAGGCATGACGCCGAAAAAAGCGTCAGAATTAGAAAAAAAGCCCTGTCTATGCACCTGTATCTCATAATCGCCGTCAAAAAAGCCCAACAAAAATAGGAAATACTTTATATATTAAAAAATAATCGTAATTTTGCCCTTTCTTTTCGGAATATAAGGACAATAAGTAATTTTAAAATACAAAAGTATGCAAAGTAAAGGCGCCATCACATTTGTGGCAATTTTGATCGGACTGGCCTGTATTTTCCAGTTGTCATTTACAGCTGTTACATACATTCACGAGAACAAAGCTTCCAAGTATGCAGAGGAAGTCGTTCTTGCAGAGCAGTCCAAGCCTTCGTTTAGCGAAATTTCAGAGTTGGACCAGGCATTTTATCTTGATGGAATCAGAACAGAGGCCAAGAGCGCATATCTCGACTCTATAGCCAACAAGAAGGTTTACTTCGGTTACACCTACAAAGATGTCAAAGAGAAAGAACTCAACCTGGGTCTAGACCTCAAGGGCGGTATGAACGTTATGCTACAGCTTGATATGGCTGAATTGGTACGTTCCTGTGCTCGTGAAAAGACCACCCCCGAGTTTGATAAGGCAATGGAGCTCGCAAGAGCCAGGGCAGCCGAGACTCACACAGACTTCATTACCCTCTTTGCAGAGGCGTGGAATGAAGTGGCTCCCAACCAGAGAATGTCATTCGATATCGACCTGGATAAACTCAGCGGTGATGTAAGGAACAAATCCAGGGTAACCAACGAAGAGATAATTTCCCTACTTCAGTCAGAGGCAGATGCCGTTATCAACAACTCCTACACTGTAGTAGAAAGGCGTATCAACCAGTTTGGTGTAGCACAACCCAATATTCAGAAGATTGCCCGTACAGGCCGAATTCTGGTGGAGCTTCCCGGCGTAAAAGAGCCTGAGCGCGTAAGAAAACTTCTCCAGGGAACTGCTTCCCTCGAATTCTGGCAGACCTATACATTTCAGGAGATTCAGCCATTCTTAATTGAGCTTAACAATGAAATCCGTGAGCGCAATGAAGCGGCCGAGGCTGAGACAGCCGTAACGGAGCCCGAAAAGAGTGAAGATAGCGAGCTCAAGAGCATTGAAGAGGAGCTTGCAGCAGCTACAGGTGACGCGACTACTTCTGCTTCAGCGGCGGAGAAGATCAATCCTCTCTTTGCAAAGCTACAGCCATTCGGCGGCAACACAGCCTGTCTCGGTCTTGCACATTATCGTGATACCGCAGCCATCAACGCATGGTTCCGTGATACTCATATCGAGTTTCCCAACGACTTCGTACCTGCATGGAGTTTTAAGGCATTCAGTGCTCCCGAAGTTGAACCCGATACATTTTTCGAGCTCGTAGCCCTAAAGGACATAGCCGGTAAAGGTGCGGTTCTAGATGGTTCAGTCATTACGTCGGCAAGAGTAAATTACAACCAGATGACTGCTGCAGCTGAGGTAAGTATGACCATGAACAGCTCAGGTGCCGCAAGATGGGAGGTAATTACCGAGCAAAACATAGGTAAGCAGATAGCCATAGTTATGGATGGTTCCGTGTATTCGTATCCTAACGTACAGAACAAGATTACCGGAGGAAATTCCCAGATCACAGGAAGGTTTACTCAGGCTGAGGCCGATGACCTGGCCACCGTTCTCAAGTCAGGAAAACTCTCAACTCCCGCACGCATCGTTCAGGAACAGGTTGTGGGTCCCTCACTTGGTAACACTTCCATCAGATCCGGTATGATCTCATTTGCGATCGCATTCCTACTCGTGCTACTTTATATGGCGTTATTCTATAGGGAAGCCGGTCTCTATGCAGACGTTGCATTGCTCTGTAACGTGCTCTTCCTTTTCGGAGCCCTTGTTTCGTTCGGAGCAGTTCTTACGTTGCCCGGTATCGCCGGTCTTGTGTTGACGATGGGTATGGCGGTCGATGCCAATGTCATTATCAATGAGCGCATAAAAGAGGAACTCAGGATAGGCAAGGCACTTCGTCTGGCTGTTGCCGAAGGTTATAAGAATGCCTATCCTGCCATCATAGACGGTCAGTTGACCACTGTAATTACGGGTATTATTCTCTATTTCTTCGGTTCAGGCGCAGTTAAGGGCTTTGCAGCTGTTTTGATCATAGGTATCATCACTTCAGTGCTGACTTCGATCTTTATCTCTCGTCTCTGTATAGAGGCAAGACTCAAGAGGAACAAGGAAGTTTCTTTCGACTCTCCCGCAACAAAGAATTTCCTCAAGGGTACGAAGATCAACTTCCTCGGTATCAAGAAGTGGGCATACCTCGCATCCGGCATTGTATGTCTGATCTGTTTCGTTTCCTTCTTTACAAAGGGCTTTACCTACGGTGTGGATTTCACCGGAGGACGTACTTACGTGGTAAGGTTTGATGCTCCCGTGACTCCTGAGGACGTACGTGCAGCTACAATGGAAGAATTCGGAGAAGCTGCTGAAGTAAAACAGTTCGGAGGTGCCAGCCAAATGAGGATTACCACCAAATATAAAGTGAGCGATCAGTCTCAAGAAGTTGACAAAGAGGTAGAGGCCAAGCTCTATGAGGCTCTTAAGGACTTCTATGCTACTCCTCTCACTCTCGACCATTTTACGTCCACTCTTGAAAACCCCAACGGAATCATCAGTTCGGACCGTGTGGATGCATCGGTGGCAAGTGAAATGCAGAGAGATGCCATTATCGCAGTTGTCCTCTCGCTTATAGCCATTTTCGCTTATATTGCGATCAGATTCCGCAACTGGACCTGGGGTTTTGGCGGTGTTTCTTCACTTGTTCACAATACGATAATCGTAGTGGGATTCTTCTCAATCTTTACGGGTATTCTTCCCTTTACCCTCGATGTCGACCAGCAATTCATAGCAGCCGTACTGACCATCATCGGATACTCCATCAATGACAACGTGGTGATCTTCGACCGTATCCGTGAGTACAAGAAGATATATCCCAAACGTGCTCTGGATCAGAATGTCAATGAGGCTCTGAACAGTACGCTTTCCAGAACGATAAACACTGCCCTTACTACTCTGATCGTGCTTGTAGCAATCGCTATTTTCGGTGGTGAAAGCATCCGCGGTTTTTCAGTCGCACTTGCAATCGGTGTTGCAGTAGGTACTTACTCTTCCATATTCGTGGGAACTCCGATTATGTACGACCTGAACATCTTAATGGATAAAAGGCGTGCAGCAAAAGCTGCGAAATAATAATCTTCCGAAAGAATATTTTTAATTTCAAATAAGAGCAAATCTTCGGTTTGCTCTTATTTTTTGTAACTTTGTAGCCGTTAAACTTTAAAAATTGTAATTATGGATTTACCTTTTGCAGAATCTTATAAGATAAAGACAGTTGAAAGCCTGAAGCGCAGCACGCGCACAGAAAGAGAAAAATGGATTGCCGAGGCAAAATACAATCTATTCAACCTCAAAAGTGATTATGTATTTATAGACCTGCTGACGGATTCCGGTACGGGAGCGATGAGCGACAAACAGTGGGCGGCCATTATGGAAGGCGATGAAAGTTATGCCGGCGCCAGGTCATATTATGCCCTTAAAGAGTCGATTGAGGAGGTGACGGGGTTCCGCTACTTCATCCCAACGCATCAAGGCAGAGCGGCTGAAAACGTGCTTTTTTCGGCAATCATTAAAGAGGGAGACATCCTTCCCGGCAACTCGCATTTTGACACCACGAAAGGCCATATCGAATTTCGCAAAGCTTTTGCAATTGACTGTACGATAGATGAAGCCAAGGATACCGAACTGGAGATTCCCTTCAAGGGTAATATCGACCTCGACAAACTCGAGAATGTCTTAAAAACCAATCCCGCAGAGAAGATTCCTGCAATTGTGCTGACAGTGACCAACAACACAGCCGGAGGCCAGCCTGTTTCCATGGCAAATGTCAAAGGTGTGGCCGCTTTGGCAAAGAAATATGGTGTGAAACTGCTCATTGACTCGGCCCGTTTTGCCGAGAATGCGTATTTCATCAAAACTCGTGAGGAGGGCTATCAGGACAAGGAGATCAGGGAGATTACCCGCGAAATGTTTTCATACGCGGATATGATGACAATGTCCTCAAAAAAGGATGCTATCGTCAATATAGGCGGTTTTGTGGCCTTCAGGCATGAAGAGGATATGCAGAAATGCCATATGTACTGCATTATGAATGAAGGTTACCTGACATATGGCGGACAGGCAGGCAGAGATATGAATGCTCTTGCACAGGGATTACGCGAAGGTACCGAGTTTGATTATCTCGAGACACGCATCAGACAGGTGGAGTATCTCGGCAAAAAACTGGATGAGTATGGCATTCCCTATCAGAGACCTGCAGGCGGACACGCCATTTTTGTGGATGCCAAAAAGATTCTGACAAAGGTTCCAAAAGAGGAGTTCATAGCCCAAACTCTCGGTATCGAGCTCTACCTGGAAGCAGGTATCCGCAGCGTTGAGATAGGAGCGCTTCTCGCAGATCGTGATCCCGTGACCAAAGAAAACCGTTATCCCGCACTCGAACTGCTCCGTCTCGCCATTCCACGTCGTGTCTATACCAACAATCATATAGACTACATCGCTGCTGCTCTCAAGAATGTATATGACCGTCGGGAGAGCATAACCCGGGGTTATGTCATAACGAAAGAACTGCCCATTATGAGGCACTTTACCGTGGAGCTGGCGAAAGCGAAATAGATTTTTTAGTTCCGAGTTCTGAGTTTCGAGTTACGAGTGGCCAATGGCTAACAGCCTCCACTCCACACTCAGAACTATATGACTCCCTACAATTTGCGCCCCGTACCTTGCAACGCGTAACTCGCATCACTACGGACTACCCACTACCCACTCGAAATTATAGTTCGACAAGTCGGCGTTTAATTGAGTTGGCAAATTCTTTCTGATCGTATCGTTCGAAAATGTTCATTACATAGTAGAGCAAAGTCACATTTGAATCCATTTCTTTGGTAGAGAGAGATGAATTGCCGTAAGGTGTAGCGAAGAATTTGGCCATCTGTAGTGTTTCTTCCACAAATTGATCGGCGAGTGCTATAGCCTTTTCGTTCTTGCCCATCATCAGGTATTGTTCCATCATATCGATAAGCGAAAGCTCATTGTAAGAGCGCATAAAGGTGATATTGTAGGGGAAATTCTTACCGGGCATGATATCGATGGCCATATCCAGTAATACCTCGGCTTGATCTACCTTGCCACTTTGTATGAGTTTAGTGGAAACTCTGGAAAACATCTCTCTTATCGGCTGTACGGCCATAAACGAGTAGATATTCTGATAATCTACGTGGATTGTGGTGTCTTTGAGCGAATCAAACCTATATGTTTCAGTGAGTATCTTATACATCTTGTCCTCGTCAATCTGGGGGTTCTCACGCATGTCAGGGGTGTAGATGGGTACGAATTTATTGACCATGCCATCGACCTGAAGCCAATTTTCGAGACCCAAATCCAGGTCTGTTCCGGTTGTAACGCAGTAAACCGGCCTGTCCCATTCGTAAGTCGAAAGGAAGTCCAGGATTATGAGAGAGGTCTTGCCTATCCTGTCGGCGTTAATGTTGAGTACAACGGTGTCTACGATTTTGTCATAATCCTTTTCAGCTACAATCCCGCACTTCATGACATTCTCTTTATTGACGGGAATCAATAATTGTTTTGCAGGGAGGAAGTCAGTCTTGCCGTCGGAGAGCTTGTATTGTGGATTACGGAAAATATCTATAGCTTGTGAGGCCAATATCGGTCTCTCAATGGCGTTGATTACATAAGGGTAGTCATTTGTGCCATAGAGATACTGGATTCTCGGTATGGTGATTTTCAGAGGATCGGACTCATATTGTCTGCATTGCATCTGGTCTATGTACCAATCGGTGCCGAGAAGTGATGTGTTGACTATGCGCACATCAGTACGCACTCCCTCTACTTCCTGTTGATACCAGAGAGGGAAGGTATCGTTATCCCCGTAGGTGATCAAGATGGCATTAGGATCCGTACCGGCAAGGAAATTATATCCCCAGTCGTTTGCCGTGTAGCGTCCGCTACGGTCGTGATCGTCCCAGTTTTCGCAGCCCATCAGTATGGCTACTGAGAGGCAGAGAGCCGTTGCCACTCCTGCACCTGCTATCGCAGCGCTACCATCTTCCTTTTTGTGGAGTTTTTCAATCCAGCTCTGAATCGCCAATACTGCGAGACCTATCCAAATGGTAAAGACATAGAAAGAACCTGCATAGGCATAGTCACGTTCACGAACCTGGAAAGGCTGCTGGTTAAGATAAACTACTATAGCTATTCCTGTGAGAATAAAAAGCAGCGAGGTTACCCAGCAATTACGTCCATCTTTGCGTAGTTGGAAGAAAAATCCTATCAGACCCAGTATCAGAGGGAGGAAATAATAATGGTTCTTGGCGTTATTGTTCTTTAAAATTTCCGGTGCCTCGGATTGATCTCCCAGACGCATTTGGTCTATAAGTCCGATGCCGCTCTCCCAGTTGCCCGAAATCAGGTCTGAGGGCTCCTGTCCATGGAAATCATTCTGCCTTCCTACAAAATTCCACATAAAGTAGCGGAAATACATATAATTGAGTTGGTAATCGAAGAAAAACCTCAGATTGTCCTTGAATTTAGGCATCTGAACTACCTGTTTTTGGCCTTTGACGGTTAAGGTGCGGTTGTTCTTGACCTTTGCATAGGTGTCGTATAGTTTGACATATTTTTGGTCAGTTGCATTCCACATTCTCGGGAATAACATTTTACCCTCCGAAGGAAATATCACTTCGATATTCTCCGCTTTATGGTAACGACCATCCAGCGGGGTGTAATAATGCACCTTTTTGATATCGTATGGAGATGTGTAAGCTTGGCCGTAAATAATCGGATTGCTGCCGTACTGCTCACGGCTGAGATATCTCACCAGGGTGTAGGGATTATCCGGCTGATACTCGTTGGTCGGAGTATTTGCGCTTGCGCGAATAACCACGACGGCAAAGGTTGAAAAACCAATCAGAATGGTGGTGAAAGAGAGTACGATGGTATGCATGATCGCCTTCTCTTTTTTCCTGAACCAGTACATCCCAAAGAAACAGGCCACAAAGAGCAACACGAGGAATATCACTGCACCCAGATTGAATGGAGCTCCAAAGCCGTTGACAAATATCCTGTCGAAGAAAGCGGCAATCCTGGGAAGGTATTGAACGATACCGATCATCACAACCAAAATTATCGCGCCTGAAAGCAGCAATACTCCGGTGGCACTTTTCCAGTTGACTTTCTTCGATTTTTTGTAATAAATTATGAAAGTTATGGCGGGAATCGCAAGAAGGTTGAGCAGATGCACTCCTATGGAGAGACCCATCAGAAACGATATCAAGATAATCCATCGGTTGGCATATTTGCTCTCAGCCTCCTCTTCCCATTTGAGGATTGCCCAAAAGACGACTGCCGTGAAAAGAGATGACATAGCGTACACCTCAGCCTCTACCGCCGAAAACCAGAAGGTATCGGAAAAGCAGTATGCAAGCGCTCCTACGACACCGGCACCGTAGATAGCAACGGCATTGGCTATAGAGAGGCTCCTGCCACTTTTTTCATTGAGTCGCATGCCCAAATGGACAATCGTCAGATAGAGGAAAAATATGGTGAATGCCGAACATATTGCACTCATGGCATTTACTGCCGCCGCAGCATGCATCTTGTCGGTAAACATCGTGAAAAATCGGGCAAAAAGCTGGAAAACCGGGTTTCCGGGCGGGTGTCCGACTTCGAGTTTGTAGGAGGATGCGATAAACTCTCCGCAATCCCAGAAACTGGTGGTAGGTTCGATGGTCGAAAGATAGACAAAGCCCGCGACCAGTAGGACAACTAATGAAATAATCCTGTTGTAAAGGGTGAATTTCCTGGAATTCATAATATCTTTTATAATCTATTTACTTTTTTATAAACTTCAAAGTTAAAAATAATTATGACTACCTTTGCAAAAAATGGGCAACTATGGCAGACAATGACTGGAAAAGCAGATTGGGTGTAGTTTTTTCAACCAATCCCGACTTCAAATATGAAACCGACGAAGATCATATCACGGTGGAAACTCTTCCTGCAGAAAAGCAACGGCTGATTGTCTCAATAGATCGTCGCAACCGTGGTGGCAAGCAGGTTACCCTTATCAAGGGCTTTGTCGGGAGTGAAGAGGATCTGGCCGCATTGGGTAAGACTCTCAAAAGTAAATGCGGCGTGGGCGGCTCTGTCAAAGAGGGCGAAATTCTCATTCAGGGGGATTTTCGCGACAGGATTGTCTCCTTACTTCAGTCGATGGGCTACAATGCCGAAAGAGGCAACTGATGAGTGTTCAGGATACCATACGTGGAATAGAGGAGTGCTGGCAGGGGAGCCGGCTCTCCTTCGTGGCCGAACCATATTCTATGCCTATACAGCCTTTTGAGAGCGACATGACTCTTTCCATCGTTGTTGCTTTTCTGCTCGTTCTTTTCATTATATTCAACCGCAGAGTCATAAATGCGACCATTTGCTCTTTTTTGGTTTTGACCGATAAACGGAAGATTCGCGAAATTTTCAACGAAAATTACAACAATGTCTCGATACAGGTGACATTTCTCATCTGTTTACCTCTTCTTAGTTTCATTCTCTGCAGATCGGGAGTAGCAGCACACGGTTTTTTGCTAACCCTGGCTACATTTGCCGGCTTTTTCGTTTTCAAACAGCTTGCGTTTTTGATAATGTCATGGCTCTGGGGTAAGAAGGAGACGGTACAGACAGTTAATCGACTCCATTTTGCGGCAATGATAATGGTGACGCTTATTTCAATACCGGTGCCCGTTACGTTGCGCATTATTCCTGAAATGGGACATATTGCCGTCCTGATATGCCTGGGAGTGATATTTCTTGTATGGTATCTGCTCTACTTGATCAAGTCTGTCGGAATATTTATTTCTTCAGGATTTTCACATTTTTTAGGCTTTTTGTATCTTTGTGGCTTGGAATTGCTGCCTGTCATCCTTTTGGCAGACATAGCGGTAAGATTTTGATATATGACAATTGACAACATCCTAATCTCCCAACCTGCTCCCACAAACGCCTCTCCATATACGGAGCTTATCTCAAAATATGGCGTGAATGTGGATTTTCATCCCTTTTTTAGGGTCGAGGGTGTCACGGCCCGAGAATTCAGAGCCAATAAGGTCAATATTCTTGACTATACGGCCATCGTTTTTACTTCCAGGATTGCCATAGATGCTTTTTTCAGAATATGCGAAGAGACCAGAGTGACCATTCCCGAGACGATGAAATACTTTTGCCAGTCCGAATTGATAGCACAATACCTCCAGACTTACATTGTTTATCGGAAGAGAAAAATATTTTTCGGCAACGGAACCATTTCCTCGATGGTGGACAACATCGGAGCCAAGCATAGGGGAGAAAACTTCCTGATTGCCTGTACGGACGGACTTCGTCCCGATGTAAAAAAACTATTCACCAAAGCGAAGCTCAAACATGGCAGCGCGGTTTTTGTAAAAACTGTCAGTTCCGACCTTAGTTCGCTTGATCTGGGCAAATATCAGATGGTGGTATTTTACAGCCCTTCAGATGTGAAGTCTCTGCTCGAAAGTTACCCCGAATTCCAACAGGGTTCGCTGCTCTTCGCCACCTACGGCTCTACCACTGCCAAAGCCATGAAGGATGCTAAGCTCAAGACTGAGATTGAGGCTCCCACTCCTGAAGCTCCATCCATTGCAAAGGCTCTGCTCAATTATTTCGAAAAGTTGCATTAAATGGATTTCGGGTTTCCAAAACACGAAAGGGTCTGCTTGAAAAAAGAGATAGATGCTCTTTTGGAAAGCGGGGATGTCGTGTTCAGATACCCTTTAAGAGTTTTATATAGAAAAAACGCCGGGTCGGAATGTCATCGCGCGCTCTTTTCCGTACCCAAAAAATCTTTCAAACGCGCTGTGGCACGTAACCTCCTCAAAAGAAGGATGCGCGAAGCTTACAGACACCGGAAACACCTTCTGGGAGGAGAGCCCTTCTGCGACTTGATGTTCATTTACGTGGCAAAAGATATAAAGGATTATGGCTCCATTTTCTCAAAAATGGGAGAGATTTTGGTCAAAATCGCTGACGGTAGCACGCAAAACGATGATCTTCCCTCTGCTGATTCTGCTGAAGTTTTATAAATTTTTCATCTCTCCATATGTAGGCAATGCCTGCAGGTATTCTCCAACCTGCTCGGTATATGCTATGGAAGCCTTACGAAAACATGGATTATTCAAAGGGAGCTACCTTGCAGTAAAACGTATTCTGCGCTGTCATCCATGGGGTGGTTCCGGATACGACCCCGTACCTTGAAAAAGAAGTAATCCTTTACTCCTTGAGTGAATATCCGAAACGGTTGAATATCTTTTCGCGCTCGAAAGGATTTTCGATATCCCTTGTCATCATCAGAAGTTCCTGTTTGGGGAAATCTGCTATTTTGAGCAGTACAAGTCCGTCCAGACAATAATTGAAGAGCGGGTCAACATTGAAACAGATGATCTTCGAATTGATTTTGACATATTTCTTGACAAGAGTGGGCATACGATATTTGTTGTCGGAAAGGCGCATCAGGTATTTGTCAAATTTCTCGAGAGTGACCATTTTGCCCATCAGCAGATATTCGGGGTTGGTTTTGAGATAGTCGGGTACGAATGGTCTGCGTGGTGATACCAGGCCCCGTCCGAAATCGGTACCATATTGTTTCCGGAGATAATAGAACATCAGACTCTGGAAAAATCTCGGGTAGGAGTTGGATATGCTTACAGGACCAATGAAATACTCCGCATTGGGATAGAGCATCAGGGAGTGCATAAGTCCCTTTATGAGCAGCATTAAAGGCAATGCTTCTTTCTGATATTCAACACTGACAAAGCTTCTGCCCAATTCTATGGTTTTGCGCAGCGTAGGTTCGAACTCTTCTTTGTAGACGAAAAGGCTGGATGAGTAGAATCCGCTTATACCGCCGTGTTTTTCAAATATCTCCTCTCCAATACCGAGACGATAAGCACCGGCGATTTTTTTCTGAGATGAGTCCCATAGGATCAGATGTTTGAAGTATGGGTCAAAACCATCTATATCGAGAGCCGTATTGGTGCCCTCTCCGCTGGCTCTGAAAGCCTCCTCGCGTCTGCGGCCTATCTCGTGTATTAAATTGGGAATATCTTGGTAGTCTGCCAGGAAACAGTGGTACTGGGCTGTCTGGTATAGTTTCTTATCTTTGATTCTGGCCAGCTCCTTAAGTATCGCCTTGCGGTCTTTTGGAAGGGCGATAGGAGAGACGTGCTCCATTTTGTTCTCCTTGTTGGGATCGGCGAAATCCACCTGCAGGGCATAGACTCTGCTGCGGAGGTGGTTCCCCAGGTCTTCGAGATTGTCAAAATCGGCTATTTCCGAAGGAAAAATGGGCCAGCCTACGCGCATGGGGATGGTCTTGCCACGCTTGTTGAAGAGCTGGTTGGCCAGCGAGAGCGTCCTGAGCATTGGGTGTATCCTACCCAGAAAGTGAAACCAACGGCTATTTTCACCCTCGAAGTAGATTGGGATTACCGGCACATCGGCATTCTTTATGAGCTTGATAATATTGGTGGGCCAGGGAATGTCTTCCACTACTCTGCCGCTTTTGAGCGAAGTGCGGTTCCCGCCTTTCTGGATAGTGGCAACCTCTCCTGCGGGGAAGAGACCCAGACAGCCTCCCTTTTCGATGTGTTCCATTGCCATTCTGATACCTGCAAAACTTTTACGTTTGCTGGTGGTGTCGGAGAAGGGGTTTACCGGCAGGAAACTCTCCTCCAGGGTGGGAATCATCGAAAGGAGGAAATTGGTCAGAATCTTGAGATCGGGACGTATTGCACCCACAATCGCACTTAACATCAGTCCGTCAGCTCCGCCGAAATGATGATTGGATATGGTGATGAAAGGCCCTTCGAGGGGCAGATAATCGAGTTGTGCGGAATTTACATCGATGGAGATGCCTATATCTTTAAGTATGGCTTCGGAAAAATCAGGGCCGGATAGATGTCTGCAGCGGTAAAAACTGCGATTCACCTTATTGAATCCCAGAGCGGACATGGCCAGCGTGGACACAATCCAACCAATCGGACCCTTCATTTTTATGACTTTCATTATGTCCGATTTATTGATTACTTTTGTTCTATCCATCGGCCGGCATTAGGTTTTAGTTTGCCACAAATATACATATTTTGCTCATATCTTGCTCAAAAAATGGAAGTAAGGAATAAAATAGAATTTCTTCCGCAAAATCCGGGTGTTTACAGATACCTCGATTCAGAAGGGGTCATCATCTATGTAGGCAAAGCAAAGAACCTGAAGAAAAGGGTTTCCCAGTATTTTGCACCGCCGGAATCCCTCGATCGCAAGACACGGGTTATGGTCTCCAAAATCGCGGATCTGGAGTATACCGTAGTTGGAAGCGAACAGGATGCCCTCCTGCTCGAAAATTTACTAATCAAGGAATTCCAGCCCAAATACAATATTCTCCTGAAAGATGGAAAAACCTACCCGTGGATCTGCATCCGCAATGAACCTTTTCCGAGAATAACCACCACCAGAAGATATGTAAAGGATGGATCCCTCTATTTCGGACCCTACAGTTCGGCTTATCACGCAAATCAGTTGATCCTGTTGATTTCCGGTCTCTACAAATTACGCGATTGTAAGCTTTCGCTTACTCCTGAAAAAATTTCCTCCGGCAAATACCGTCCCTGCCTCAACTACCATCTCGGTAAATGTGCCGCCCCTTGTGTGGGATTGATGAAAGAGGAGGAGTACAACCGTCAGATTGAGGGTATTACTTCTTTGCTCAAAGGAGATTTTTCCGCACTTAAGCGGGAATTCAAAGAGAAAATGAACCTCCATTCGCAACGTATGGAGTTCGAGAAGGCGCAGGAATACAAAGAAAAACTCCAATTGCTCGAGCAATATTATAGCAAATCGGTTATAGTGGGCTTCGGAGGTCGGGATATTGATGCAATTTCATTTGTAGAAGAGGGGAACGACATTTTTTCAAATTTTATCCGAGTCCGTCAGGGTGCCATTGTACATTCCTTCAATATGGAGCTCAAGGTGCGTATAGAGCAAAGCAGAGAGGAGATCCTGAGCGAGATAATTGCAGAAATAATCTCCAGATTCGGAGAACTCTCCCCGGAGGTGCTGGTACCTTTCCTGCCCGACCAGGAGTTTGAGGGAAAGAACCTCCATATCCCCATGAAAGGTGACAAAAAGTCATTGCTCGAGCTCAGCCGCAAAAATGCAGCCCAGATGAAGATCAACCGACTCAAACAGGAGGAGGCTCTTCGACCCGATGAGCACCGTGAACGTATAGTTGCCAATCTCAAGAAGGATCTGAGGCTTGACAAACTTCCCGTTCATATCGAATGTTTCGACAACTCCAATATTCAGGGTACGGATCCCGTTGCAGCATGTGTAGTTTTCAGAGATGGCGTTCCAAGCAAAAAGGAGTACCGTCATTTCAATATCAAGAGCGTGGTCGGGGCCAATGACTTCGCCTCAATGAAAGAGGTAGTCAATCGTCGCTACTCGCGTATGATTGCCGAAGGGGAATCTTTGCCGCAACTTGTAATCATAGACGGAGGTCGCGGACAGGTCAACTTTGCTTATGAGGCGCTGGAAGAGCTGGGAGTTGCCCGTGAAGTGGCACTTGCAGGTATTGCCGAGCGACTTGAGGAAATCATAATCCCCGGAGACCCTACACCGCTTTGGCTTGATAAAAACTCTACATCACTGCGTCTGCTGATGCAATTGCGTGACGAAGCACACAGATTCGGCCTGACTCATCACAGGGGCAAACGCAGCAAACGTCAAATTCGCAGCGAACTTTCACAGATCAAAGGGGTGGGAGAGGCCACTCAGACAAAACTCCTCAAACGATTCAGAAGTGTGGTACGCATACGTCAAGCCTCATTTGAAGAGTTAAAGGAGTGCGTCGGGCCTCATCTTGCCAAGGTCATTTCCGACTATTTTCACTCTTCTCAAGACGGTTCCACTGAATGAGGCCGTAGATGGCATTAGCCGTGAAAAAGAGAAACATTATCAGCATCATTGCAGCATGTTCTCCCCCTCTGATGGTCTCGACAAGCCATTTAATACTCTGAATCACATCAAGCACGAGCCAGATGTACCATTGTTCCACATAGGCTTTAACCATCATATACATCGCTATTATTGAAGCCACGGTAGTGGCGGAATCGGCCCACGGCTGGGCATCTCCGATGGCGGGCAATGAGAGGATCCATGCAAATAACGGAACAAGCACAGCGGCTATAGCCAAGAGCAGGGCAGCACTCTTCAGGGTGAGGCGTCCGGTGATTACCGCTCCACTCTCTTTGCTTTGGTTTTTCTTCCAGTTTGCCCATCCCACAAACTGCATCGGCAGATAGTAGAGCATATAGATGGCCGAATCGGCATAGAGTTTTGTGGAAAATGCTACATAGACATAGAGTGCATTGTATATGATGCCGAAAAAGTAATTTATCAGATTGCCTTTGGCACAAAGTACCAGATTGATGATGCCTGTAATATTGATTATAAGGCCCAGCCAATCGAAATGCTCCGCAAATGCAGATGTGATGATGCTCGTGACTGTGACTCCTCCTATAAGGAACCAGTCAAACCAGGATAATTTGAGTGCAGGTGTGTCGTTCATCGGGGAGAGTTTCAAAAGAGGCCCGTACTGAAGAGTGCATTCCAGTAATTAGTGCCGATACTTGTTCTTGCATATCGAAATCCAAATGAAAGTTCACTGCCGATACGCAGGAGGTGTGCGTTGACCAGCACATCCACTCCGTAGGAATAGAGATATTTTTGGTCAATGGGTTTGATAACTCCGTTCTGAGGATGCCAGGATGCTCTGTTGATGGCAAAATCCCCAAAAGGTATTATCTGTAGGCGTTTGAGATAGTAGAGCCAGGGCCAGGTGACATCCCCGAGATAGATTGGGATGGCATAGTCAGCGGTGAATTTTGCATAATCCATCAGAACTATGCTGCTGAAACCTCTCGGCATTGAAGCGAGGTTAGGGAGATATCCGAAGGCTCTTTTATTAAACTGTTTCTGGTATGCGGCCGAGAGTTTGATGCCCTGGTTATTAAAAATGCCGGGGAGGTATCCGTATGTATAGATGTATGCAATATTGCCGGAAGAGTTGTGTGGTCCGTAAGAATAGGCCCCGCTGAGTTCTACGCCGAAACCCCATTTTGGGAAAAGGCGGCTCTTGGGATTGGGGAGCATCTTATAGTAGCGCACTCCGTAGGTCAGACTGTGGCGATAGATGCTCTTGTGTCCGAAAAGGGAGTATTTATCGTTACTGAAATCGTATCTCAACTGGGGTATCAGACCGCTGTTCCATCCGGATTTGCTGAGATTTAGGGGGACGTAAGTTCTCAAAGAGACATCCCAGGAGGGGATGTCCGTGCTATCAATGGTATATCTGATCGGATATATCTCCCCGGAGATAGGTCCCTCATCGTCTAATTCGGTGATTTGGCTTTGGAGATTGTGGTGTACCTCCTCGATTGTGGTGTTGGTGCGATATCTGTCATTGTAATCCACTGCCACTTCTAATACAGGATATAATCCTGAATAGTTGAAGTTGAGGTGTCCGGAGTGGAATCCCTTGTGATATGAATATCCCAGCTGCATTGTTGCCGTGCTCAGATCGTTCTGAGAAATGACTGTTGCACCGGCTGAAACCAGTTGATAGAAGTGCTCGTAGCTCATATTCATAATCCTGTTTATATTGGCGTAGAAAGGCGCCCAGGAGTGAATTCTGAGTAGGTGCGGTAATTTCCTGTATTTTTGTGCGGGTATGGAATCTATCTTAGCCTTGAGTGCGGCATCCTCCTCTTCGGATAAGGGTTTGGTATTGAGTCTTGCCTGGCGTGAGAGATGTTCGGCAACACCATTTACGAAGGGTTTATCGAAGCCGGCTATCCTCCAGTCGAGGGAATCCAGCGGAGCCGACACGGGATGATAGCCTTTCAGTCCGAAGTCGGCCCAGTATAGACGTCCGGAGTCATTGTCTATATGCGGATATTTGGCACCGAAACGCGAGTTTGTGAGTTTGCGCATCAGTTTGAAGTCGGGGTAGTAGATATAACTGTTGACAAGGCCATCCAGATCGGATGTAAAGCAGAGGTTTTTGCCATTAACGGTCAGGTTCTGAATGTATTTATGCTGGTCAGGAATTTCGTTGTGCCAGATACCGTCGCCTTTTAAGATCTCGGTTCTATAGAGCCCCATTCCGGAGTCTGTAATAATCAGTGCAAAAAGCGAGTCACCGATTTGTGCTACTTCTGTAATCTGGCCTCCGGGCGGCGCGGGGATTTTTTTTGTCACATACCCCTCTTTTTTGTCCAACTGCACCAGACGGGAGCCGCCTTCGATGGGATATTCCACGGCATAGAGAGATTGCCCGTCAGCAGAGAGTGCCGGGTTGAAGTATTTGGTGCGGGAGGTAATATCCTTCGTTTTTCCGGTATTGAGGTCGTAACTGCGTATGATGGAGTAGCTTTGCAGTTCCCAGCGCAGATCGGGTACTGTCTCCGCCCAGAAAAGGGTGCTCTCCCTATCGGATATGATACTGCTGGTGGTGTATGCGAAGGGTCTTATCCTGCGTTCTTTACCGAGAGAGTCTATCGACACAAGCGTCCTGGAATCGTGGTATCCGCTTTTGGTAGCAATAATACCCTTTTGAGTCGGGAGAATATCGGTATAATCGGTGTATATGCGAGGTTTTTTGGCAAGTAATGGCTCAGCTATATGATAGGGTCCTCTTCTAAGATAATCCTCTTGCCATATATCACTCATGAATGAGACTACCAGGCGCCAATTTTTTCGCGGTGTACGTCCCGTTGCCCTGATAAAGCTGGTGTTCCATACGCCGAAGAAGTCCCACCACCTTTTGACCTGGATCGACATTGCATCGCCGGTAGCATGATAATTACCGGAGGCATATCTCATCATACTTGTCAGCATATAGCCGAAGGCATATTTGTTTGGGGCATAATGGCGGTATGAACCATACCTCCAGTGGTCATATGAACGGATGTCATCTTGCAGAAATGCCGTTCTGTAGTACATCAAAAATTCCCCGCTGCGACCGCGGCCGGCATTGGAAAAGTCAGTCTCGTTGAGGACTGCATCGCCTTCGAGAAGCCATACCGATGGATAAAATCCTACGCCCAGCGCTATTGACTGCTCTCCGAATAGTATATTGAAAAAACTGAATACACCCTTTGTGTAGTGCTGCATTTGCCCGAGATGTCGTCCTTCGTGAAGGGCAAGCTGAGTTTCCCAGTTCTGGGCATATCCTCCTGTTGCAGGTGGCGAGGTGAATATTTCCATTCGTCTTGGTGCCCATACTACGGTAGCATTGCTCGTCGTGGTGTAAGGATGCAGGATTATGGGCATTTTGGGTGATTCAATCTTGAGTCCGGCGAGGTTGGTGTGCTGAAGTTTTTCGAAAAGATAGAGATATCTCCTTGCCAGAGAATCGGTCTGTTGAGGATATATCACCTTGTATGTATCTCCCTGAATAATGGACCACTTTGCACTTGCGGGGTCGTTACCTAGCGTATAATACTGCGCCGCAGCCCGATTTTGTGACAACAAAAGGACTGTGATGAGTAGTGCCGCGAGGGCAAAACGGCCGACTGGGAATGTGATTCTCATAAATAAGGGCTCAAAGATAGTAATTTTGTGATAAATAGTTGAAAAACCGGTCCTAGTCCGCCATCCTGATCAGCCGGGAGATAATCTTCTCGGGTGGAGCATCCTTGAAAATGACATTTTTGTCTTTATCAAGAAGATAGAGTGATGGTATTGCGCGGATGTTATAGATGGTTTGCATATTTAGTGCCAGATCCTGATCATAGCCGTTTATCCAGTTCTCGGGATAGTTCGGCAGATAATCGTACCATTCGGCAAGGTCGGCATCAGGATAGATATTGAGTATGGCAAGCCTCTTTTGTTGGATGAGTTGTGATAATTCGGGAGAAGTGGCGAGGGCATCAATTATTTCCTTGCAGTTTTGACACTCCGGATTGCTGAAAAAAAGCAGTACATACTCGGCTTTAATCCGATGCAGAGTGCCTGTCCGGCCATTCTTAAGCGTATATTTGAAGTCTGCCGCCGGTGTGCCTATCCGGTTATAGGAGCATAGGCGGTGTAAGTGGATGTAATGTGTTTTCTTTTCATCGGTGGTGAAAGGAGACTCTATAAGATGAGTCAGTACGGGAAGAAACATCTCTTCGTTTCTGTAGGGCGAATTTGGATCGTAGAGATATTTCTCGGAGAGTTCGATGATGGT
>Ga0208040_1001482_pt1 | contig 23030 bp, 24 predicted proteins | sample AD_UKC083_MetaG_FD_184431 | JGI IMG/M metagenome (GOLD analysis project Ga0208040, IMG submission 184431) | Active sludge microbial communities of municipal wastewater-treating anaerobic digesters from USA - AD_UKC083_MetaG (SPAdes) (version 2) | ecosystem: Engineered > Bioreactor > Anaerobic >...
AGTAATTGCTTATTTCATCAGCTGTTATAGAGTCGAACAATGGATGAATGAAGCAATGATTTTCAATCTGGCATAATTGGATATCTGCATGATCTTTTAAGGATGAACTGAATCCCGGGGCGGAGGGTAGAGTAATTGTGTTTATCGAGTATTTTAACAGGGATTCAGCGATTACGTTATAATCCCCGAGGAGAGCTATAGGCATCAGCCTTTCATCATCGCTATAACATATTGCACAAGGTTGGTGTGATCAAAATCAATCGGGTCGATCGATTCAATCAGTCCGGCTGAGATCACTATTATCTGAGCGATTCTAGCAAGAACTTCCGGGCTCATGTCATTTTTTCTTCTGGCAGGTATTTCTTTGCGCGAATCCTTTATGATATTTTTATAGAGATCGAAGTTTTCTCTGACGAATTTCTGAATCTCTTTCATTATCTTTTCGTTTTCGTATGCATAAAGAATGATGTTTATGAATATTCTTGTCGTTTTTTTGTCGATGAAGAACTTTTCGATTCCGTAAAGAGCAGAAAGGGAAACTTTTACCTTGCTTTGGATTTCTCCGCGCAAAAGTCTTTCGTGTTCGTACTTAATTTCTTCAAACAGCTCTTTTATAAGATCGGCATACATTTCTTCTTTTGAATTATAGTAGTGAAGAAGTCCTCCTTTAGAAAATCCGGCTTCGGTTGCCACCTGCTGAACGGTAATATTTGAATAGACGTCTTTCATCAGGCAGTTTTTGAGAGCTTCAAGAATAAGCTTCTTTTTTTCTTTGATTTTGCTTTCTTTATCAATCATACCAACCGCCGTTTTCGAAATATTCCGACCATTTAGACTATTTTTTAGAGTGATTTTGGTCAAGAAATATTTTATGGTTTGTCCGGACACCGGACTTGTTGGTAAAGATGCGGAGCACCTTTTAAATCCATGTTGCCCAGGTTTTGAGCAGACTCTATAAGGCTTCGCCTTATGTATTCATTGTCTGCATGGATCATGCAATAATATTCAAAGGGACGAGGGGCTCTTCCTCGGCGGCTTTCAACATCGTGTTGCCGCCTCCAGTCGGACACGAAGTCCGACAAAGAATCGCTTCTCATCGTCATGGATGACGAAATTGAAGCGATTCAAACGTGCTCATCGTGAGCACACGGCCGAGACCCTCATCCTGTGCGCCACGATGGCGCAAATCCAACGCGGACACGATGTCCATTAGCGTTGGACAGAGAGATCCCACTCCTGGCTTTTGTCGGGCGAATTCCTCGCACCGGCTTTGCCGGATGCTGCGGTCGCTCGTTATGAGGCGCTTTTATTTTGACCTCCTGTCAAATATTGAAGCGCCTCGATGGCGGTTCTCGTACCGCCTTAGTGTCCAACTGCGTCAGACGATTTAATGTTTTATCGCTCATTCAATAATTGAATAATCATTGTGAAAATAATGCCAGAAAGCCTTCTCCCGGGAATGATCTTTCTTCATTGGCTTTGACAATATGCGCTTCATTCTGGGAGAGGGCACACATAATTCTTTCCACGGCATTGAGAAAAAGTCTGGTACTATAGCGTTTGCTGGGTATGATGCTTTTTTTTCTTTTAATAATTTTACGTTGACTTTCGATTTGCTGCTGTTGAACTTTTTGTCGGATAAGTCTGCCTGAATAGAATATACAGTTTCGGGTGTAGGTTTTTAGAAATCAGTCAATATTAGAATTTGAGGTTAAAATGATTCGCAAGGCACAATTAGAAGATCTTCACGGCATTTTACTCCTTTATCAACAGCTTTTTCCGGGAGAAGATTATGGTAATGATAAAGCGTTTTTGAAAACATGGTCGGATATTCTTAAGGATGAAAAAATTCATTGTTTTATCTCTTACGAGAATATTATTCCTGCCGCAACCTGTACTCTTGTTATAATTCCGAATCTCACAAGAAATCAGAGACCATATGCTGTAATTGAAAATGTTGTGACTAATGAAAAATTCCGGAAAAAGGGTTATGGAAGATCCATAATTGAAAAAGCAGTTGAATGCGCCAGATTAAATAAATGCTATAAGGTAATGCTCATGAGCAGTCTGGAGAGAAACGGCGCTCATCTGTTTTATGAGAAAATTGGTTTTGACGGTAATTCTAAAAAGGGATTTCAAATAAGGATTTCATAAGGCTTTGCCTTATGAAATCCTTATTTGGTACTTTCTTTTTATCGATTGCCTGTCGGTTTTTTCATTATTCAATAGTTTTAACGGAGGGATGCTTGAGAAATTCCCTCCAGAATTTTCTTTTCTGGGATCTAATACCTATTTCGCCAAATATTTACCTCATGCTCACAATATATTTCTGCATATTCTGTGCTAAAGCCGCCCAGCAAATATCCATCCGGACATTTTCTTTTCCTCTATAATACGTTTGCAGAAAATTTCTCTGTGTTTTTATGTTTGAAAAAACATGTTCTTTTCCAAGCCGTCTGCTGTAAATCTTTTGCCCATTTTCACTTTTCATCTTTTCGAGATATTCGTCAATTTTTGGTTTTCTATTTAATTCAAACATTGAGAATGAAACTGTTTTTTGTTTTGATTTGCTAGCATCTTTATAACACTCTGAAATATATGAGCAGTTTGCGCACTGAATTTTGTTGAAATAGAAGAAAGTTTTATTCAGTTTTATATTATAATGAGTTTTTCCTATTTCCTCTCCTCTGCATTTTAGACTAAATCCAGAATCTGTTTTAACAAGTGCGAAGTCCCGACGCTTTTGAGATTTGTCCGTAAAATCTCTTTCTTTCGTTGCTACGTACATGTCATATCCGTCATCCTGAAGAGATAATATTTTATCAAAATCCTGAAATCCTGTATCAAACAAATATTTTGAACTTGATTTAACTTGCATTATCGTTTTTACATTTTCAACTCGTCTTACCATATCTGTCGTATGATTTTTTTCGGCATCTGTTATCGGATCAAAATCGATAATAACGTCATTGTTGCTCACCATCATGGTCGCATTATATCCCTGAATGAAATGCCTGCGGCAGCTTCCCGGCATAATATTGCTGTCGGGATCAGTAAGATTTACATACTTTTCTTGCAGATTTTTTTTCATTTCTGTATCATCCGATTGTGTAATGCTTTCTATTTTTGAAATAACACTATCATAAGTCTTTTTAAGTCGGATAGTTCGTTGTTTCTCCATTTGATACTTTTCAGCAGGAATTTCTCCATTCTCACGACTCTGCTCCAGATCAGAATCTCTCTTCATTACTTTTTCTGCCATGCGCTTATATGTTCGAAGCAGTTTTTGTGTTTTTTCTTTGCCGATAGTGCGTCCTTTGCTGGCATATGCTTTTATTTTTGTGCCGTCACCAACAACTAGATCCCAATCGATAGCTCCCATTTCGTTAAGTAAAAAAAGAAGATTAGTAAAAACGCCTTGAATTTGTTCTTTGAATTTAGTTTTGAATTCACATATAACGGAATGGTCTATCGATAAACAGTTTGAGACATACATGAATCCGATATGCTGGCGGAGCATTTGCTCAATACTTCTTGATGATCTGTTTCCGCTCATATATCCGTAAAGCACAGCGGCTATGATATCCAGAGGATTTTTTATCGGTCTTCCAGAAGAGTCATTCTTGTAAGCTTTATCAAAATTAGAAATATTTACTTTAGTGTTTATGTATTTTTTTAAAATATATTCCCTGCTTCCTTTCTCGTACTGAGCATCCAGATTTAAGGATATAAAGATGCCCTGGTCGGTTGAATTATTTTCATAACGTGCCATGCTTTTCCTCTCTTCTTAGAGGTAGGTATTATTGCGGTTTTCAGTTATCCATTAATTTTAATAAACCGACACGCTATCGGCAAAAAGAAAGTACCGCTATCCGAGCGCTGATCCATCCGTGGACGCTCGGACTTGCGTACGTCCGTGTACGTTAGGAAAAGCCGCTGGTGATATCCCCAGATCCCTTATGTTATTATTCTCTCATTTGTCTTTATCTAAAGTGCTTAGCTCACTTATATGATTTTGAGAATCATTCATTTGAAAATATCATTATGCGTCTATTCTCTTCGTTAAGCATACGAATAAATTATTGAGTGTCAGACGGTGCATTTTGGGTTTGACATACGTTATCATTTTTTCAAGACTTGAATCCGGAAGCAATAGGAATGTGTCTCTTGCATTTTTAAGAAAAGTCGGAAAAGCACTTAATGCAACTTCAGAAATTCATTTCAGGAAAAATATAAATAGTTGATGTTGCAGGAATTCTATTGCCCGTCTGGCAGAAGCCAGGCATTTGCTTTTTTAAATCGTTAAAGAATTCTATTGATGTTTATGTCTGTAAGGTTCGTTTCTGTTTAGGCTGCAGCAGCTTAAGTGACCATCGCCGAATAATTCCTTATTGGATTTTCCCAGACGTTTCAAATAATCGTTCCATTTTTGTTTTAGATTATTAAAAAAACCGCCGTTCTTCTTCTTCATATGAATCACCTCCTATAAATATGACAGTACAGTTCTATTCATAGGCTACATTGACAATATAACGCTTTTTCTGCAAAAGACATGAATAAAAGTTTTTTAGATCAGCGGTTTTGAATTAGTTTAGCAGGCAAAATCTGATGATAAGTATGCGTCAATTATCCTTTTTTCCGGGTTGATATCCCGAGAGGATAATACAACGGACAAAAGCCGATGACGCTTGTCAGAATAAAAATTACAGCGATAGCGCCGAGTACAACCGCCGCAATGCCGGTCAGCTGATCCGTAAAATAAAAAAGTGCAACAGCTGCTGCAAGCAAAATCCGAATTGATCTATCGATAATGCCCATATTCTTTTTCATAATCTCCTCCTTTTCCGGATACAATATATCACGGCCGGATAATAAAAGCAAGAATAGCTCGATAATCATAAAGTGTTAAATATGAGTCTAGTTTCTCGTCGATTTCTAGAGGTTAACTGCTGTTATTCTTCTTTTTCCTGCGGCGGGCGGTTTGTTTTGGGTTTGAGATACTTGATAAACATTTATTTGATTTTGTATGGGCTTTATATGATCTATGTCTTCATGTTAATCGATGAAAATAATTAGATATGCACTTGAGAATCGGAAATGAACTTTGTGAACACGGGAGACTCTTTTGACAGCTAAGTTATGCTTAAGTAATAATACTTTTTTGAGGATAAAATCAACCGCTTGACACAATATAGCATATTTGATATATTGCGAATATGAATTTTCAAGTCGAATTAACATCAGAAGTTTCAGATTTTATTCTGTCTCTCCCTGTTAAGTTTCAGGCGAAGATTCAAAGAACTATTGATTTATTGTGTGAATTTGGTTATTCTTTACCTGAACCTCATTCTAAAAAAATTAAATCAGCAGATAAAATATATGAATTACGCATCAAGCTTGGTTCAGATATCTGTCGATTGTTTTATTTTCATTGGAAAGGAACAATTTACGTCATCACATCAGGTTACATGAAGAAAACTGACAAATTAGATAAAAGAGAAATTGAAAAAGCGGAAAAAATCAAAAAAATATTTAAGGATTAACAATATGCCTAAACCAAAAACTATAAGTTCAACATCTCTACTTAAAAAGCAAATGCAGAATGATAAATTTAAGAAAGAATATGATCTTCTTGAAGAGGAATTTGAGCTTGCTAGAGAAATTATTCAATTGAGAATAAAAGCTTCGTTAACTCAGAAACAATTGGCGGAACTTGCCGGAACATCTCAGCCTGCGATTGCAAGACTTGAATCCGGAAGCTATAAGAATGTGTCGCTTGCATTTTTGAGACGAGTAGGAAAAGCTCTTAATGCAACTCCTGAAATTCATTTCAGGAAAAATAATTAAACATACAGTAACGTGTTATTTTTGTTTTTTAAATAGAAGAAATTTGACAATGTGTAATCGACGAAGTTCTGGAGGTATCTTCTTATGACAAAAAGATCAATGATAATAACATTGCTAATGATAATATTATTTATTCTATTCCAAACATGTGACTTTTGGCTTGATTTAGGTGGAACTAATTATAGCTATTTTAATGATGATAATAAAGCTGGATATAAAGAACAATGTGGTCTGTTATCTATTGATATTAATTTGCTATTCAATGAATATAGCGCTCATACCCAATATCCTTCATATATCATTAACGGTAGAGACTCAAGCGATTATTTTATGACTAGCTTTTACTTTGAGAAAAAAGATGGCAATATAGAAATATTAAAGGATTATAAAATATCAAATATAAAATATAAACTTACAGATGCAAAAGGAAATGTTATTCCAGTTGTTGAGTATTATGCATTCAGCCGCTTTTTTTCTTTTTCGGATGGCAGCTCTTCTGAACAACAAAGTTACTATGATTGCATGCAGGATGATCCGTTATATCGTTCAGATTCAATAAATAATATGATCAATTACTTGAATGATAAAAATATATATGATATTGCTATGCTTGGTATAGTAATTAGTGAGCCATATTTTTTAAAAACGCCGTTGTCATTAGAATATGAAATGACTATAAGTAATGGGGAAAAATCATTTAAAATATATAAAAATACTAAATTGGTGTACAAGAAGTGAAAATATTCTTTTTAAAAAGAATCAGCCTTTCAAAACAAATCATTTTCTGTTTTGTTTGTCATATAATTGCGAATTTAACCGTATGATTTATTTATTATTTTTTAAGAGGAATAAAAAACAGAAATACATATGTGCCGCATTACTTTATGATGCTAATAATATTTTTTACTGTATTTTTAGGTGTTCTATTTGACAATAGAAGAATTAAAGTGATTTTTATTATTGCATTCATATTACTAAATATATATTGCTTTATCCTTGGCGGGCTGTTTTTAGGTGAAGCAATTTAGGGAGATGACTAAGCCGACAATGTTCTTTATTCTACTTTGTACAGTTTTCCCATTTTTTGTACCCCGGATATACTTGCAAATATTCTTTACTTATTCATTGCAGTCTGTATATTTTGTTCGTATTCGGAGGATTAACATGCCTCAGGTTTCTCTTTACATCGACAATGAAACAATGCAGAAAATTGAAAAAGCTGCGAGCAGGGAGAATGTTTCAATCTCTAAATGGGTTGGAAAAAGTTTGAAAAAGGTTTTCAAGGATGATTATCCTGATAATTATTTTGATCTTTTCGGTTCTATAGATGATAACTCTTTTGAAATTCCTTCTCTTGACCTAAAGAGCGAATCTAAAAGATAATCTTTATGATTTTCTTTCTTGAAATAATTATAGGCATATATTTTCTTATTGGAAATATGTTCAGATTCTTTAGCCGAATGAAAATTATATTATTTAATAACTAAGGATGTTTTGTGAAAAATAATAATTTAATTAACATCTGTGTCGGATTTATATGTCTACTCTTTGTTGTTTCTTGTGATAAGAAGTCATCAGATCATATCCCTGACAAACGATTAAAATTTACCTATGAGAATAATATCGGAAAGAAAGTAACTTCGGATATATATGATAATTATGCTTTTATAATCGTTGAAGATGACAGAACTTATAATGCTAAATATTACTTTTATAATGTAATAAATTCAACAATTATAGAGAAAAATAATATTAATGAATTTATCAAACTGCTGGCAATTATTCCAAAAGGGGAAACTCTTGGTTTTTATTCTTACTGTCAGCCGACTTTCAGAACCAGAAATAATGCAAATTTAATATTAATTGCTGACTTTTGCAGAAAAAATGGAATCAATATAATCGGAAATTCAAATTATAGATTTAATAAAAATGAGGTTAATCGAAAACCGTATTATGCCAGAATACTTTGTACTTGTGATTAGTAATATACTTTATGTAAAGTGAAACTATTCCCCTTCTCATTTCCCTTAAAATCTGCTTGACCATCATCTCTTGTTTTCTATCTTTCTGATGAGGTAAAAATGTCTTATCAGGTTATTGCCCGGCGGTGGCGTCCGCAGAATTTCAATGAAGTCGTTTTCCAGGATCATGTCCTGAAGACTATACGCAATTCCATTTCTTCGGGCAGGGTTTCCCACGCCTATATTTTTACCGGACCGCGCGGTGTCGGCAAGACTACCGTTGCGAGAATTCTCGCCAAGTCGCTCAATTGCCTCGAAGGTCCGACTCCTGATCCCTGCGGCATTTGTGAAAACTGCGTCGAAATCAAAAACGGCACTTCCTTCGACGTTTATGAAATTGACGGTGCCAGCAATACAAGCGTCGATAATATCCGCGACCTGCGCGAAAAGGTCAACTTCGCTCCAGTCAAGTCAAAGTATAAGATTTATATCATAGATGAAGTTCACATGCTATCTACCGGGGCTTTTAACGCTCTGCTAAAGACTCTTGAAGAGCCTCCTGCTCATGTAGTCTTTATCTTCGCGACTACAGAGATTCATAAAGTACCTGATACGATTTTATCCAGATGTCAGAAATATAATTTCAAAAAGATTCCGGTTGAAGCGATTGCGGATCATCTTAAGAAAATTCTTTCATCAGACAAGGTCGATTACGAGCCTTCGGCAATATTCCCCATCGCCCGTGCGAGCGGCGGTTCAATGCGTGACGCGCAGTCCCTGCTTGAGCAGGCTATTTCCTTTTCTGACGGAAAGATCACGGAAGCAAGCGCGCTTGAGTCTCTCGGCATCGTTCCATTTTCGAGCTATTCAAGGCTTCTTTCGGCACTTGTTTCATTGTCAAAAGAAGCTCTGATGAAAGAGATTGATTCAATTGCCGAAAGCGGTGCGAATCTTCAATTATATCTTTCGGGTTTCGCTGAGGTTATAAGATGTGTCCGGCTTCTTAAAAGCGGGATATATCTTTATAACGCTTCATCTTTCTCTAAAGAAGAAGCCGAAGAACTTAAAAAGTTTTCGGACGAATTTTCTGATGAGGAATTATCAGCCTTTTTCAAGATTATAACCAGCACTTATTTTGAGATAAAAGGAATCGAGAACGAGCGTTTAAGTATTGAAATGGGTCTTCTTGACATGATTGAACTGCGTTCAAGACCTTCCATTGCCGAAATAATCAAGAAGCTTGAATCATCTCCTTCGGTTTCGCCGTCAAATGCACCGGCTGTTGAAAAAAAAACGCCTCATCAGGTGAATGCTGAAGCTCCGGCGAGAGTAAGCCCGGCAACTGTCCAGCCTCAAAAAAAAAATGAAATTCCTTCAGACGGAATAATAAATGTTTTTTTTGAGGAATCCCGCAAGATCAAGCTCTATCTTTATCAGAAAATAAAAGCCGGCTACAGTGTCGAACTTAAATCATCTGTTGTAGTTTTTTCAAGAATCAATGACGGAAAGATTCTTGACGCTCATGACATCGCTTTCATAAAGGACTGGTTTGCTGCAAAGAGTCTTTCGGTCAGAATTGCCGATGAAAACGAAAGCGCTGATGATGACGCACCTCTGCCGCAGGAAGATGTGCGTACTGCAGTTGATTTCGGAGTTGAGGAAAAACCTCATCCCGCAGTTGAGAGGGTTGTGAATTTTTTTCAGGGCGAGATCGTTGAGCCTCAAAAGAAAAATAATATGAATAAAAATATCGGAGAGTAGTATGTTCGGTGAACTCGGAAATTTAATGAAAATGCAGAGCGAGATCCGCAAGATCCAGAAGACTTTAAAGAAAATGGAATCTGTCGGTATCAGCGATGACGGATTGGCGTCAATTACTGTTAACGGCGAGTTTGAAATTGTTTCTGTTAAGATTGACGAAGATGTTTTGAAAACTGCCGACAAAAAACAGATTGAAAAAGCTATTACCCATGCTTTTAATAAAGCAGCTAAATCCAACAAAGATGCAAGCGCAGCAAAGATGAAAGAGCTTACCGGCGGACTCAAAATTCCGGGTATGGACGGATTGTTTTAATGGTTTCAAAGTATCTTGAAGCTCTCATCACTGAATTTTCCAAAATTCCCGGAATGGGACAGAAGAGTGCTTCACGTGCCGCGTTTTATATTCTTAAACTTAAAGATTCGGATGTTAAAAGATTTGCTTCCGCACTCATAGATATAAAAGAAAAAATCCGTGAGTGTTCGGTCTGCGGCGGAATATCTGACGCGGATATCTGTTCGATATGTTCCGATCCATCAAGAGATTCTTCTCTAATATGTGTTGTAGAAGACGAAAAGGATATTCTGACGATTGAAAAGACGCGCATTTTCAGAGGTGTCTATCATGTTCTGAAGGGTGTAATTTCCCCTCTTGACGGAATAGGTCCGGATGATTTGAGAATCAATGAGCTTTATGATAAATGTAAAACAGGCAAGGTGAGGGAGATTATTCTTGCTACCAATCCGACCCTTGAGGGTGATGCAACATCTCTATACCTGACGCATAAACTTAAAGAGATGAATATCCGCGTGATGCGCATATCGCGCGGACTTCCTGTCGGCGGTGAACTCGATTTTGCAGATACTGCAACCATTGCGCGTTCATTTGATGAAAGGATAGAGGTTTTTTAACCTCTTCCGTTTCTGTTTCTTCCTCTGCGACCCGCGTTTTCCTTTGTTTTTTTAGAATCTCTTTTCTTCGGATATTTATTTGCCTGCGCGATTTTATTCTTTTCAGTTTTAGTTTTTGGTTTCGGCTTAACTCTGCTTTTATTTTCAGCCGCTGCCGCTTCTTTGCGTTTTCTGTCTTTCCCTTCGAGTTTAATTACAATAGGAATGCCGTGAATTCCGAGTAGTTTCTGAAACTCTTTCTGCAGAAAGCGGACAGCATCCGCACGGAAATTTTTCTCATTATTAACGAAAAGTTTGAACTGCGGAGGAATTGTGTCGACCTGAGTGGCGTAATAAATCTTGATGTCGCTTCCGAGTGAAGGCAGTTTGTGCTCTCTTTGAATTTCTTCAAGCGCTTTATTCAGTTTTGCCGTTCCGATACGCTTGGATGCTTTCTCTTTCATCTCCATCGCTGTTTTCAAAAGCTTATGAATTCTTGTTTTTTCTTTTGCAGATATAGCGATGATAGGGAAATCTGCCGTGCGGTAGAACTTAAATAGAAGATATTCCTTGAATTCTTCAAATGTTTTATCGGTTTTTGTTACCGCGTCCCATTTGTTTACCGCAATAATAAGAGGTTTGTTGACTTCAAGAATCTGATCAGCTATTTTTTTATCTGCTTCGGTTAGTCCCTGCGCCGCGTCAATCAGATGAACTACAACATCAGAATCCTTTATTGACTGAATCGAACGGTTTAGTGAATAGTATTCAACGTCTTCCTTGATTCTTTTTTTGCGTCTTATGCCTGCAGTATCTATTATTTCGATGGTTTTCTCTTCAAAACGGAAAGAATCATTAACCGAATCGCGCGTTGTTCCGGGTATATCCGAAACGATTGATCTTTCACAGCCCATGAAGGCGTTAAGAAGCGTCGATTTGCCTGCATTCGGTTTTCCGACAAGTGAAATCTTCAAATCAGGTTCACCGATACTTTTTGGTGAATGAGGAAGCAGGTCGGCTATTTTATCGAGAAGCATCGGAATGTTGAAATTGCTCTTCGCTGAAATCGGAAGAATGTCATTTACCCCAAGCTCGTAGAAGTTCGACATGTTTCTCAGTTCGTCCGATGAATCCATTTTGTTTACTGCGACAATCATCGGCTTGGAAAGTTTTCTGATCTTTGAAATAAGAGTGTGATCAAACTTTTCAACTGAAGGATTTTCAAGAAGAAAGACTATTAAATCAGCGTTTTCAAGATGATTTTCTGCATTTGAAATGATTTTTGAAGACAATTCAGAATCTTTAGGCAGATCAAGTCCCGGAGTGTCGGATAAAATGAATGAACACTTGGGATGATTGACTTTATAATTCAAAATGTCGCGGGTGAGACCCGGAAGATCATCAACGATCGCGTGCTTTTTCTTGATAAGTGAATTGAACAGTGTTGATTTTCCAACGTTTCTTCTTCCTATGATGACTACAAGTGGTATCTGTTTCATTTTTTTCTTCCGCGTAAAATTATTTTTGATAATTATTCAATAAGAGAAATATATTTCGATCGATTTGATTCGGCAATAGATAAAAATATCATTTGAATGATTTCATTTGCCAGTTTTTTAACTTGCATAACATTATTAAAGCACTTTTTATGTGATTATATAAAAAAAAGCTTGATAATTAAACTTGTTTATTATAGAAGAATGTATTAATCAATTAGAGGAGTTAAAAATGGCGGAGAAATCTCTCAAACAGCTTCTTGCAGATGACAAAAAATGCAAAGACAAAATCAAGAAAGCTAAGGATCAGATCGCAGCTGATCAGAAAACTCTCAAAGTTCTTGCAGAAAAAATCAAAGATGCAAAAGCTAAAGAAGCAGCTGCTAAGAAAAACAGCAAGAAAGTTGTTAAAAAAGCTGTTAAAAAGAAGTAATTCGTTTTTTCTTTTTTTAAAAGGCTGCTTTCGGGCAGTCTTTTTTTTTATTACCCCGCATCTTATCTTCTTGTTTCTAAAGGTAGTCTTTAATTCTTCCGAAAATAAAAAAGGGAATCTAATATTCGGAGATTTTTGTGTATACATACAAAGAGCGCAAGCAGAGATTTTTCAGTGAGATAACCAATAAAGAGCAGATATACTCTATATTAAAGGTAAAATTCAATCAAAAGTCTCTTAAAATAAAATTTGATCTTGATGCGCGCGAAATTCTTTTTAATGAATTCAATGATTCCGATCACACAATCATGGTTGTCACCGACGAAAGTTATATTCCAAACGCTGAAGGCATTATTGTTGTTTCGGCTCTTCTTGAAAAATATTTTGAAGCAGATCTGAAAATTTTAGAAAAAAAGACCGACGGTTATTTCAAATGTTCGGTTCATGGCGGCCGCATTGCGACTACAGGAAGATCCGATTTGCGATTTAAGGTCAATGAAGACGATGTAGTTGCTACAAATTTCAGATTTTCAAAATATTCAATTGATTTAAACACTTATACTCTTCCAACGAGCATAAAAGTTATACTCGACCAGTTCGAATCAAGCAAGCGTTCAAGCGCCGATTACTATGAAATAGGTTATTTTGATACTGAAGATGAAATTCTTCTTGCTGTAAAGAAAACAAATTCATCACTTTTGATTTCCGATTTGAATGATTCTTCGACTTTTTCTCCTCCGATTGAAGGTTTTCTTGATTTCAGGGCAATTTTGCGCGAAAAATCTGATCACTATATTTCTAAGCTCAAAGAAAAAGGTTATATCTCCGTCGCGATGATTCCCATCGTTTATATTTCTGATTCCGAGTCGGTAATTCCATTTGCTTACATCAGAATGTATTCTAAGACAAAAAAATACGATCTTGATGATGTTTTTTCGATGAAGGAGGATTCTTTCCGCCTTGTTGAACGAATTCGTGAAGCAAATACGGTTCTTCTTTCACAGAAACAGCGTATAACCGACATAAGCCGCGGCGGTCTGAAGCTTTTGATAGATAATGATGAACTTAAACGTTACCTTATAAAGTCACGCGGTTTCGTTTTTGATATAGTTTTTAAACTGCAGGCACCTATTACGATTTATGCCGAGATACGTTTTACGGGAACGGATGATGAGAAGAATCTGATTCTGGGCATGTGTTTTGTCGGCAACTCTTCGAGAAAAGATCAGATGAAGCATTTATATGATATTCTTGAGCCGATGGAGCTTGAATACAAGAAAAAGCTGATTCTTCAGATGAAACAACGTCAGGCTGATGGTAAATAATTCATTTAGAATTTTTTAGAACTTCTGCATCTGATTTTCTGGCATAAAAGGGCAGAAGTTTTTCCCACGAAAGAAAATTATCGCTGTTTTTTTCGGCATATTTAAACAAATCATCAAAATATAACGGATTAAAATCTCTGTAATTTATACCGAGTATTTCTTTGTATTTCAGCGCTCCGTTTCCGGTTGCAGTTATAGTTTTGCCAAATATCATTTCCTGGATATCTTCAGGATAATAATCACCGGGTTTTATAATTTCAACAGGCATTGAATTTATTTTTGTGTAACATGCTGCGAAAATTCTGTTTTTCTTTGCATCAAAGGCGCTTAATACTGTTTCGCCTTCTTCTGCCGTAAGCATTGAAAAAATCATTTGTGAAGGAATGCCCATAACAGGTATATTTAATATCTGTGACAGCATTCGTGCTGTAGAAACTGCGATTCGTATGCCGGTAAATGAACCCGGACCTGTGCCGCATATCAATCTGCTGATTTCTTTCTGATTGATTTGGGCTTTCTTTATAACTGCATCGATTGATGAAAGAAACATTGCAGAATGTTTATTTCCGGCATCGATAACTTCATTAACAATATTATTACCTGTTTTTACAGCGCATATCTGAAACTCACTGGATGTATCAATCAGAAGGGTATTCAAGTGTAATTCTCCTTTCTTCATCGCTGATGATTTCGATTGTCACGGAAATATGTTTTTCCGGCATTAAAGATCCGCATTTTTCAGCCCATTCAATCCATGAAACTCCGTTTCCATAGAAATAATCTTCAAAACCCATCAACTCAATTTCTTCTGGTGATTCAATTCTGTAAAGGTCAAAATGATAAAACGGAATCTTTCCTGGATATTCCTCGAGAATGGTAAATGTAGGAGAGGTGATATCATCTAATATTCCGAGACCACGCGCAAACTCCTTTGCCATTAGAGTTTTTCCCGCACCAAGAGTTCCTGTTACCGAGTAGACTTCACCGGGTTTTGCATTTTTCCCCATATCAAAAGCGATTCGGCGTGATTCGTTTTCGTTTTTTGAAATAAAAACTTTCATCTTGGTGGAATTTTTCCGAGTTTTATTAGAAATTTAGCCATATGATCGGGATACGGAATTTCAAAAGTCATTTTTTTCCCTGTTTCAGGATGATCAAACGAAAGTTTTACCGAAGCCAGCATAAGAGGAATATTCAGCTGCTTTGTGTTTTTTGAATAAAGAGGGTCGCCTGCAATCGGATTATTTTTATGTGCCATGTGAACGCGTATCTGATGCGTGCGGCCGGTGTGCAGAATTATTTTTAGAAGAGTATAATCACCCGCCTGTGTTTTGAAATTCTGTGTGGTCGAATATTCTGTTATAGAATCTCTTCCTGAAGAAGTGACGGCCATTTTTTTTCTATTAACAGGATGCCTTCCTATTTTTTCTTCAACAATACCGTTTTGAGGATATACGATCCCGTGAACAATTGCGGCATATTCCTTATAAATCCGGCGTTCGGCGAAATCCTGCGAAAGTTTTCTGTGTGAAATGTCGTTTTTTGCGACAACCAGAATACCGGCAGTGTCTTTGTCCAGTCTGTGTACGATGCCCGGTCTTTCTTCGCCTCCTATTCCGGATAGATCTTTTATTTTGTAAAGCAGGGCGTTAACGAGAGTTCCTGAGTTGATGCCGGCTCCGGCATGTACGGTCATTCCGTATGGTTTGTTTATGACTGCGATTGATGAATCTTCGTAGATGATTTCAATCGGGATATCTTCAGCTTCTAACGAGACTTTTTCGGGTTCCGGTATTGAATACGAGATTTCATCTCCTGATTTCAGTTTTGAACTTCTTTTGGCAGGTTTTCCGTTAAGGCTGAAGTGACCATCATCAATCAGCTTCTGAAGATAGCTTCTTGAATAGTTTCCGCCGAGATTTGCGAATGCGAAAACATCCAGTCTTGTTCCTGCATCATTTTCGTCTGCGTTTAAAACATTTATTTGCATGATAATACAGAAAGCTTTAACGGGGTGTTAATTGTCAAAATATTTTTAGAATGGTAAATCCAGCAGTTTAAAAAATACTTGATTAAAAGTTGTTAAGTAATGAACTTACACGGCGGTATAAACAGCAATGACATGTTCTGGTGAAAAAATAGTATTGTTTAATAAGAAGTTTAATGAATTAATCCCGTTTGTACCGGTATTTTATCTGCTTGAGATTACTCTTCTTTCAATTATTTTGACGGCGTTTATTCCGAAAATTTTGGTATTTTTGACCGCAATGATTCTTATTTCTGCGGTTGGTTTACTGACAATTCTGCTTTTTTTCGGAAACAGCAGGGCTTTCAGGATTTTACCATTTATTCTTGATGCTCATATTCCTTTTTCTATTGCAGTTTTTATTTTTTCATTAGCCGGATCATCTGATCTCTTTCTCCCTTCTTTCCGATTATTTTACGCCGTAATTGAACTGATAACGCTTTTTTTTCTTACACGCAGATGATTTTTATGATACAATTTCAGTCAGTTGAAGTTTTCGGCTTCTGATGCCGAAAATATTAAAGGACGACTGTATCTTTATAATAGCGGTATAAGTAATGATAAAAATTACGAAGATTATTTTCTCGGTAACCGTTTTAACCGCATTTTCAGCGATTAATGCCGGATTTCTTGTAGATGAAAATCCTGAACCCAGAAAAATAAAGCCCGTTGAATCACAGGCTGTTATCAACAGTGTAGGTTTCCCTGCGGATACAGCGTTAAATATTACTGTTACCCCAGTTCCGGGTTCGCCGAACAGTGCACGTATTTCGTGGGATCTGAGCCGTGGCTCAAGAGATACTTTTATAGTCGGCAGATCTTCTTCCGTCATTAGTGATACGTCTGATGCTCTGAATGCTTTATCCGTACGCATCATCTCTTCTTCAGATAAAAATTTTATAATAGATAAAAATCTTGCTCCGGGACAGTATTATTACGTAGTACTTTCAAAAAAGCTTTCTGCTGCAAAAAAAATTGAGCTCTTTCCGAATGAAAATTATACCACAAATCCGCTGATTATTGATGATGGAAAAAATCCCAGAATGGGGGCACTGCCTAAAATCAGCAAAATTTCCGCATCAATAGTTGAGGGCAAAAATGTATTATTGTCATGGGTTCCTTTAAATTTCGGTGGCGTTAAATATACTATATACCGATCAAATGAGCCTTTAAATACTCCGGAGAAAGTCCGTTCAGCGGAAAAAATCGCAGAACTGAATGACCGTGACCGTTTTATTGACAGAAATACATCTACAGGAACATATTTCTATGCAGTTACGACAGATGATTACTCGGGCAATGAAGATTTCTCTCTTTTGCCGGATGAATCTTTTACGGTTCGAGGCATAAAAGTTTTCAATAATGATGATTCCGTGGTAGTTTCATCCATAAAGGCTGTTTTGGACGAAAAAGGTTATGCGAAAATATCATGGCTTAATATTCAAAACTTTGACGGCAGTTACGAAATATACAGAAGTATTCAGCCTGTAATTTCAGCTGACAAGCTGGATTCAGCAGAGCACATAGCTTCTCTTCCGTCTTATGAGACAGCTTTTTCTGACAAAAGAAGCGGCGCAGGGACTTTTTATTATGCCGTTTTATCCAGAAATAAATCGGGTACTCTGAATAGGGAACTTTATGCTGAATACAATTATACTGTTGAACCGGTTTCTGTTCCTGTTGCTGAAGACCCTGTTAAGGTTCTTTTATTAAAATCCGAAGCAAAAGGCACGGATGTAAACATCATTTGGAAATATTCGGGAACTGATTATAAAGATCATCTGCTTTTCAGAAGTGATGCACCGATTAAAAGCAAAAGCGATTTGCTGCAAGCTTCGCTTGTTGATGCTTTTGATCTCAGACGTAATTATTATAAAGATTTTAACCTTCCTACCGGATCATATTATTACGCTCTAGTTTCCGAGAATTATTACGCTGACAAAAATCTTGTTCTTGAGAATGGAGTTAATGTCACATCAATTCCTGTGGAAATTAAAAATGATTCGGCTGATTTGAATTATTCCGTTCATTCATTAAGCGCAATTAGAAATGACAGTGCTTCAGAAATAAGACTGACATGGAGCATTAGCGGAAGTGAGGGGCTTGGCAATTATTCAATTTTCAGACTTACATCTTTTCCTAAAACAAAAGAAGATTTATCTTCGGCTGCATTGATTGCAACAGTTGATATTAAATCCGAAACTTATAGTGATAAACCTGAATTTCAGGGCAGATATTATTATGCAATTGTTCCCGAAGATTATTTAAAAAATGAGAGTATACGTTTTCAGAAGGGTGTAAATGTCACTTCTGTTCCTGTTATGTTTATGAAACAGAATTCATTTCAAAAAGATGAAGAGATTGTTATAGAAGAAATTGAAAAGAAAAAAGTAACAGGTAATATTAAAATCACTGAAAAGAGAAAAGATGACGGAGACCGTGAAGAGATTAAGTATTCATCAGATTCTGTTGATTTGATACTGAAAAATTATTTTTATAAGAAAAGATATAATGAAGCAATAAGGCATTTATCAGCTTTGTCTTCATCAAAGAATCCGGAAAGCGCAAAAGCTCTTTTCTATATCGGACGCTGTTATGTCGAGAAAAAAGAATACTATAAGGCACTTAAATATTTTATAAATAAATCTGTTAAGGCGAGTATGCCTAAGCAAGCGGCGTTTTGGCAGGATTACTGCATCAAAAAAGCAAAAGGAAAATGAGGCGGAAAATGAACATAAAAACTCTTATCATCGGCGCATTTTTGGTCATTCTGGGAATCGGAGGATTCACTGTATATGAATACAAAATAAAGCCGGAAATAGAAGCCGGAAAATTATACAGGGAAGCTGTAATAGTTGCTCAGAGATGCGACCGCACTTCGTATAATAAAGCCATAGACATGCATGTTAAAATTATGGCGCAGTATCCAAAAAGCTCATATTCCTTTAAGTCATATCTGTCAATAAGCGAGTTGTATGAAAAGATAGGTCTTTATCGTCTCGCTTATATCAATTATAATTATTTGATAAAAACATATCCGAAACGTGTTGATTCTGCCGGACTCCGTAATGATATTCTTTCAAGAATTGCGGTTTTAAAACTTCGTCAGAACAGAACAGATGAAGGACTAAATCAGCTTTATTCAATACTGAATGAAACTTCCGAAAAAGAGCTGCGTGCGCGAATATATTCAGAAATAGGATATGACAGTCTTAAAAAGAGCAACATGAATAAATCACTTGATTCATTTAATCTTGCTCTTGGAGAAAATTCGGAAAATGAAGAAGCCGTTCTCGGAAAGGCCCGTACATTGATCAGGCTTGGTAAATATGAAGAGGCTTTTGATTTATATGATGTCTTTTTGAAATTTAAAGGTGAATTTTCTCCATATGCTCAGGATGTAAGAAAGGCATATATTTCTCAGCTGTATGATTGCTCTCTATCATATTTCCGCAGCGGAAAATATTCATCTTCAGTTGCAGCATCACGCCGTCTTTTAGCTAATTTCCCTCAGTCAAAGCTTTCTGAGAATTCATATTACTGGGCAGGGGAAGGATATTATGCTCAAGGTAATTATAAAAATGCAGTAGTATATTTTACGAAAGCTTTAAGCAATTCTTATTATCATAAGGATGAAGATTCTCTTATCAAAAGAGGTCATTCATATTTTTCAATGAAATCATATCTCTCGGCTGTAAAAGATTACGACAGATATATGGAACAGTACAGAAACGGAAAATATTTCTCTATTGCATCTAAATGGAAAGAGCAGGCTCTGGCGGAGATATCACAGAAGGAACATGCGGAAAAGCTCGGGTCGGATTCTTACGAACCTAAACCGGAAGCTCCAAAAGATGAGAAGATGTCATACGATTCTGGAGTTGATTATGATGAGGCAGAATCTGAAAATGATTATTCATCTGAAACTTTTGAAGATGTGACGGAATTGTAATACCTGATTGCGGAAGCTTAAAAGGCTTCCGCTTCTAAAAATGAATGAAACACTTAATTCTTACCATTGCCATTTTGCTTGTCAGTTTGAATCTTTATTCTTCAGATCTGCTTCAGCCGGTTGATACCAAAAATACATTTGCTTTTTATATTTCTCATCTTTTTATGCCTCAGTTCGCTTCGGATTCATTTTATTCAAAAAGAATGTTTTCGGTTTCAGCATCTGAATCGAATACCATTTTTGATCCGGTATATTTTAAAAATAATGATAAGAATGCGGTAATCGATATTGAAACAAGCTATATGTCATTATTATATTCAGAAAAAATATTATATGATATTGAATTAGTTGCTTCAATATCCTTCATCAGGCACTGGAGCGGTTTTTTAGACGGGCCTATAGAAAACTTCCACTCGCTTCCGGTATTCGGGCCTGGGCTTCCGAATGGCGGTAGAGAATATGTCTCCCGCAATAAAATGAAAATTTACTATGAAAGCGGCGGAAAGATTTGCAGTTTCACAAAAAGCTTTTATGGTATAACTGATCCGTCATTTTATATTAAAAAAGGTTTTGTTTTTAATAACATAGGTTTTTATTTTTCTGCGGCAGTTAAACCTTCAATTGGAAACAAAGATTTTATAAATTCGAAAACTGTTGATTTAGGATTATCTGCAGGTCTTGACTTCAGGCTGGAAAGGATGTATTTGTTCGGTTCGGCGGCTTTGGTAAAATATTTCGGTAACGGTTCATTTGCTGATGAATTGGAGCAAAACAAAAAATACATGTCGAGCGTATGCATCGGCGGCGGTTATTCAATAAGTGAGAATACCGCCGTAGTGGCTCAATTTTATATTCATTCGAGTATATATGATACTGGAGTTAAACGGCTTGATTTGCCGACTGTATGTAATACCTATGCTTTCCGATGGCGTTACTGCAAATCATCTGTTTTGCAGTTTGATATCACAGAAGATACGTTTACCTATGCAACCGCAGACATCTGTTTTAATATCAAAAATGAAACCCGGTTTTAATCAGTTTTTCATTACGGGCGGCTGGCCTGTTGCCTGAAGAACAGAATACCAGTAACGCGAATTGGAATCTACCTGTTTTCTTTTTTCTGTAGCAAGTGATGTCGGAAGATGCGTATAATCATATCTCCATGAACCTACAAGCATGTTGGTTTTTCCGGCCATGGCTGCATGTACCGCATACTGCCCGAGCTGAGCGCAATAAAGAGAATCATTTGGATTTGCAGGGATGCTTCTTACGATATAGCTTGGGTCAATATATTTGGTGTTTGCTTCTATTCCTCTTGATTGAAAATGCTTGTTTATTCTGTCGCGGAGAAGGATTCCGATGTCCGCAAGTTTCAGATTGCCTGACGCGTCGCGTTCAACACTTTCAGTTGCAATAAATTCCTGACCTGCTCCTTCTGCTACGCATATTACCGCGTGATTGCTTTTAAGAATGCGCTGCTCAAGATGATGAAGGAAGCCGTTATCACCGTCAAGGTCAAAAGGCACTTCGGGTATAAGAACAAAATTTACAACATTTGTTGCAAGAGCTGCGTTTGCGGCAATGTATCCGGAATGTCTTCCCATAACTTTAACTAGGCCTATGCCGTTCGGAGCACCTTTTGATTCGATATGAGCAAGAGTCAGAACTCTGCTGGCTTCCGAAAATGCTGTTTCGAATCCGAATGTTTTTGAAACAAAATTGATATCATTATCAATAGTTTTAGGAATTCCGATTACGGCAATCTTTAGATTGCGTTTTGTTGCTATGTCAGCAATTTTCTGACTGGCTCTAAGTGTTCCGTCTCCGCCTATAGTATAAAGTATGTTGATGTTGAGACGTTCGAGTGAATCGACTATTGCTTCCATGTCATCGGTTCCGCCGCGTGATGAACCAAGAATTGTACCTCCGGAGGTGTGTATTGTGTCAACCATTTTCGGATGCAGCTGAATAAGTTCATAACCTCTCGACGGAAGAAGTCCGACATAACCGTATTGAATTCCGAATATGTTTTTTATTCCGTAGCCGTAGTAAGATTCCATTACGATAGAGCGGATAACATCGTTCAGGCCGGGACATATGCCGCCGCAGGTGACTATTGCAGCTTTAACCTTTGACGGATCAAAATATATTTCTTTTCTTGGTCCGGCTTTTTCAAAAGATATTATTTCTGAGCAGTCTTTTTTTTCGATTATTGTTTTTAAATTGGATTCGTAAATTACTCTGTCGGAATCCGAGACAAAAGCTTCACTGCTGTTTTTGTATTTTTCAGCAAGAGGAGAAGGTATTGATGCTCTTCCGAGAGATTGAATTTCTGTGTTCATGCTGACCCCTTTCGATGCATAACATACATCAACATGTGATTCAAAATGAGGCGGCTTGTCAAGATAATTGTTTTGAAGTCTGCTGTTACGTAAAAGTAAAAAAAGTCTGTTTTCTACTCGGTGCTCTCGTCATATTTCGAAATGATTTGTTTTACGGCTGATGCGTAAATGTTTTCACTGCTGTCTTTTTTGACAGATCCGCTTTCAATCCAGATGAGTTTTCCTGAGGCAGGATTTATACACCGCAGCCAGTATCTTTTTGTGTTTTCATCAATGTTTATGAAAAAAATATAATCCAGTCCGCCGTATTCTCCGGATAACGAAGTAACAGCTTTTATTGTTTCCTGTTTTATTGCATAGAGCATTTTGTTTTCAAGAGTAATAGCCGTTTCTTCTTCTGCAATATCTTTTCCGGATACCCAGGGTTTGACGACCAGTACTTTGGGTTTATGGCTGAATGGTTTTTCTATGGAAGATTGTTTTGCAGAAAGAGAGTAGAAAAAATCGATTTCCTGAGAAGAGAAATCATTGTGAACTTCATTTCCCTGTAAAGATGCGACTTTATGGCCTGATCTGAGAAACTCCATCACCATTTCATTGTAGTTCTCACCTGATAAATTGGAGAAAAGTGCAATTCTGGACATACTGCGGATTTTTTCAGTTTTATAAATATACTCACTTCCGGCAAGTTCGCTCAGGAGTTTCTTGAGTTTGTCTACGAGGCCGAATATCTCAGTTTCGGTTTCGATGTCTCCATTTGTTTCGAAAGAAATATATTCATCGAGATTTCTATTGTAAACGCGTATTATAAAAGATTTTCCTGAGGAGGATATGTTAAACGTACCATGAATCAGATAATTGACAGAGAGAAGATCGGAAATCTCCTTGTAGTGCGCAGGATTTATCGGGGATTCTTCCTTGAAATTCTGTTTTATTGACTTTGATGATGTTGATGCATTAATTGCTGTATAATTCGCGCCTCTGAATGAAAAAGTTAGA
>Ga0208040_1001487_pt1 | contig 22977 bp, 30 predicted proteins | sample AD_UKC083_MetaG_FD_184431 | JGI IMG/M metagenome (GOLD analysis project Ga0208040, IMG submission 184431) | Active sludge microbial communities of municipal wastewater-treating anaerobic digesters from USA - AD_UKC083_MetaG (SPAdes) (version 2) | ecosystem: Engineered > Bioreactor > Anaerobic >...
CCGGATAAACCCTACACCAAACGCGCTGCCGAGACCCGCATGGGTAAAGGTAAGGGCTCCGTTGATCATTGGGTGGCGGTTATCCGCCCAGGCAGAGTGATGTTTGAGGTTGGCGGTACAGATGAGGAATCTGCTCTGAAAGCCCTGCAGCGCGCGCGCTATAAACTTGGTTTCCGCGCCAAGATTGTTACGAAAGAATTGGTAGGAGAAGGTTCATGAACACCAAAGAAATAAGAGAACTTTCTACGGAAGACATAAAGAATAAATTGATGGATTCCCGGCAGGAACTGATGAATATGCGGTTCCAGATGGTGACCGGTCAGTTGACCGACACCAGCCGTTTCAAGGTTACCCGCCGTCTGATCGCGCGTTTCGAAACTATCCTTGCGCAGCGAGAACGATCTGGGAAGGAAGGTTAAGATGAATAAGCGTCGCCGTCTTATTGGTACGGTCACCAATGCCAAAACGGCCAAGACCGTCAGTGTGGAAGTTTCCCGCACGTATCAGCACCCGCTTTATCACAAAGTGGTGCGCAGCAGCAAGATTTATAAGGCGCATGATGAGCTGAACGCGCGTGTTGGCGATAAAGTCAGCATTGTGGAATGCGCTCCGATTTCTGCAACCAAGCACTGGATCGTTGAGAAAATCATCAAGGTCGAAGTCCGCGAAGCGGGTGAGCTTGATGGTATCTCCGGAGGAGATGCGGAATGATTCAGCAAGAGGCTCGGTTAACGATTGCAGATAATACCGGCGCCAAAGAACTGCTGGTCATCCATGTGGTTGGCGGAACCCGCCGGCACTATGCCTATGTTGGCGACATCGTCATTGGCACGGTAAAGAGCGCTTCTCCGCAGGCGTCTGTGAAAAAGAGCGAAATTGTCAAGGCTGTGATTGTCCGCGTCAGCAAAGAATACCGCCGGCCGGATGGTTCGAGCATCTGTTTTGATGACAATGCCGCCGTTATTTTGGACAACGACGGAGTTAATCCGCGCGGAACCCGTATTTTCGGGCCGGTCGCACGCGAACTGCGTGAAAAAGGCTTTATGAAAATTGTTTCATTGGCTCCGGAAGTGCTGTAGCCAGTGAGTAGGAGTGTTTAGATGAAAATGAAAATACGAAAAGGTGATCAGGTCAAGGTCACCCGCGGTGATGAAAATGACAAGGGCAAGACCGGCGAAGTGATTCGCGTGCTCCCCAAGGAAGAACGCGTGGTGGTGCAGGGCGTGAATCTGGTCAAGAAACACCAGAAACAAACGCAGTCTGGCAGCAAGACCATCCCTTCCGGGATCCGCGAATTTGAAGCTTCGATTCACATTTCCAATGTGGAATTGGTGAAACAAGGCGCCGAGAAAGCCAGCGGCAAAGAAAAAGCCGGCAAGACCTCCAAGACGGCAAAAACAGCCGCCAAGAAGGCGCCCGCGAAGGCCGCCAAGACAGAAACCAAGCCCGCCGCCAAAAAGCGCGCGCCAAGCAAGCCCGCCGCGGACAGCGGTTCTGGCAAATAAGGCGCAGGTGAGTAGCTATGAATAAACTACAAGAACAATACAAGCAAGAAATCGCTCCAGCTCTGTTCAAGGAACTGGGTCTCAAGAACGTGATGCAGACACCCAAGATTGTAAAAGTGGTTGTCAACATCGGCGTGGGCGAAGCGTTGGATAACCCCAAAGCGCTGGAAGCAGCCGTGGGCGACCTGACGTCCATCACCGGTCAGAAACCGGTTGTGATTGCGGCCAAGAAAGCGATTTCCAACTTCAAACTGCGCGAAGGACGCCAAATTGGCGTGAAAGTCACCCTGCGCGGTGAGAAGATGTGGGCTTTTCTGGACCGCCTGATCAACATCGCGCTGCCTCGCGTCCGCGACTTCCGCGGTATCTCGGCAGACGCTTTCGATGGTCGCGGCAATTACACACTGGGTCTCACGGAACAGTTAATTTTCCCTGAGATTCAGTATGACAAGATTGACAAAGTCCGTGGAATGGAAGTAAGCATTGTGACAACAGCTGAGAATGACGATCACGCGCGCCAGCTGCTCAGCAAGTTCGGCATGCCCTTCAGGAAAGGAAACTAATGGCTAAAAAGTGTATGATGTACCGCGAAATGCGACGCGAATACCCCAACCAGGTGGTTAACCGCTGCCGGATTTGTGGAAGACCGCGTGGATATATGCGCAAGTTTGGTCTTTGCCGAATTTGTTTCAGAGAATTGGCACTTCAGGGAAAAATCCCTGGTGTTAAGAAATCATCCTGGTAATTTGGCCTGGAGGGAGCAACATGACTATTTCAGATCCAATTGCCGATATGTTAACCAGAATCCGCAACATCGCTATGGCTGGACAGAGCCTGGTGGTAATGCCGAATTCCAAAATCAAGGAAGAAGTCGCCCGCATACTGCAGGAAGAAGGCTACCTTGAGAGTTATGAAGTTGTTGATGGAAAAGCCAACGGCAGCAAGGTTTTACGCCTGAAGTTGAAGTACATCGGCGAACGTCGTCACCGCCGTCCGATTATTACCGGCCTGCAGCGGGTCAGCACTCCTGGCTGCCGTGTCTATACCTCCCGGGATGAGATTCCGTGGGTACTTTCCGGTATCGGTATCGCGATCTTGTCAACCCCAAAGGGGATCATGACCGGTCAGCGCGCCCGCAAGGTTGGCGTCGGCGGCGAGATCCTCTGCAAGATTTGGTAGGAGCTAAAAATGTCGCGAATCGGTAGATTACCCATCGCCATTCCCCAGGGCGTTGAGGTCAAGATTGAGGGAAATACCATCTCTGTCAAAGGTCCGCTTGGACATCTGGAACAGAGCTTTTCCCCGGAGATTGGCATCAAGCTGGAAGATGGCCACTTAATTATTGAACGTCCTAATGACGAGCCGCGCGTGCGCGCTTTGCACGGCACCACCCGCGCGCTGTTGAATAATATGGTTCACGGCGTGTCGAAGGGTTTTGAACGTGTCCTGGAAGTCAACGGAGTTGGCTACCGCGCGGAATTGAATGGCAAAGACCTGGTACTCAACGTGGGTTATTCCCATCCAGTCACCGTGCCCGCGCCAGACGGAATCACCTTTGAAGTGGAAACCAAAGCCCGCATCGTGCGGGTTAAGGGTCGTGACCGCCAGCAGGTAGGGCAGATTGCCGCTAACCTGCGCGAAATTCGCCCGCCTGAGCACTACAAAGGCACAGGCATCCGCTACCAGGGTGAGGTTGTGAAACTGAAGGCTGGTAAGGCTGGAAAGACCGGTAAGTAGAGGTAAAGACTATGGCAAATAAATCAAGAAACGCAGCTCGATTACGCCGTCACGCGCGGGTTCGTAAGAAGGTCTTTGGGACCCCCGAACGCCCACGCATGAATGTGTACCGCAGTATTAACGAAATTTATGTGCAGCTGATTGATGATCACAGTGGAACAACGCTGGTTTCTGCCTCAACGCTGGATACGCTTTTGCGGGACGCGGTTAAGGGAAAGAAAAAGATTGAGCAAGCCGAGCTGATTGGCGAGGAAATCGCCAAACGGTCTCTGGAAAAGGGCATCAAATCCGTCGTGATGGATCGCGGTGGTTATTACTATACCGGCCGCGTAAAAGCTCTGGCTGACGGCGCGCGCAAGGGCGGGCTGGAATTTTAAGCTGAGGAAATAATGGACGAATATCAAAACGAAGAAACTACTCTTGATGAACGCGTAATCGATATCGCCCGGGTCGCCAAAGTTGTTAAAGGCGGCCGCCGGTTCTCTTTCCGCGTCACCCTCGTGGTGGGCGATAACAACGGCAGAGTCGGCCTCGGTATCGGCAAAGCCGGCGCTGTGCCGGACGCGATGCGCAAAGCGACGGAACACGCCAAAAACAACATGCATGATGTGAGCCTGCTGGGCACCACCATCGCGCATGAGGTTATTGGCACCCAGAGCGGCGCCAAAGTTCTGCTGAAGCCTGCTTCACCTGGAACTGGCGTTATCGCTGCTGGCGGCGTGCGCGCTGTCTGCGAGGCTGCTGGCATTAAGGATATTCTGACCAAATCGATGGGCAGCAATAATATGCTCAACATTGTTCAGGCTACCTTTGACGCGCTCGGTCAGTTAAAGTCCCCCCAGACTGTCGCCATCGAACGCGGCAAGGATGTCGCGGACGTGACTCCTTTCTGGGAGCGGAGGAAGCATGACTAAACAAACTGCAAAAACTGCCAGAGTGCGCGTCACTCTGAAAAAGAGCGGCACAGGGTATCCTGTCCGCCAGAAAGCAACCCTCAAGGCGTTGGGTTTCCATCATTTGCACGAGGTTGTCGAGCATGAGGATACGCCCGCGCTGCGCGGTATGCTGACCAAAGTCTCCCATCTGGTTGAGATTGAAACAGTGAATGAGGAGAAGTAATGCAACTACATGACTTGAAACCCAACGAGGGTTCAAAGAAATCGCGCAAACGCGTCGGTCGCGGCCACGGCAGCGGTTCCGGAAAAACTTCCGGCCGCGGTATTAAAGGCCAAAACTCCCGTCAGGGCGGCGGCGTGCGCTTGTACCACATGGGCGGCAACCTGCCTTTTTTCCGCAAGCTGCCTTTCATGCGCGGTGAGGGCTTTAGCCCATTGAACCGCGTCCGCTACGCCGAGGTTAATCTGGACGCGCTGCACGGCTTTGCCGCAGGCGCGGAAGTGACCCCCGAAGCGCTGGCGGAAGCTGGCCTGCTGAAGGACAAAAACAAGCCCATCAAGATCATGGGTCGGGGTGATGTAAAAGTTGCCCTGAAAGTTAAAGTTCACAAAGTGACCGATGGTGCCCGCCAAAAGATCGAAAAAGCTGGCGGCAGCGTGGAAACGATCGCGTTGTCTTAAGCAAAAAGGAGCAAAACCTTATGAAACGGTCGTCATGGCGCTTTCTGTGGAAATCTGAAGATATTCGCAATAAACTGTTGATCACCCTGCTGCTGCTGGCTATTTACCGCCTGGCGGCGAATATCCCCGTACCTGGCATTGACCGGGCTACAGTGGCGGCGTTGACCAATCTGAAAGGCACGCAAGGCAACCTGATCAATCTGCTGGATGTGTTGAGCGGCGGCGCTGTCTCGAATTTCTCAATCCTGGCGATGGGCGTTTATCCATACATTACCGCTCAGATTATCCTGCAGCTGCTTCAGCCGATTATCCCCGCGCTGGAAAAGAAAATGCGGGACGATCCGCGTGAAGGCCGCATCTGGATGGAAAAGTGGACAGTTATTCTCACCATCCCCATGGCGCTGCTTTCCGCTTTTGGCCAGATCAACATCTTCAATCAGATGCTCGGAAGCTCAATCATCACGAACTGGGGTTTCACAGCCGGAAAATTGATGCCTACCCTCACCGCGATCTTCGCGATGGTGGCCGGCACGATGCTAGGTGTATGGATTGGCCAGCTCATTTCGGAGTTCGGCTTGCGCAATCAGGGACTTTCGCTGATCATTTTCAGCGGTATTGTTTCCCGCCTGCCGCAGTCCCTGCTTCAGATGATCAGCAGTAAAGAATCCTGGTGGATGATCTTCATCGTGGTCATCATCCTGGTTATCACCATCTTTGCGATTGTGTATGTCCAGCAAGGTCGCCGCAATGTGCCGGTGATGTTCCCCGGCCGGAGAATCGGCAACCGCATGTCCATGCCGGTGCGCAGCAACCTGCCGCTGATGGTGAACATGGCTGGTATGATCCCGATCATTTTTGCCCAGTCATTCCTGACCTTCCCGGCGATTTTGGCCTCCTTCTTTGTAAATTCCAAGGCAGCCTGGCTTGCCAAGTCGTCGAATTGGGTGACCAATGCCTTCGGTGCGGAAGCCGCCTGGTATCCGGTGATGTTCTTTATTTTGGTGGTGCTATTCACATACTTCTATACGGATGTGATGTTCACGCAGCAGAATTACGGCGATAACCTGAAAAAACAGGGCGCTCAAATTCCGGGCGTCGTGCGCGGCAAACCTACCCAGGATTACCTGACCCGCGTGCAGCGCAGAATTACCCTGCCCGGCGCGTTCTTCCTTGGTTTTGTCGCGGTGATGCCGTATTTGTTCAGCGCAATTGTCCCGGCAGGAAGCTCAGCCACGCTGCTGCTTTCCTCCTCCGGCTTGCTGATTGTGGTTGGAACCGTACGTGAGACAGTCCAGCTGATTGAAACTGAACTGCGCATGCATGGTTATGACGACCGGCTGATTAATAACTGAGGTTGAAATGAACGAAAAGGCGACTTACATCGTCATGTTGGGACCTCCCGGGGCTGGCAAAGGCACCCAGGCAAAGGTTATCGCTGAGAAACTTGGCTTGGTGCATGTGTCCAGCGGTGATCTGTTCCGCGAAAATCTGAGCCGTGAGACCGAATTAGGCAAACTGGCGCAGACCTACATGACCAAAGGCGAATTGGTGCCGGACGACGTCACCATCGCGATGGTCAAAGAGCGCCTTTCCCGACCGGACTGCGGCCTGGGCGCGGTGCTGGATGGCTTTCCAAGAACCCCCGCGCAAGCAGAAGCTCTGAATGGCATTCTGGCGGATATGAATGGAAAAATTGATGTGGTGCCGCTAATCAGCGTACCGGATGCGGTATTGATTGAACGTCTGAGCGGCAGATGGATGAGCACCAGCGGAAGGGTTTACCACGCGCTTTACAACCCACCCAAGGTCAAGTGGCTGGATGATGTGGACGGAAGCCCGCTTTATCAGCGCGATGATGACAAACCGGAAACGGTCCAACACCGCATTGATGTCTACAACGCCCAGACCTCACCGCTGATTGCCTTCTTTAGCCAAGCCGGCGTTTTAGCTGAAATTGACGGCACACAGGATATCGACCAAGTGACCGAAGATATTCTGACAGCGATCAACGCGGCCAGGTGATGGAAGGAAAAGTTAACATCAAATCCGCTGCCGAAATCGCGCTGATGCGCGAGGCCGGCCGGATTAATGCCGAGGCGTTGGAAGCGGCGAAGGCCGCCATCGCGCCGGGTGTTACCACGGCGGAACTGAATGAAGTGGTCGAAGCGGTTCACCGCAAGTACGGAGTGTACTCGCCCTTTAAAAATTATCCAGGACCCTATCCGTTCCCGGCCAGCATTTGCGCCAGCGTGAACGAGGAGTTGGTGCACGGTATACCGGGCAATCGCAAGCTGAAAGAAGGAGATATCATCTCCATCGATTGCGGCACGGTCTACCAGGGATTTGTTGGTGACTCAGCTTTCACGGTTGGCGTGGGAGAAATCTCCCCGCTGGCGCAGCGGTTGATTGAGGTGACTAAACAAGCCCTGGAAGCCGCTATTGCCCAGATGGTGCCCGGAAATCACCTCGGTGATATCGGCGCGGCAGTGGAAAGCCTGGCGCTCAAGCACGGCTTTCACGTAACCCATCTGTACACCGGTCACGGCGTCGGTCGGGATATGCATGAAAGCCCTCTTGTGCCGAATTACGGGCAAGCTGGGCAGGGAATGCTGCTGCGGGAAGGAATGACCCTGGCGATTGAACCGATGTTACTGGTGGGAACGCGCTACACGCGCGAGCTTAAAAACCAGTGGACGGTCATCTCGCGGGATCGTTCGCTGACTGCGCACCAGGAACACACGATTGCTATCACGGCGAACGGGCCGGAGATAATGACGCGATTATGAAAAATTTGGTCTTGCCAAGAGACTGAATAGTAGATATAATAGAATCTTTGCGGATAAGCATAAGGAGTAACTGATGAAAGTATCAGCTTCAATTAAAAAGCGCTGTGGTAAATGCAAGATCGTCAAACGGGAAGGTCGGCTTTATGTCATTTGTACCAACCCAAGACACAAACAGCGACAAGGATAAAGGAATCATACAATGGCTCGTATAGAAGGTGTTGACCTCCCGCGCAATAAGCGCATCCAGATTGGTTTGCGGTACATTTACGGCATTGGCCCAAAGACCGCTGATGAAATATTGTCGTCAACCGGCGTGGATCCAGACATCCGTGTCAAGGACTTGCCGGAGAACGAAGTTTCCAAGCTGCGCGATTACATTTCGCAAAACGTAAAAGTTGAAGGCGATTTGCGCCGCGAAGTGCAGATGAATATTAAACGTCTGGTTGAAATCGGCTGCTACCGCGGCATGCGCCACCGCCGAAATCTCCCGACCCGCGGTCAGCGCACGCGCACCAACGCCCGCACCCGCAAGGGCCCTAAGAAGACCGTTGCCGGTCGCGGCCGCCGCCGTGGAGCGACCAAGAAGTAGCATTGAACTGGCAGCCTGAGCCGGGAGAGGGGTTCCTTTCTCCCCTGCGGCTACTTCAGGCTTAGAGCATGCCGGACAAGAAGAGATTGAGTGAGGAAGAATTATGGCTAAACAAGCACGCACAGCACGACGAACGACCAGTGCCCGCAAAGTAAAACGCCAGGTTTCGACAGCGCAGGTGCACGTCTACGCGTCCTTTAACAACACCATCGTAACGGTGACCGACCTGCAAGGGAATACCCTTTGCTGGGGCAGCTCCGGCAGCGCGGGTTTTAAAGGGTCGCGCAAGAGCACGCCTTTTGCTGCCAGAATGGCGACCGAACAAACCATTAAAACAGCCCAGACCATGGGCGTGCAGGAAGTTGAATTGTTTGTTAAGGGTCCCGGTCCCGGCCGCGAAGCCGCGATTCGTGCTGTCCAATCCCTGGGTATTAAGGTTCGCCTGATATCCGATCTGACGCCGGTCCCCCATAACGGCTGCCGGCCGCCAAAACGCCGCCGCGTGTAGTATCAGAAAAAAGGAAATGTAATTATGGCAAGATACACTGATCCAGTATGTCGTTTATGTCGGCGCGAGGGCGAGAAGTTGTTCCTGAAAGGCGAACGCTGCTTCTCACCCAAATGCGCTTTTGAGAAACGTGCTTATCCACCCGGCATGCACGGAAAAAATACTTCCGCGCGCCCCGGCCGCGAATCTGACTATACTAAACAGCTGCGTGCCAAACAAAAGGTGCGCCGCGTGTACGGCATCTACGAACGCCAGTTCCGCCGCTTTTACGGCCAGGCGCTAAAAATGCGCGGTCTGACCGGTAATAATCTGCTGCAGATTCTGGAAACTCGTTTGTCCAATGTTGTCTACCGCCTTGGTTTTGCCGCCAGCCGTCCGCAGGCCCGCATTTTGGTGTCCCACGGTCATTTCCTGGTGAACGGCGAACGCGCGGACATTCCATCCTATGGAATTTCCGTCGATGATGTCATCTCTGTACGAGAAAAGTCCCTTGATACCATCTATTTCAAGAACCTCCGGGAAGAAGCTGAGGGCAGGACTGTTCCTGGTTGGCTGGCGCGTGATATGACCAACCTGAGCGGCAGAATGCTGCGCTTACCTGAACGTGTTGAAATTGACGGTAACCTCAACGAACAGTTGGTCGTTGAATATTATTCGCGCTAATCACCGATTTATTCAGTCTCTCTTATCAAGAGACTGGCGGAGGGGCTAACCGTGAGTGTAAGAATGGATATGGTAACACCAAAAGTAGAAGGTAGTAAAGAAACCCGTGAGACGGGGCTGTTCACAATCAGCCCGTTGGAACGCGGTTTTGGCATTACCCTTGGCAACGCGATTCGCCGTGTGCTGCTTTCCTCTTTGGAAGGCGCGGCGATCACCGCTGTGCGCATTACGGACGTGATGCACGAGTTCAGCACCATCCCTGGCGTCCGCGAGGACGTTATCCAGGTTATGCTGAACCTGAAACAGATCCGCATGAAGCTTTATGACGTGGATGTGGCGCACCTCCAACTGGACGTGCGCGGAGAAGGCACCTACACCGCGGCAGATATCCTCTGCCCGCCGGAAGTTGAAATTATCAACCCGGACCTGTACCTTTTCAGCATCACCGATAACGCGGCGCATGTGGAGATGGAATTCACAGTTGAACGCGGACGCGGATACATGCCCGCGGGAGACCGCGCAGAGCGGCTGCCCATTGGCGTTTTGCCTGTGGACGCGATTTTCTCACCGGTTCGGCGCGTGAATTGGTCAGTCGGCAACGCCCGTGTGGGTCATAATACAAATTATGACAAGCTGGTCCTGCAGATTACGACCGACGGCACAGTGCCCCCGGAAACCGCGCTGCAGAGCGCGGTCGATTTGCTCGTCCGGCAATTCAGCTTCATCAGCGGCGATGCCGAGGACATCCTGGACACTGTCGCCGAGGTGGAAGAAGTTGACCGTCTGGGAGGCATTGAAGCAGCCGAGACGCCCATCGAAGCGCTTGACCTTACCGTGCGCGTATATAACGCCCTGAAACGCACCGGCGTTTCGACAGTGCGCGATGTGCGTGAGATGCTGGCAAAAGGGGAAAACCACATGCTCTCTATCCGAAATTTTGGGGAGAAGAGCCTGGTTGAATTAAGAGCCAAAATGATTGAAAAAGGCTACCTAAAAGACGAAAAAGCGGAGTAGTAAGTTATGCGACATCAGGTAAAAGGATATCGCCTTGGCAGAAGCGGCGGACACCGCACGGCCATGCGCAAGACGATGATTATGCAATTATTTGAACATGAAAAGATTCAGACTACGCTGGCAAAAGCAAAGTCTATTCAGCCCGACGCTGAGAAGATGATTACTGTTGCCCGCAACAGCCTGACCGCGAGCGAAGTGGAAAAGCTGAACGCCCGCCGGCAAATCGCCGCTGAACTTGGTAATTCCAGCGCGGATATCGTCAAGAAACTCTTTGATGACATTGCCCCGCGCTTCAAGACCCGTCCCGGCGGCTATACCCGTCTGCTCAAATTGGGACCTCGCCTCGGTGACAACGCCGAAATGGTTTTGCTGGAACTTGTTTCAGAGTAACGCGGCATGAAGGGTTTTCGCCTTTCGGGCCCTGAAAGTTGAAAGGCATGGCACATTACAAACTTATTCTCGCTTACGAAGGCACGGAGTACCACGGCTTTCAGCGTCAGAAGAACAACCACAGCGTTCAGGCGGAATTTGAAGCCGCGCTGCGCAAACTGGGGTGGCAGGGCCGGGCAGTGATGCCTGCCGGCAGAACTGACAGCGGCGTACACGCCCAGGGGCAGGTTATCAGCTTTTCCCTGGAGTGGAAACACGGAACCGATACCCTCGTGACCGCGCTGAACGCTCATCTGCCCGCGGATATCGCGGTGCTGGCTGCCGAAGAAGTTCCGCTGGCGTTTCACCCGCGTTACGACGCGCTGAGCCGCAGCTATCGCTACCAGGTTTACGCGCAGACCGCGCGCAACCCGTTGGTGGACCGCTTCTCCTGGCGCTTGAACAGCTTGCCGGACCTGGAACGGATGAACCGGGCGGCCGAAATGCTGCTTGGCGAACACGATTTCAGGGCTTTTGGAAAGGCTTTGAAGGAAGACGCGACCACGGTGCGCAGGATTTACGGCGCGCGCTGGGAAGCTAGCGGCCAAACGGCTTCTTTTAGCATTTGTGGAAATGCCTTTCTGTACCATATGGTGCGTCGGATTGTGTTCGTGCTTGTGCAGATCGGGCTGGGCAAGCTGCCCGAAGATATCGTAAGTCGAGGTCTGGAAAGCGGCGAAACGGGAATCGTCAGCTTGGCGCCTGCCAGGGGATTGACCCTGATGGAAGTCGCTTATCCAGAGAATGAGTGGAAATAAGCTCTGGCAGCTACTGCCCGAGTGTGGATTTGATAAAACGGAGAAAGTAACAGTGGAAAAAACATACGTTCCAAAAGGACAAACTACCGGCGAGTGGTATCTTGTGGATGCCGCCGGCGAAACGCTGGGCAGACTTGCGACCAAGATCGCAATGCTGCTAACAGGCAAACACCGCGCGGATTACACCCCTGGCGTGGTTTTGAATGACCATGTGGTAGTGATTAATGCCGCTCAGATCAATTTCAATCAAACCCGGGCGGAAGAAAAGAAGTACTATCGTCATTCACAGTATCCAGGCGGTCTTAAAGCTGTCACCATCAAGCGCCAGATGGAACTGAAGCCGGAAGCGGTCATTCGCGCGGCTGTTCGCGGCATGCTGCCAAAGAACCGTCTGACTGTGCGCTTTCTGGATAATCTGAAAATCTATGCCGGTCCCGAGCACCCACATCAGGCTCAGGATCCGAAACCGATCGCTGAGTAATTAAAGAGGTATTATGGCACAATATTTTGAAGCTGTTGGACGACGTAAGGAAAGCACCGCCCGCGTCCGCGTGACTGCCGGGAGTGGTGTGTTTACTGTCAACGAGAAACCGCTGGAAGTGTACTTCCCCCGGACTGGCGACGCCCCGATGATTCTGAAAGCGCTGGAAGCAGCCGGACAAAACCCCACCCTCACCGACGTGAGCGTTAAGGTTGAAGGCGGCGGTGTCTCCGGTCAGCGCGACGCTGTCAAACTTGGTCTCGCCCGCGCTCTGGTCACCATGGACGAAGGCGCCCGAGGCGGCCTGCGCGATAAGGGTCTGCTCACCCGTGACGCGCGCGTCAAGGAACGCAAGAAGCCCGGTCTCAAGCGCGCCCGCAAGGCCCCGACCTACACCAAGCGTTAATCCTACTTGCGGGAGTGCCCCTTTTGGTGGCAAAATTCCGCAGGCATTAATGGGATACAATATGAAGGCTGTCCGTATTCAGCATATGGGCAGCCTTTCCCTGTTTCAATAGGGATAATCGAAATTCGCTGCCTTATCGTGTGAACTAATGAATAATCCTGGAATTGTGATTGTTGGACTTGGCCCCGCCGGCGCTGAACTACTGACCCGGGAAGCGTGGGAGTGGCTTTGCCAGGCAGAAGAAGTCTACCTGCGCACCAGCATGCATCCTTGCGCGGCGGAATTACCCCAAACCCTGCGCGTGAACAGCTTTGACGCGCTCTACGAGCAGCATGCAGCCCTCGCGGATGTTCTGCAAGAAATAACCCAGACGGTGTTGCAACTGGGTGAACGCGAGCAGGGCGTGACCTATGCCGTTCCGGGCAGCCCGTGGGTGGCGGAGGAAACTAGCGCGCGCATCCAGGAGCGGGCAGCGCAGCTTGGTATCCCGGTACGTATTATCAACGGAATGAGCTTTGTTGAGCCCGTTTGCGCGGCGCTGGGGATTGACCCGGCCAACCAGCTGGTGTTGATTGACGCCCTGCAGCTGGCGGAGCAGAACGTGCCGACCTTCCCGCCTTCCTGCGGGGCGCTTGTTCACCAGATTGGCACCAGGCTGGACGCGACCGAAATCAAGCTGACTCTCATGAGCAATTATCCCGACGATTATCCAGTCCGTTTGGTACACGCTGCCGGCACGGCTCAGCAGAGCGTTGAAGATTTACCACTGCACGCAATTGACCAATCAGTAAAACTGGGTCTCCTTTCCACGCTCTATGTGCCCCCGCGCGAGCATGGATATGCCTTTGAAGAATTCCAGGAAATTATCGCGCGGCTGCGCGCCCCGGAAGGCTGCCCCTGGGATCGCGAACAAACGCATCTCTCCCTGCGGCCTTACCTGCTCCAGGAGAGTTATGAAGTTCTGGAAGCGCTGGACCGAGAAGACCCGGATGAACTGCGCGAAGAATTGGGCGATTTACTGCTGCAGATTTTGCTCCATGCTCAGATTGCCACGGAAAATGAAGACTTTAGAATGGCTGATGTGATACAAGGGATTAGTTCCAAGCTCATCCGGCGGCACCCGCATGTATTTGGGGAATTGCAAGTTAATTCGGTGGATAATGTTCTCCAAAACTGGGAAAAGATAAAAGCGAAAGAACGGGAAGAAAATGGGAACAGCCACAAAATCGGCATGCTGGACGGCATCCCTCTGGCTCTGCCGGCCCTAACACAGGCCGATCAGATCCAAAGGCGCGCCAAACGGGTTGGTTTCGATTGGAATACCATTGAACCTGTGATTGCCAAAGTGCGCGAAGAGTTGGAGGAACTTAATAGCGCGGAGAATGCGAAAGAGCGCCAGGCTGAAGCCGGAGATTTGCTTTTCGCGGCGGTCAACCTCATTCGCTGGCTGGATATTGACCCGGAAACTGCGCTGCGGGAATGCAATCTGCGCTTCCGCAAACGTTTCGCTTATATCGAAGCCGAAGCCGCGAAGGCTGGCAAAAACGTGGAGGACCTGAGCTTTGAAGAGATGGACGCGCTTTGGGAAAGGGCGAAAAAAGCGTTCTTAGCCCAGGATGAAAATTGAGATGACTGAACAAAACCAGGAAACCTTGCCAGGCGCCGAGGACGCGCCGGTTTGCGCTGCCCAGGCAAGCCCGAAGGGCTCTGATTTCAGGATAAGCGGCAAAGGGGAAGGCGCCGAGCTTGCCAGTCGGCAAATCGCGCGGGCAACTGGCATTGTGATGATCGCGTTCATTATCAGCAGCCTGGTTGGGATAGCGCATCAGGTTGTGATTACCGATGCGTTTGGCACCAGCGCGGCTTTGGATTCGTTTAATGCCGCCAACCGCATCACCGAACTGCTCTTTAACCTTACGGCAGGCGGCGCGCTTGGTTCGGCGTTCATCCCGCTCTTTACCGGCTTCCTGACACGTGATGACAAAAAAGGCGCCTGGCGTTTGGCCTCCGGCGTGGTCAATGTTGTTTTTCTCGTCCTTATTGCTGTTTCTATCCTGGCTTGGATTTTCGCTCCGTGGATTGTGAAAAACGGTTTATACGCCCTTACCGCCGATTCCAACATGGGTCAGCTTTCAGTAACCGTGCGCCTGCTGCGCATCATGCTCCCGACCGTAGTAATTTTTGGAATAAGCGGGTTGGTGATGGGCATGCTAAACGCCCACCGGTCATTCCTGATTCCAGCGCTCGCGCCTGCCATGTACTCGTTGGGCATCATCTTTGGCACGCTTGCGCTGCCAAAAAGCTGGGGCGTTGATAGATTGGCAATCGGCGTTGTGCTGGGCGCTGCCGGGCATTTGCTGCTGCAAATTCCCTCTTTATTAAGGCTGCCCGCAAGAGCCTATTCCGCCGCTGTCGGCCTCAAGGATAAAGCCGTCCGGCAAGTATTAAAGTTGATGCTGCCGCGGCTGGTTGGGGCGGCTGTAGTTCAGCTTAATTTCGTCGCAAACACAATTATCGCTCTCAGCCTGGGGGAAGGCGCAGCCAGCTCCGTCGCTTTGGCTTTTGCCTTGATGATGATGCCCCAGCGCGCCATCGCGCAATCGGCAGGGATAGCTTCGTTGCCAACGCTTTCGGCGCAGGCTGAGATGGGGCAGTTCGCGCATATGCGCCACACCATTGCCAGGATTTTGCGCGGCATTATTCTGCTCTCTTTGCCTGCCAGCCTGGGCTTGATTCTGCTGCGGGTTCCACTGGTGCGCGTGCTGTATGAGCGCGGGGAGTTCGGGGCGGAGTCCACCCGCCTGGTGGCTTGGGCGCTGCTGTGGTACGCCGCTGGGTTGGTGGGTCACTGCCTGGTAGAAGTGCTCAGCCGCGCGTTTTATGCCTTGCACGATACGCGCACGCCGGTGCTGGTTGGGGTTGGCGCGATGAGCTTAAACATCGGGCTGTCCTTCTTGCTGGCGGCCTGGTTCCGAAGCATTGGGTGGATGCCGCACGGAGGGCTGGCGCTGGCTAATTCCGTCGCGACCGGCTTAGAGAGCTTGCTGCTGCTGGAGCTGCTGCGCAGAAAACTGAAAGGCATGGAAGGCAAGAGTATTCTCCGCGGCGCGTCTGCCGCCTTGATTGGCTCAGCTTTAATGACATTGACAGTTTTCGCTTATTTACGGCTGATGCCTGGGGAGCAGGGAGTACTCGCGTTGTTGGGTGGGATGCTGGCTGGCGTGGTAGTGTATGGGTTAAGCTTGCGTTTGCTGCGCGTTCCGGAACTGGATTCTGTGCTCAGGATTATAAAAAACAAGCTGAGCAGATAACTTTCATTGATACAAACGAACAATTAAGTGATAAACCCTAACTGAAAGCACTCGGTTTTTCTTTTGGTTAACTTTTTAAGGGAAGTACACTTGTTACGCTGGCGGCATTAGCAGGCGGATGACAACCGCGACGGCAAATCCAAGCAGCACGCCAGCGAAAGCTTCCCCAGGGGAATGGCCGATGCTTTCGCGCAGTTTTTCCCATTCCTGCTCTGGAACTTTTCCGGTTTCGATAATCTCATGCACGATCAGGTTAATCCTGGCTGCCTGTAAACCAGCCTGTCTGCGCACGCCGGTCGCGTCGTAGACCACGATAATCGCGAGGGCAAACGCCAAGGCAAAAAGCGGACTGCCCCAGCCCACATAAAATCCAATCGCGGTCGTGATGGAGGAAATCAGCGCTGAATGGGAAGAGGGCATGCCGCCTGAATCTAAAAGCAGCGACCAATCCACCTGCTTGCTGCGCCAGTAACCAAAAGGGACTTTGAGGATCTGCGCCAGGAAGAGCGCGACCATGCCTGTCACAGCTACCGGGCTTCTAAATACATCCCAGAAACGCATGTCTCTCCTATTCCTCTGCGGTTGGGGGTGGGGTCTGGTTGACTTCGTTCAGCGCGGATACGCGCAGCTGCGCGTTCTCCAGGATGGAGGCACACAGCGCGGAAAGGCGTTTGCCTTCTTCATACAGGCGCAGCGCTTCTTCCAGTGGAAGTTCTGTATTATCCAGCTGGGTGATGATGGTTTGCAGCTGCGCGAAAGCGGTTTCGAAGCTGGGTTGATTATCAGGGGTTGCTTGCATCTTTTTCTGCTCCTGTTGGCATTGTTGTCACTTGCGCCGGAATAGTCCCGTCCTGCACACGCAGGTAAACTCCTTGCGCGGGGTGGGTTTGTGCCGCGCGGCTGATCAGGCTGCCGCTGGTTTGATCGGTGATGATGGCAAATCCTCGCCGCAGGACCGCTAGCGGGTTTAGGGCGTCCAGCCGGTTTTCCGCGTTGGCCAGGCGCAAGCTCCTGATTTCAAGCTGGCTGCGGCCAAGCCGCTCGAGCCGGGCATGCACTTCATCCAGGCGCTGCAGCGCGTTTTGAACACCGGCGCGGGGAGATGCGCGGCGCAGTTCCGCCTGAGCCAGCGCTAGCCCCTGGCGGGCAGTATTCAGACGTCCGTCCAGGCGCGCGTCAAGCGTTTCTAAGGCGGCCTGCAGACTCAAGCTTAATTCTTGCGCGGTGATGGGCGTGGCCAGTTCCGCAGCCGCGGTGGGAGTCGGCGCGCGCAGGTCCGCGACAAAATCAACAATTGTGAAGTCAGTTTCGTGACCTACGCCGGAAATGACCGGAACGCGGGAGTTGTAGACCGCGCGGGCAACATTTTCGTCGTTGAAAGCCCACAAATCTTCAATGGAGCCGCCGCCGCGCGCCAGAATGATCAGGTCCAGGTCGGGCAATTGGTTGAGCTGCCGAAGGGCAGCAATGATTCCAGGCGGGGCTTCGACTCCCTGCACCGGTGAAGGCGCTACGCTGACCCGCAGAATGGGCAGGCGCCTGGTTAATGTCTGCAAAATATCTTGCAGGGCAGCGCCGGTGGCGGAGCTTACCACGCCAATATGCCGCGGAAGCCGGGGCAGGGGGCGTTTATGAGCAGGGTCAAAGAGCCCTTCCGCGTCCAGCCGGGCTTTAAGTCGCAAGAATTCCTGGTAGAGGGCGCCTTCTCCCGCTGGGCGCATTAGGTCGAGATATAGCTGCACCTGCCCCTGGGCGGGGTATACGCTCATGGCGCCGTGCGCTTCCACCTGCATGCCGTCAGATGGAGAAAAACGCAAACGCAGGGCGGCATTTTTCCACATCACGCAGCGAATCTGGGCTTCACTGTCTTTTAGCGTGAAGTAGAGATGACCGGAGCGCGGTTGAGAAAAGTTGGATATTTCACCGCGTACCCATAAATCCTGCAGAATCTCATCTGTTTCCAGTAGTTCACGCAGGTAATTGTTGAGAGAGCTGACGGAAAAAACCAACGGTGCGTTGAAGTCGAACGCGTCCATGGCGGTAAGGATAATCAAAAGAAAGACGCTTGTCAATTCGCAAAGCGCATTTTATGGCAATTCCTTGGGGGCTGGCTGGATAGAAATCAGCAGGGCAGCCTTAAGCTCTCGACAAGGACACGGCATTATAATTAGGAGACGGATGGTCCGTGGTAATGGCGAGAGCTGTGACAATCAGGAAAATGAGCAGGATTTTTCGCGCGGTAACAACGTTTACCATGCTGCTATTGCTGTGCGTTGGATGCGCGCGCGCGGTGCCACTTAAGCCCGCCCTCAGCGTTTCGCTTGACGGCGCGAACAGAATTATCGAGATGGGGCGCAGCTTTGACATTACCCTGACAATCACCAATACTGGCGCTCAAGAAACAATTGTAGAGGAAATCCGGCTGCCGGCTGGAATCTTAAAAGCCTTCAGATATCTGGGCAGCTTGCCGGCAGTCACGCTTGAGCCTCTCGCGGACGGCTCGGGGGTGCTGCGGACCCAGCTTGTCATTCCGCCTGGTGGCAGCGCGCAGTTTATCCTCCGTTTTGCTTCGGTTTATTCAGGGATTTACGAAGAGGAATTCTCCGTGTTGACGGAAGACCAACGTATCCCACTCCCTGCGCGGGTAGAAGTGAGAGGCAGTATCCCCGCGGGTTGGCAACCTGGCGCGGCCGCGCCGCGCGGGCAGAGCGAGCCGGCTGCTGGCTTACCGACGTCGGCGGTCGTGCGCGTAGGAGCCCTGGTGGATGTGGGGGGAACACTGGTCAAGGCCTGGTCTGCCAGTGGGGTTATCATCAGCAGGGATGGATTAATCCTCACCAGCGCGCGAGCAGTTTTGGGCAGCAGGTTTTATCCGGTTTCTGACCTGATTATTGGACTGCAAACCGCGCCGAATACCCTGCCGGTGGACGCGTACCTGGCGAGCATTGTCCAGGTGGATGAAGCGCGCGACGCGGCGTTGATTAAACCGCGCTCAGACCTGCTCGGCAACTTGATCGCGCCTGGTACGCTCTCACTCCCAGCGCTCCCGCTGGCTGATAATCCCAGCGTGGCTGTTGGTGAGACGCTTAGTCTGATAGGGTATGGACAGAACGCAGAGGCTTTGTCGCGGGTTCTCCCTGGCGCTGTGCTTGGCTTAAGCCCTGAAGACGGCAGCGCGCCTATAGAAACCATCCTTATGGAGCTTCCGGCTGGTGGGGATTACTTTGGTTGGGCCGCGTTGAACTCCCGCGGTGAAGTGGTAGGACTTGCCAGCGCGCCGACAACTGCTGGTGGACTGGAATGCGGCGCTTTGGCGGATACTAATCGGGACGGAATTGTGGATGATACTGACCATTGTCTGCCCGCGGGCGGAAACCTGGGTGCACTAACATCGCTGCAAGCGCTGGACGGCATGCTTACCGAGGGGTGGATGGGCGAGCTTGGGCTGCAGCGAGTAAGCGTGCTGGATTTGCCCTTCGTGGTTGAAGGCAAGTCAGTCTTTCAAGCGGATTTCTCCGCGGGGACGCCTGGATGGAAAAGCACCGAAATGCCGGGCACGCAAAGCGCGTATGAAGACGAAGCCTTGGCGTTAACAATCAGCGAGCCGCGCAGGCTACTATTCAGCACTCTCGATTATGCTTACGACCAGCTGACAATCAGCGCTGACGCGCGCCTGAACGCAGGCGGCGGCGATGGTAGTTTTGGACTGGTTTGCGCTTTCCGGGATGCCAATCACTTCATCGCGTTGGAAGTCAGCGAGGATGGATACTTTTCCATCTGGAAGCGCGCGGGCACTGAAACGACATATCTGATTGATTGGACTTACGCGGATGCGTTTGACCCAAGCCAAAGCCTGCGCCTTACCGCGCAGTGCGGCGCGAATGGGTTGAAGCTGGCCGTTAATGACAGGCTGCTGGGAGGAACTATCGATCCTGATTTTTCAGTTGGCTTGGTGGGAATTATAGCCGGCACTTACGAAGGCAGCCTGCTAAAAGCAACTTTTGATAATGTGGAAATTTTTATTCCAGGAGATGAATAATGGGCATTGAGCTTTTGAATGTTTACCACTTGGTCAAGAGTGAAGACTTGAACCACCACCGCACGCTTTTTGCGGGACGCGGCGCGGAATGGCTGGTGGAGGCTGGGTTTATCGCGGCTGCCAACATGCTGCCGCCCGAGTTCATCCTGTGCGTGAAAATCCACGGAATGGAATTTCGGAGGCCAGTGCGTCCGGGTGAAATTGTGCGTTTTACCAGCAGCATTGTGCTCACCGGGCGCAGCCGCCTGATTGCCTATATTCTTGCTGATGTGAAGGGCGAGCAGGCAGTGGATGGGTTTATCACCTTTGTGTACGTGGATGAACACGGCAAACCACGTCCGCATGGGATTGTTATTGAAGCCGAAACTTCGGAAGAAGCAGCCCTGCAGGAGCGCGCAAAGAGCCTTTAGCCGCCTGATACCCAGCCGTCTGCGAGCGTTTGCGAAAGCTTAGTGAAAAACAAAAAGGCGCGGTGAGTATCCACCGCGCCTTGTCATAGCTGTTTTATTGGCTGAGCTGAATGTACCGATTAATGCGTTCGGTAATCACATCCAAAGAGCCAGCCCAGAAGGCCTGGTCGCGTATGTCGATGCCAAAGCGGGCAGCCAAATCCGCGGCGGAGGCTTCGCCGGTGCTCGCGAGCAGCTGCATATAATCCGGCACAAATTCCTCGCCGCGCTTTTGGTAGATGGCGTAAAGACCGGTAGCAAAGAGCAGCCCGAAGGCATAGGGGTAGTTATAAAAAGCCAGGGACGCGCTGTAGTAATGCGGTTTCCAGGTCCACATGTATTTGTGCAGGACGTTTTGGTCCAGACCGTCCCCGTAACTTTGGCGCTGCGCGTCCAGCATGATTTCGGAGATTTCATCCGCGGAAAGGGCGGATTGTGCGCGGCGGGCAAAGAGTTCTTTCTCGAACAAGAAGCGCGAATAGATATCCACGATTACTTCGCCGCTGCCGGAGAGATTGCTCTCAAGGATAGCTAGTTCTTCCTGAGGATCGCTTATGCCGGCAAGAATCGCGTTAAAAACGATTGTTTCGCACATGATCGAGGCAGTTTCAGCAAGGGTCATTGGGGTGCGTGTTTGGAGCGGCGTTTTATCAGCTTTGAAGGCGCAGTAGTTGTGGAAGCCGTGCCCGAGCTCGTGGGCGATGGTCATCACCTGGTCGAGCGAGCCATCAAAGTTGCACAACACCCGGCTTTCTTTCAGGGCGGGTATCTCCATGCAGTAAGCGCCGCCGCGTTTGCCAGGGCGCTGCTCCGCGTCGATCCAATGCTGGTCAAAGGCAGCGCGGGCAAAGCTCTCCAGCTCCGCGGAAAAGCTCCCGAAATGAGTCAGAATCAGGTCCCGGGCTTTTTCAAAGCTGAAGCTTTGGCTGCTCTCGCCCAAAGGCGCCAGCAAGCTCCACCAGGGCAGCTTTTCCATGCCCAGCAGGCGGGCTTTTGCCTGGAAGTAGCGCCTAAAGCTGGGGAGAGAGGCTTTGATGGCGGCAAGCATCGCGTCGAGCGTTTCCTGGTCGATGCGCGCCATATCGAGGGAGGCATGCAGGCTGTCACGTCGCCCACGGTGCTTATCGAGGGTGATGGTTTCACCTTTGACGCCATTCAGGCAGGCTGCCAGGGGTTCTTTTAGTTCTTCCCATACCTGATGTTCGGCCTGGTAGGCGCGTTCCCGAATTTCCGCGGAGGGATGGCTGCGCAGGTTGATAAGAGCCGGCATTGGCAGCTCTTCCACTTTGCCGTCCAGCTCAAAAGGAACGGTTTTTTGCGAGGTGAGCGTGCCCTGCAATTTATCCCAGGCGCTGCCGCCCGAAAGCGTCAATTCATTGGCTAGCAGTTCTTCTGCTTCGGACATCTGGTAGCGGCTTTGCTCCGCTTCTTCCAGCAAGATGAAGGCATGGTCTTTGGCGCTGCCGGGCGCCTTGAGCGCGGTGGGTAAGGTCTGGCCAAGTTTGCCAAACCAGGCACGCAGGCGCACGAACAGGTTTTGGAAAGGAACCCGCGCGATTTCGAAGCGGGATTGCATTTGTTCTGCTTTTTTATCGAAGGAGTCTGTGGTGATGAGACCGTAAAGGTAAGCATCGATGGTGCCGCTCTTGAGGATGAGCGCGTTCAGGTCCTCCACTAGCTGGTTGAGAAGCGGATTGAGAGTTTCGGGTAGGGCGTTTTCGGGGGTAAGACGCTGAAGCTCGGTTTCAAAGCGGGACTCCACGAGCTTGGTTTGTGTCTGGATCCAGTCAAAATCTGCCGCGAGGCGCGGGTCATCCACAGATTCATAGATGTTGGCAAGATTCCAGCGCGGAGGGGTTTGTGTCATAGGTTTCTCCTTAGAAAATGATAGGGGCAATTATACCTACAGCAGCGGGGTTTAGGCGAATTGAGCTGCATGAAGGGCTGTTGGCAGCGCTGGCATTGTTATTTCGTCTGATGTGAGATTGAAAACGATGCTTCAGAGTGCGCCGGGTGTCAATATTTATCAAAAGGCAGACTGCCGCGCTGCGCTCGCTCCACTCGCAGTGACGAATCTGGGGACATCCTGAGCGGGGTGGTCCAGAGGATAGTCGAAAGGCGGACTGCCGCGCTGCGCTCGCTCCGCTCGCAGTGACGAATCGGAGGCCATCCTGAGCGCAGTAAAAAAGCCCCTGAGACTCTCAGGGGCTGCAAATTCTTAATCCTACCGCTATCTGCGGCGACCGAGACCACCCACCATTGAGCCAAAATACAAAACTTGCAGCAGCGAAGTGGCTAATCCTGCTACATAGGTCAGAGCGGCGGCATTCAGCACGGCAGAAACGCCTTTTTCTTCTTCGGCGTTAACGACCAGACCGGTGCTTGTCAGCATCTGACGCGCTCGTTTGGAGGCGTTCAGTTCAACCGGCACAGTAATCAGGGAGAAAAGCGCGCCAGCTGAGAAGAGAATGACGCCCATCCAGGCCAGGTTCGCGAGGCGCAGCACAAGCCCAATCATCAAAAGGATCCAGCCAAGATTTGAGCCAATATTGACCATTGGCACGATGGCGCTGCGCAGTTTCATCGGACCGTAATTGTCGCGATCCTGCATGGCATGCCCAAGTTCGTGCGCGGTGATTGCCAGGGCTGCCACCGTGGGCTGGTCAGCCACGCCCTGAGAAAGCGCAAGGGTGTTATCCCGCGGGTCGTAATGGTCGGTCAGATT
>Ga0208040_1001489_pt1 | contig 22941 bp, 21 predicted proteins | sample AD_UKC083_MetaG_FD_184431 | JGI IMG/M metagenome (GOLD analysis project Ga0208040, IMG submission 184431) | Active sludge microbial communities of municipal wastewater-treating anaerobic digesters from USA - AD_UKC083_MetaG (SPAdes) (version 2) | ecosystem: Engineered > Bioreactor > Anaerobic >...
CTGAGGGCGTGCATTTCTGGCATAGATTCTATCTGTCGGGGAATGGTAATGCTTTGGTATTTACCTTCCCCCAGTTGGCGCGCTGTTTCAGTCAACTGCTTGATGACGCTTAAATTGCGGCTGGAGTAAATCCTGCTGGCAACAATCGCGGCCGCCACCGCGATGAGGGTGACAGCGCCGACAGCCAGGTACATTAATGTAAAATCGGGCGGCAGGCCGCTCTCAGCGGCTTTTATATACACGGAATGGAGCGTCGGCGGTATTAACAAAGCCGAAAGGATGATGCTGCCAACAAGGATAAGGCCGTACGGCAGAACGAAGCTCTGATGGGTCAGCCGCTTCATGCTCAGCCTTCAAAGCGGTAACCGGCACCTCGGACAGTGATAATGCGCTGGGGGGTTTCCGGGTTTGGTTCAATTTTTTCCCTCAGCCAGCGGATATGCACATCCACGGTGCGAGAATCCCCCACAAAGCCCCAACCCCAAACGCGCTCCAGGATTAATTCACGCGTCAATAAGCGCCCCTTTTGCTGCCCCATGTAAAGCAGCAGCTCATATTCCTTGGGTTTCAACGGCAGCACCTTATCGTCCAGTTTCACTTCCCGACGCGTAAGGTCAAAGACCAAATTCCCAAAAGCAACCAGCTTGGGTTGCTCCGCTTCTTGTTTTTCGGTAGCCACATCCTCACGGACGAGACGCACGCGCCGCAGCAGAGCTTTGACCCTGGCTATCAGTTCGCGCATGCTGAATGGCTTAGCCAGGTAATCATCCGCGCCCACCTCCAGACCGACCACCCGGTCAATTTCGTCATCGCGCGCGGTAAGCATCAGAACAGGGATGTTGGCTTCCTGGCGCAGAATTCGGCAAACCTCAAACCCGTCCAGCCCCGGCAGCATCACATCCAAAATTACCAAATCAGGCTTGGAAGTGCGCGCCAGATGAAGCGCCTGGTTGCCATCGCCAGCAACTTCCACCTGGTAACCTTCTCTGGAGAGGTTATAGGCGAGGGTTTCCTGCAGGGAGATTTCATCATCGACAACCAAAATTTTTTCAGGCATGCGTCCTCCAGTACGGGCAGCTAAACGCCGCGCGGAAAGGCGGCAGCGCTTTTGGGTCCCCGTATGTTAACAATTGTATCGCATCCCCCTTTGCAGCGGCCTGGCAATTTGTACACGCCCGCGCACATGCAACACGCCGTCAGGAGCTTTCCCTGTGATGGTACAATGGGTCTAAAATATACAGAGGCAGGCATGTCCAAATCAATTTCTGAAGCACGCGCAGATTTCCCCATCCTCTCCACCCGGATTAACGACCATCCGTTGGTTTATCTGGACAACGCGGCTACCACCCAAAAACCGCAGGTTGTCATCGATGCGTTACGCGATTATTACGCGTTGGTAAACAGCAATGTGCACCGCGGCGGCCACACGCTGGCAGTGCGCGCCACGGATATGTACGAGGCCGCCCGCGAAAAAGTGGCACGTTTTATCAATGCCGCCCATCCCCACGAGCTAATCTTCACGCGCGGAACTACGGAATCCATCAATCTGGTGGCCAGTTCCTTTGGCGAAGCCTTTGTTCAACCAGGCGACGAGATTATTGTCAGCCAGCTGGAGCACCACAGCAATTACGTGCCCTGGTATCAGTTGTGCCAGCGCAAAGACGCGCGTTTTCGCGTGCTGCCTTTCACCCCGGAAGGCGAGCTTGACCCCGAAGTCCTGCGGGGCATGTTTACTGAAAAAACCCGCCTTTTAGCGCTTAATCAGGTTTCCAACTCGCTTGGCACAGTCAATCCGCTGGAAACAATTATCCCAATCGCCCACGCGGCGGGCGTGCCCGTGCTGGTGGATGCAGCGCAGTCTGTGCAGCACCTTGCTGAGCGGGACGTACAAGCCCTGGATGCCGATTTTTACGCGTTCTCCGGGCACAAGATGTACGGCCCCATGGGCATTGGGGTGCTTTACGCCAAAGAAAGCTGGCTGGAAAAGATACCGCCTTTCCTTTTTGGCGGGGAAATGATTGACCAGGTCAGCAGCACGCGCGTGACTTTCGCCCAGCTTCCATTCAAATTTGAAGCCGGCACCCCGAATGTGGAAGGCGCGGTCGGGCTCGGCGCGGCAGTGGATTACCTGAATCAATTTGACCCAGCTGAGCTGCAGGCTTATGAGGATGATTTGCTGGCCTACGGCATCGCTCAGCTGCGCGAGATTCCGGAGTTAATCCTCTACGGCAAGCCCCGCCGCCGCTCCAGCATCATGCCCTTTAATGTGGCGGGCATACAGCATTACGACATGGGCGTGCTGCTGGATACTAGCGGTATCGCGGTGCGCACCGGGCAGCACTGCACGCAGCCCATCATGGACGCGCTGTCCATCTCAGGCACTGTGCGCGCCTCGCTGGCGCTTTATAACAACCGTGAAGATATTGACGCGCTGACGCGCGGCATAAGACTCGTGATGAAAATGTTGAAAAGGTGAAAGTTATGCAAACCACCGCCGAAATCGCCGCTCAAATTAGTGCAGAATTCAGCCTGCTGGAAAACTGGGAAGAAAAGTACGATTACCTGATTGAAAAAGGGCAGAGCCTGCCTGATATGCCAGCAGAACTTAAGGACGATGAACATCTCGTAAAAGGCTGCCAATCCAGCGTCTGGTTCGCCACGGAATGCCGTGAGGGTCGCTTATATTTCCAGACGGACAGCGACTCTTTTATTGTCAAGGGGCTGGCGGCTTTGCTGCACGAACTTCTGAACGGCCAACCAGCCGAGGTTTTCGGGGATATTGACCTGAGCCTGTTCGACACGCTGGGTTTCTGGCGTCATTTATCCTCCCAGCGCAGCAATGGACTGACCGCGATGGTGGGCTTCCTTAAATCTGCCGCGGAAGACTGCGCCGCAAACACTGGAGGCTAATGTCCGCGCTCAGTTACCGCATGCTGAATATTGGCGGGCTGCCTACCGGCTTGCTGGGTCTGGAAGAACTTTTCGCGCAGCTTTACGACGAAGGTTGGCTGCCCACGGAAGAAAAGCTGAAAGACGCCCTGATTTCCGGCGTGCGTAAGCATAATTTCATCCCAACGCCCGCCGTTCCTGAATATGCCGGTACGCTTTGCATGGAATACAGCCGCTTTTTCCGTCTGAAAGGCAGCGGGAAGGCTGTTGTAGCCCGGGATTACGGCACCTGGCGCGGTTACCCGCGCGAACAAATCCCCTGGTTTCCTGCTATCGCGCCGGAACTGTGCGACGACTGCGGCGCATGCCTGGAAACCTGCGCCCGCGAGGTTTTTGAGCGCGACGAAAACGGGCATGTGTGGGTGGCCGAGCCTTTCCTGTGCCTGGTAGGCTGCTGCTTCTGCAAGAGCGTTTGCGAACCAAAGGCCATCAAGTTGCCAGGGCAAGAGATTTTAAAGAATTACCGCGAAAAAATGTGAAGCCCCCGCGGGCAGCGCGCCCTGAAGCTTGTGGTTAACAGAATGCGCGCTGCTTAGCTGAAAAACACCTTTTTTGTTGCCACAGGCGCCTCGCCGGGTTAGAATAGGGCGGAGATGAACACAAAAGAAAAAACGCAAATACTCTTGACCAATGACGACAGCATCAATTCCCCGGGCCTGTGGGCAGCCGCCGAAGCCCTGGCTCCCTTGGGTTTTGTGCATGTTGTCGCCCCGCGCGTCCAACAAACCTCTATGGGGCGCGCGCTCCCGCGCGAATCGGACGGCATTGTCGAAGCGCGCGCGATGACGGTAAACGGCAAGGAGTGGCAGGTTTACGCAGTGGGTGGGTCCCCGGCGCAAGCATTTTTACACGGATATTACGAAGTGCTCGGCTTCAAACCCGACTTGGTAGTTTCCGGGATTAATTACGGCGAAAACGTTGCCTCCGGCATCACTATCAGCGGGACGGTCGGCGCGGCGCTGGAAGCCGCCACGCTGGGCATCCCAGCGCTGGCAATGTCTTTGGAAACGCCGGTCAGCCAGCATTTCAACCTTTCGCCAGATGTGGATTTTTCGGTCGCGGGGTATTTCACGCGCTACTTTGCGGAAAAGCTGCTTAAAACCGAAATGCCCTTTGACGTCGGCGTGTTGAAGGTGGACGTGCCCAACGACGCCACGCCCGAAACGCCCTGGGTAATCACGCGCCAATCGCGCGAACGCTATTTTTACCCGGTGCCGGCAGACCCCGGGAAAGCGCAGGGTTCGCGCAACATGAGTTATGTGGTCAAGCTGGACCAGGGCGCGCCCGAACCGGACAGCGACCTTTTTGCTGTGAAAATTGCACGCAAGGTAAGCGTCACACCCCTTTCTTTTGACCTGACCGCGCGCGTTGATTTGAACAGCTTCCGCGCTCTTTTGGAGCGTTCAGACCGGCAGTGAGATAACAAAGCGCGGGCTGGAGCTTACGAAAAGAATCCTCGAAAAAGCAGCATATGCTGCTTTTTTTCTAACCCTATCGTGGGGAAATTTAGTAGATAAGTACGAAGAAGTTTAGTTTATTGATTTCCATGCATTTTTTCTGTATACTTTATATGTCCAATCTTTTTTTCCAGGTTCACAATTTAATAAAAACAAGGAGCTCCCAATGAAAGCGCGTTCCTATTTCTGGATACTTTTTATTTGTGTGTGTCTGATATGTTCCAGCTGCAGTCCAGGTCAGCCTGAGGCTGCTCCAACGTCGACTGAATCCAGTTCTTCTGGCGCGGAAGAATTAGACAAAAGCAAACTCTTGCCAATTCCCATCCAGGGCAGCTATTCGGTCGGCATCCGGCGCAACATTGCCTTGAGCGATGAGAGCCGGGGCGGGCGCAAAGTTATGCTCACCATCTGGTACCCCGCTGAAAAGCCAAACGGTTACACAGGACCAGCAGAAATGCCGGACGCCAAGCCCAACGCAAGCCAGGCGCCTTACCCGGTAATTATTTCCTCGACCAAGGCAGGTTTCTTTTTCGCGCCGGATTTGGTGTCAAATGGATTCGTTTACATCGGCATCAACGCTATTGATGTTTATCAGCAATTTGGCAAGGAGTCTATTGACCAACCGCTGGATTATCTATTCGCCCTGAACCAATTAGCAAAATCTCCGCCAGCAGGGCTGGAAGGTCTGATGGATACGGAAAAAGTTGGCGCGATGGGGTATTCCTTTGACGGAACCAATGCTCTGTTACTGAGCGGCGCCCGCGTGGACCCCGAGTTTTATTTGGCGTGGTGCCAGCAAGCCCAGCAGCAGCAGCCGCCCTATGAAAGTTGGTACCTGTCATTCTATTGCGTTCCACCAGAGGATTGGAAGGGGATCGAGGAGGATATCGGCGCAGAGATCACCAAGAGCGCGGACGGCCTGTGGCAGCCAATCACGGACCCCCGGATCCGGGCGGTAATGCCTATGGCGCCGGATGGAGCCTGGTTGCTTGGAGAAAAAGGGTTGAGTTTCGCGGATAAGGCTGTACTGATGATTCAGGCTGGGCTGGATAGCCCTTACCAGCCTGCGGAAGGAAAGTTCATTATCGAACACCTGGGCAGCCCGGAGAAGAGCATGGTCACCTTCTTGGGTCAGGAACACTTGATGATATACGACTCAATCCAGGCAAAAAGAATGGCCCAGTTTGCCATTGCGTTTTTCGGTGTGCATTTGCAGGGCAAGCAAGAATTGGCGCAGTATTATTCAGAAGCATATCTGGACGGTTTTGAGGACCTGGCCTGGGGCTTTTACAACAAATAACGCCGGCTGAGATTCTGGTCACCGACTTATTTGACAACAATATTGGTTTGTTTTTAAGGAAATTTACAAAGCCCTGAAGCCTAAATATTGAATCGAATTTCGATAATATCGCCATCCTGGATGAGGTATGTTTTGCCCTCCACCCGCAAGCGCCCTTTGGTTCTCGCTTCAGCGGTGCCTCCGAAGGTAATCATGTCCTCGAATGAGATGATTTCGGCGCGAATGAAGCCTTTTTCCATGTCCGAGTGGATTACACCGGCGGCTTCGCGCGCGTTGGAGCCCTTGCGCAGCGTCCAGGCATGCACTTCCTTATCCCCGGCGGTGAAGAACGAATGCACCCCCAGCAGGTCGTATGAAAGGCGGATCAGGCGCGAAAGGCTGGGTTCGGTGATGCCGTACTCGGCCATAAAAATCGCGGCGTCCTCCGGTTCCAACGCGGCGATGTCCATTTCCAGCTTGGCTGGCAGGCTGACCGTGGTGGTGTGCGGGTGCGGGCTGTGGTATTCCAGCGGGGACTGGTCTTCGGATTGGTTAAAAACCACGATCTGGGGCTTGCGGCTGAGGAACTGAAAACTGGAGAGGAGTTTGTCCTCTTCCGGCGTGAAGGCATAATGCCGCAGCGGCAGTTCCTGCTCGAGCACAGCCTGCAGACGCTCAAACAGGTCAATATCTTCCTGGATTAGTGCCCGGTCGCGGGTTACGCCGCGGCGGTGCTCCTCGCGCAGACGTTCCAGGCGGCGTTCCACCATCACCAGGTCGTTAAGCACAAATTCGGTATCCATGGTCTGGATATCCCGTATAGGGTCCACGCTGCCCGCTTGATGCGGCACGCTGGGGTTTTCGAACTGCCGCACGACGTGCAAAAAGCCGTCCATCTGGGAGAGCATGTTGGAAAGCGCTCCTGAAAGGCCATTTTTCCCCGCGCTGCCGTCCAGTCCGGCAATGTCGGCATAGGTCACCTTGGCGCGCACGATTTTCTTGGGGTGGTATATCGCGCAGAGCTGGTCCACGCGCGGGTCGGGAACATCCACGACTGCGGTATGGACTTCCATCTGACCGGAGGAGATATCAGTGGGGATATCGGCGCGGGTCAGCGCTTTGTAAAGGGTTGTTTTGCCTGATTGCGGCAGGCCAATGATGCCTAATTGCATACTGTACTCCTGTGTAATGAATGCCGGCAGCCTGCCATAGCTGAAACAGCAAGCGTGCCCTCTTGGATTATACCCGCTGCAGAACTGGACGGAGCGGCGATACCCAACGGGCACAAGGTCTGCCTTTAAGTTCGTCATCTCGCTCAGCTTGGCGATATAGAATCGCCGGAGAAAGACAGGCGGATTGCCACACCATTTTGCCTTGCATATCGCTGTCATTAGGTGGTCATACCATGGCAAAACGGTTCGCAATGACGCAAGATCGTCATCGCGAGGAGCGCGGCGACGCGGCGATACCCAACGGGCACAATGTCTGCCTTTGAATTCGTCTCCTCGCTCAGCTTGGCGATATAGAATCGCCGGAGAAAAACAGGCGGATTGCCACACCGTTTTGCCTTGCATATCGCTGTCATTAGGTGGTCTTACCATGGCAAAACGGTTCGCAATGACGCAAGATCGTCATCGCGAGGAGCGCGGCGACGCGGCGAGCAGGCTTTAAGTTCGTCATCGCGAGGAGCACAGCGACATGGCGATCTGCCTTTAAGTTCGGCATCGCGGTCAACATGGCGATATTCAATCACCGGAGAAAAACAGGCGGATTGCCACACCGTTTTGCCCTGTGTATCATGGTCATCAGGTGTGCATTTCATGGCAAAACGGTTCGCAATGACGCGAGACTGTCATTGCGAGGAGAAGCTTGTTCCACAGTTTTCCCATTGCAGGGCTGGCAATACAACAGACCACAAAATGTATCATGTTAGATTGTTTCTGCCACTTTCTTTAATGATAAACTTTGTGAAATATTCACCTCTTTTATTACACCCAACGGAGCCTGCTATGAAAAAAATCTTGTTAATTGCCGCACTATTATTAAGTGTAGGGCTTGCCTGCTCCCTGGGCAGGAACGCGACCCCGACCGTAACCGAAGCCGTTCCGCCCACCCTTGCTCTGGCGCCTACGGAAGCCATCGAGTCCAGCCTGGTTCCGACAGAAGCGAGCGCTCCGCTCGCGACCGCCGAGCCTACCCTGGTGCCTTCTCCAACCACAGGTTCGGTCATCCCGACCGAAGAAACGACAGCACCCCAGAACTCGCTTCCTGGGCAGGGAGAAATTCTATTGGAAGACGATTTTTCGGACCCCAACAAAGCCTGGTACACCGGAGATGAAGACGGCAATTCCATCACAAACCTGGGCGGAATTATGGAATTTACCGTTATTAAAGAAAGTTGGCTGATTTGGACAGAATCCACATTGCTCTACACGCCCGATGTAGTGATGGAAGTGGATGCTCTATTGTGGGACGGCGATCTTACCAACAATTACGGCTTGATGTGCCGCTACATGGACGCGGATAACTATTACTCGCTCACGATTGCCAACGATGGCTATGTGGAAATCCTCAAATATGTCGGTGGAGAAGCGGATTTGCTGTACGGTGAGATGCAATTAGCCGCCTTTGACGCGAGCTTGAACCACCTGACTGCCAGCTGCATTGGTGAGACGTTATCGCTGTACGTGAACGGCGAGTTCGTCGTCAGCGTGGAAGACAGCAGTCTGGACAGTGGAGACGTCGGCATGATAGTGGGCACCTATGACAAGCCGCCTGTAACAGTACGTTTCGATAACTTTATCGCGTACACGCCTCGTTAAGCTGCTCTGCCGCTTGACCCGCGGCGGTCGATTGAGTATACTTTCCTCGCCAGCCGAAGTGGCGGAATAGGCAGACGCGCACGACTCAAAATCGTGTACCCTCGGGTATGTGGGTTCGATTCCCACCTTCGGCATGCGTGAATAAAAACGCTCCATCTTTTGGATGGAGCGTTTAGTTTTTTCCAGATGGGTTTATCCGCGCAGCACGCCCAGTTCTTTGCCAACCTTGCGGAAAATCCCGAGCGCCTGGTCCAGGTCGCTCTGGCTGTGCGCCGCGGAGATCATCACGCGAATGCGCGCCATACCTTGCGGTACTGTCGGGAAGCCCAGCGCCATGGCGAACACTCCTTCATCGAAGAGCCTCCGGCTGAACTCGCGCGCCAGCTGCACCTCCCCAAGCATCACCGGGGTAATGGGGGTTTGGGTCGCGCCGGTGTCGAAGCCGAGCCTGCGCATCTCCGCCTGGAAGTAGCGCGCGTTGGCCCACAGTCGGTCCACCAGCTCGGTAGATTCTTCCAGCAGGTCTACCGCGGCCAGGCAGGCAGCGGTATCCGGCACAGTCACGGCGGAGGAGAACAGGAACGGGCGTCCGCGCTGTCGCAGCCATTCAATAATCCGCGCGTTGCCGGCCACCACGCCGCCAACCACGCCAAACGCCTTGGAAAAAGTCCCAACTTCCACGTCAACGCGGCCGTGCAGATGGAAATGGTCCACGATGCCGCGCCCGCCTTCACCGACCACGCCTTCGCCGTGCGCGTCGTCCACCATGGTCATCACGTCGTAGCATTCGGCGATTTCCACCAGCTTATCCAGCGGGGCAAGGTCGCCGTCCATGGAAAACACGCCGTCAGTAATCATCAGCGCGCGCCGATAAGTGCCGGCAGCAGCCCGAATTTGTTTTTCAAAGTCCGCCGGGTCGGCGTGTGCAAAGCGAATAATTTTAGCGCCGGAGAGGCGCGAGCCGTCGATGATGCTGGCGTGGTTGAGCGCGTCCGAGAAGATAACGTCTTCCTTGCCAACCAGGGCGGGGATGGTAGCCCCGTTCGCGGAGAACCCGGATTGGAAAGTAATCGCTGCTTCGACTTTTTTAAAGGCAGCCATGCGCTTTTCCAGCTGCAGATGCAGGGACATAGTGCCGGCAATACTGCGCACCGCGCCGGGACCGACGCCGTACTTTTGCATCGCGTCCGCGGCTGCCTGCACGATGCGGGGGTGGTTCGCCAGCCCGAGGTAGTTGTTCGAACAGAAATTCAACACTTTTTTGCCGTCGACCACCAGCCAGGCGCCCTGCGGGGAATCGAGCGTGCGGATGCTGTTGTAAAAACCGGTGTCTTTGAGAGTTTTCAGTTCGTCATCAATCCAGGTGAGTTTATCAGTCATGCGTTCCTCTGTTTTTCGTCGGGTGAGTTGAGCTGATTATACTGCAGGCAGCCTGGTATGCTTCGCTAATAGGTTTCCCGGTCATTGTCGGGGGCATGTTGTTTCGTCATCGCGAGGGACGAATCGACGTAGCGATCTGCCTTTAAGTTCGTCATCGCGAGGAGCGCAGCGACGTGGCGATCTGCCTTGTCATTCGTCATCGCAAGAAACCCAGCAACATGGCGGTCTGCCTTTACATTCGTCATCGCGAGGGACGAATCGACGTAGCGATCTGCCTTTAAGTTCGTCATCGCGAGGAGCGCAGCGACGTGGCGATACCCAACGGGCACAATGTCTGCCTTTAAGTCCGGCACAGTGCTAAGCATGGCGATATGAAATTACCAGCAAAAAACAGGCAGATTGCCACACCGTTTTGCCCTGTGGACCACTATCATACGTTGGACTTATCATGGCAAAACGGTTCGCAATGACGAAACCCTCGTCATCGCGAGGAGCGCAGCGACGTAGCGATACCCAACGGGCACAATGTCTGCCTTTAAGTCCGGCACAGTGCTAAGCGCGGCGATATGGATTTACCAGCGAAAAACAGGCAGATTGCCACACCGTTTTGCCCTGTGTACCACTATCATTCGTTGGACTTATCATGGCAAAACGGTTCGCAATGACAAAACCCTCGTCATCGCGAGGAGCGCAGCGACGTGGCGATCTTCAGTTCTTTTTTCTCCTCAAGAGAAACTGCGAACTGCCGAGCCCACTCTTGTCATCTCAAGTCAATGGTTATTCCAGCAGGCTTTGCTCGCACTGACAGACAGACTGCCACAGTTCAGGATCTCAGAAATACGAGACTAACACACTCACTCGCAAGTTACTATAAGAAGGCCGGAAAAAGCCACAAACCTCCTGTCCGCAGAATTCCTAACATGGGCTTACCAAGGTCTGTTAAAATAACCCTGACATCATCGCTTGGTCTGGAGGATTATATTGCGTAGACCTCTGAACATCCTGACCGCTTTCGTCCTCTGCCTTCTCCTCGGGTTGGCAAAGCCCCTGCAAGCCGCGGCTGTACCCCCAACTCCGCAATCTACCCTTCCGGACTTCCCTTGCTACCGCGATATGAACACGCTCTATGCTGACGCCGCTGCGCTTGCTGCCACCTACCCGGCGCTGGCATCCTGGACGGACATCGGTGACTCCTGGGAAAAGACCCAGCCCGGCGGCGCGCCAGGGTATGACCTGTTCGCGCTCAAGCTGACCAACAACGCTCTGCCTGGCGATAAACCCGCGCTCATCCTGATTAGCGGCACGCACTCCCGCGACCTCGCGCCAGTGGAACTGAACCTGCGCTTTGCCGAATACCTTCTTTCTGGCTACGGCACGGACCCGAATATCACCTGGCTGCTAGACCTTGCCGAGGTGCACATCATCCTTTCCGCTAATCCGGACGGACGCGCCGTGGTGGAAGCGCAAATTGCCAGCGGCGAGGCGGATGAATTTGGAACTACCGCGCGCAAAAAGAACCTAAACAATGCCACCTGCCCCGACCCCCTGAATACTGGCGTGGATTTGGACCGCAACTTTCCGTTTCAGTGGCAGCTTGGCCCTACTGGCTGCATGAGCGATTATCCCGGGGCTTCTGCCGGTTCTGAACCAGAAACAACGGCGCTGACTGCTTACATTAATACTGTAATTGGGGATTATCGCGCTGGCGGTCCGGACGTACCAGCCGACCTAAGCGCGCGCGGGCTGGTGGTGCATCTGCAAAGTTACGGCAACAAAGTCTTCTACCCGTATTCCTACCGGACCGAGCCCGCGCCTGAGGACGCCGCGCTGCACACCCTGGCCAACAAAATCGCCTATGGAACGCCGGCCTCACCCGCGAAATATTCAGGGACCTACGCGTCCTTCCTGCCCGGCAGCCTGTCGGATTTTGTCTACGGCGAACTGGGGGTACCCGCCCTGACATACACGCTTTTCGCCAGCATCGAGGGACAATACTTTACTCGCTGCAGCGTTTTTGAGAACTATCTGAACGCCAACTTGCAAGCCCTGACGCGCTCCCTAAAAACCGTCTGGGCGCCCTACCATCTGCCCACAGGCCCGGAACTAAGCCCCCTGCTGATAACCATCCATTACAGCGCCTTGGAAACCTGGTGGGAACTTTGGACGCGCGCGGACACAAATATACTGAAGGACCCTAACCCCGAAGCTCCACCAGTGGCTTCAGCGGTATACAGCTTTGACCTGCCGCCTTGGGAGCCCGGCGCGGTCCTGCGCACGTTGGCTGCCTCGGACGGCGCTTTTGACAGCCCGCAGGAGTGGCTCGAAACGCGGCTGGATTTTAGCGGACTGGAGCCCGGACCGCATTGGATTTACGCGCAGGCGTTTCTTGCTGACGGTACGCCGGGTTTGGCTGCCGCGCAAAGCATCCTGGTGCCCGAGCCGGCACCCTACAGCAGTTATCTCCCGATCTTACTTCGCTAAGCCACTCGAAGGTTTATTCCGAGAGCAGATACGCCAAAATCCAGTTGGTGGTAGCTTCCAACGCCTCGCGGTGCGTGCGCTCGTAGTGATGCGAGGAATCCACGCCAGGGCCGATCAGCGCGGCCGCCGCGGCGCCCCCCGCATGCCAGTAAGCGGTGGCGTCCGAGCCGTAATTCGGGTAAATATCCACTTTGTACGGAATAGCATAGCTCTCCGCCAGCGCGCGCAGTTTGTTACTCAGACCGTTGTGGTAAGGTCCGCCGCTGTCCTTGACGCACAACGTGGCGTGGAATTCATCTGAAGCCTGGCCTTCGCCCATGGCAGCCATGTCCACTGCCACCAATTCCTCAACGCTCGCGGGAAAATCGGCGGCGCCGCCGTGCCCGACTTCCTCAAAGTTGCTGATTAGGAAACAGGCGCCGCGGGCAGGTTTGATGCCAGCAGCGGAAAGCGCCTGAATGGCTGCCGCTATACATGCGACGCAGGCTTTATCATCCAGGTGGCGCGAGCGCACGAAGCCGTTGTTTAGTTCCACGCGCGGGTCAAAGGAGACAAAGTCACCTATCTGGATGCCCAGGGCGCGGGTTTCATCGGGGCTGCCAGTGCGCGCGTCCAGGCGCACTTCCATGGTATCCGGACTGCGCTTCTGGTCTTTCACGTCGCTGTAGACATGCACGGAGGCATGGTTGGGCAGCAGACTGCCGCGCACCACGGCGCCGCTTTGCGTGTGGACCGTAACGCCTTCACCCTCGACCGCGTTCCAAGCGAATCCGCCGATGCTGGTGAGTTCCAGGCGTCCGCTGGGTTTAATCACGCGCACCATGCCGCCAAGCGTATCCACATGCCCGGTCAGCGCGCGGCTGGGCTCAGCCTGGGCGTCCTCGCCTGGCAGCACCGCCAACAGCGCGCCTTTTTTGGTCACGCGCAGGTTTAACTGCGGAAATTCGGCCAGTGTCTGGCGCGTCAGCTCCACCGCCTGCGCGGCGAAGCCCGTAGGGCTGGGGGTGTTCAACAGGCGGACCAAAAAGTCCTCCAGGTAAGCGTAATTCAGGGTGGGTAAGCTCGGGTTCATGCCAAAAAGTCCTCTCTATTTTCAAAAGCAGCCAGTTTTTGCCGCCATTCCGCGGAAACCGGTCGTGAATGACCCTCAAAATGGTCGTAGGACACCATCACCACTTCTCCGCGCGCGAATACCTGCTCGCCCAGTTCATCCTCCACCTGGAAACGAAAACGCAGGCTCTTGGTGCCGATATAGTTTAGGCTGAGCCCAACGCGCACGCTCTGACCAAAGCAAATGGATTCAAGGTAATCGCACTTGACCGAAGCGACCACCATGCCCATGTTTTCCACAGTGACGCCGTCCCAAATGCCGGCTGCCTGATAGTAGGCGGTCCGGGCAGTTTCGACGTACTCCAGCAAAGAGATATTGTTGACGTGGCGGTGCGTGTCCAGGTCGGCATAGCGCACGGCGATGGGGTGATAGAAAGTGAATTGTTTGGGGTAAGCGGGAGTCAGGGTGGTCATGCGCGTTCTCCTTGCAGGAATTATAGTCAATCCACGCGGAAACTGATAGCTCGGATGCCCAGCGCGGGTGTCTGGATATCCGTGTGAGAATCCCCCGCGAAAAATCCGCCGCGTCTGTTTGAAATCCGCAGAGAAATCCCTATACTGTAAATAGAACTGTCCATTTACCAACAATCCATCAATCAATGCGTGGAACCCTCCCGGACACCGCGCCGAAAAATTTACGGGGTTTTCATCACAGAGCTCATAATAACAGCCGCGCTGTTTCTACTTGGAAGCACCACCAAGCTTCACTTGCTCGGATTTGGCGCGTTTTTAGCGTATTTCAGTATGCCGCTGCTGCAAACCTGCAGCCAGACTATCTGGCAGCGGAAGACCGCCCCCGATATTCAGGGGCGCGTGTTTTCTTTTCGACGGGTCATTGCCTGGTCATCCCTTCCGCTGGCATACCTGGCAGCTGGACCGTTGGCGGATAAAGTGTTCACCCCTTTGCTGCTGGAAGGCGGAGCGCTGGCAGGAAGTGTTGGCAGGCTTCTAGGGGTCGGTCCTGGCCGTGGAATCGGGCTGCTCTACATCGTGTTGGGGCTGGTCACCTTCGCGGCGACCGCCATTGCCTACGCGTATACTCCCTTGCGGGATGTTGAGACCCTTTTGCCTGACCAGCTGCCTGAGCAGGCTGCCGTGAAGTGAGGGACTCTCTTAAGCGCACATAGGATTGTCAGGCTTTCCTGGAAATATGTATCAAAACTTTGACAGAACTTCCTGAAGACACAAGTTGTGTCATTTTATTGACAAAACTTTTTCGCGTCTGTATAATAAGGATGAGGTAATTATGATAAAACGCGATTTTTACTTGAAGGCACTCCGCGATTGGCGCGAAAAGCAAGTTATTAAAGTTGTTACTGGCGTAAGGCGATGTGGAAAGTCAACTTTATTTCAGCAATATATTGGTTACTTGTTGAGTGAAGGTGTCAGACAAGAACAAATAATCTACATCAACCTGGAGGATTTTGCCTACGAAGCTCTGTTGGATTATCGCCAGCTTTACAGCTACATTGAAAGCCGCCTGTCTCTCGATGGCTTCACATACGTATTTCTGGATGAAGCCCAGCAGTGTCGGGGCTTTGAAAAAGCCATAGACAGCCTGCATATCAAGGATAAGGTTGACCTTTACATCACCGGCTCGAACGCAAACCTGCTTTCAGGTGAATTAGCTACGCTGCTTTCCGGCAGGTACGTTCTGATTGAAATGCTGCCTTTGTCCTTCAAAGAGTTTGTATCTGCTGCCGGCGAGACAGTTCCTTTGCGGGAGTGCTTTAATCGCTATCTGCGTTATGGTTCATTTCCATATTTGACTCAGCTCGAAATATCGGATACTACATTCAGGGCTTATATCGAAGGGATTTACAACACCATTCTGATCAAAGACGTAGCCTCTCGAGAGGGGATAGCCGATGTCTCTCTGCTGGAGGATATCGTCAGGTTTCTGAGTGGTAGTATTGGCAGCCCAATTTCGGCGAAAAGAATCTCCGATGCTATCAACGCTTCTGGACGAAGCATCTCTGTAAACACAGTGGACAAGTATCTGAAAGCCCTAACCGAAAGCTATATATTCTACAAAGCAGACCGTTTTGATGTAAAAGGCCGCAATTTGTTAAAAACCCTATCCAAATACTACATTGTAGATACTGGACTGAGAAACTTTTTGCTTTCTACTGCTTCGCCAGACTTGGGGCATCAGATTGAGAACATAGTCTACCTTGAGCTCTTGCGAAGAAATTTCAAAGTAAATATCGGAAAGCTTGATGATAAGGAAGTAGATTTTGTTGCCAGCGATGGAAACCAGTTCGTTTACTTCCAGGTAGCTACAACAGTACTCTCCGAAGAAACGCTCTCTCGAGAGCTACAGGCTTTCAGAGCTATTCCTGACAACTTTCCTCGTATACTCCTGACCTTGGATGACATCCCGGCGTATGCCAATTATGAGGGTGTGCATCAAACCTACCTGTTGGATTGGCTGTTAAAGTAGACCTGGCAAAGAAAAAATAGCGGTCGAACTCAGGCTCTCCAATTTTTTGCAGCGGTTCGCCCTGATTGTACACATCAATCAAAAGTGTCCAGCGAGCTGTAGGCAATATTTCACCCCATCAGCTTCCCCTTCCGGGTACAATTACATTAATATGCAAGAAAATCCACTTGATGCCTGGATTGATACTGTCATCCAAGGCAACTGCCTCGAGATTCTTCCTACTCTGCCCGCCGAATCGGTGGACTTGATTTTTGCCGACCCTCCCTACAACCTGCAGTTGCAGGATGAACTCTGGCGCCCTAACACCACGCGCGTGGACGCCGTCACTGAAGACTGGGATAAGTTTGAAAACCTGGACGCCTACGATAACTTCACGCGTGCCTGGCTGGACGCCTGCCGGCGCGTGCTGAAACCCACTGGCACGCTGTGGGTTATCGGCTCCTATCACAACATCTACCGCGTCGGGCGCATCCTGCAGGATTTGCAGTACTGGATTCTGAACGACATCGTGTGGGTCAAGAGCAACCCCATGCCAAACTTCCGCGGTGTGCGCTTTACAAACGCGCACGAAACCTTACTTTGGGCGCAAAAAGAGCGCGGCGCGCGCTATACCTTCAACTACCACGCCATGAAAGCCCTGAACGACGACCTGCAGATGCGCTCCGATTGGTTTATTCCCATTTGCACCGGCAGCGAACGTCTGAAAGAAAACGGACGCAAAGTGCACCCAACCCAGAAACCCGAGGCGCTGCTCTACCGCATCCTGCTGGCGAGCACCAATCCGGGCGATGTTGTGCTGGACCCATTTTTCGGGACCGGCACGACCGGCGCGATGGCCAAAAAACTGCAGCGGCACTACATCGGCATCGAGGTCGAGGAATCCTACGTGCGCAATGCCCGTAAACGCCTGAGCCATTTTATGCAGCTGGAATTCAACGCGCCCATTTTTGTGACGCCAAGCCCCCGCAACCTGGAGCGCGTTCCCTTTGGCGCGCTGGTGGAGCAAGGTTTTATCGAGCCAGGCGCCGCGCTGTTCTTTGGACCTGAAGATGACCTGAAAGCCACCGTCCAGGCCGATGGTTCGCTGGTCTGCCGCGGTGAGCGCGGGTCCATCCACGCGCTTGCCCGAACCTTACGCAAAGGGCCTGCAAACGGATGGGAGCTTTGGTACTATTGGGACGCGGAGACGCAGTCGCGTCAGCCAATCAACAAACTGCGCGCAAAATACCGCGACAGTGTAAAGAAACATCACTCATAATGACATTGGAAGGATAACAATATCTACATGGAAAAAGAAAATACTTACACGCAAAGCCGCTGGAGCCTGGACGACCTGTTCTCGGGTTTTGAGGACACCAACATCGAAGCGACTTATGAGAAGCTGGACGCGATGGTTGCCAAGTTTGAGAAGTTCCGCGAGGAGCTGAAGCCCGACATTTCCGCCGAACGTTTCATGGAAATTGTGGCTGGCTCCGAAGCGATGGAAAAGCTGGGTTACCGTCTATACGGCTTCGCTGAGCTCTCCTTCGCCGCAAACACTCAGGACCAGAAAGCCCAGATTGCTGTGGCGCGCATTCAGCAATTCGCCGCGGATATGTCCAACCGCAGCCTCTTTTTCAGCTTGTGGTGGAAAGCTTTGGACGAAGCCAACGCGCAGCGCCTGCTGGCTGCCAGCGGCGATTACCGCTATTGGCTGGAGCAAATTCGCAACTTTAAGCCCTACACGCTCAGCGAAGCCGAGGAAAAGGTGATCAACATCAAGAACGTCACCGGCTCCAACGCGCTGAACATGCTCTACGACTCGCTCACCAACCGCTACGTCTTCCATCTGGAAGTGGATGGCGAGACTAAAGAACTGACCCGCGGAGAATTGATGACCTACGTCCGTGGAGGCGACCCAGAGCTGCGCGCCAAAGCTTATCAGGAGCTATACCGCGTCTACGGCGAGGACGCTGCCATCCTTGGGCAAATCTACCAAAACCTGGTGCGCGACTGGCGCAACGAAAACGTCTCTCTGCGCGGCTTTGGCAGCCCGATTTCGGTGCGCAACCTGGTTAACGACATCCCGGATGAGATTATCAACACGCTGATTGAGGTCACGCGCAAAAACCTGGGCGTGTTTCACCGCTATTTCAAACTGAAAGCCAAAAAGCTGGGCGTCGAAAAACTGCGCCGCTACGATATCTACGCGCCGGTGACCAAAGCCGACAAACGCTTCAGCTACGAAGAAGCTGTTGCGCTCACATTTGAAGCTTTTGACCGCTTCGACCAGGTCTTTGCCAGCAAAGCCCGCCGCGTCTTTGATGAAAAGCACGTGGACAGCGAAGTGCGTAAAGGCAAGATGGGCGGCGCGTTCTGCTCCACTATCCTGCCCGAGCTGACCCCCTGGGTGCTGCTTAATTACCAGGGCAAGTCCGAAGACGTCTCAACAATGGCACACGAACTCGGGCACGCCGTGCATTCTATGATGGCAGAGGAACACACGCTCTACACCCAGCACGCCTGCCTGCCCCTGGCGGAAACCGCCTCCACCTTCGGGGAAATGACCCTGACCGACTTGATGCTGGAGCGCGAAAGCGACCCCGCGGTCAAAGAGGACATCCTCTTTGGGCAGCTGGACGACGCTTTTGCCACCATCCTGCGCCAGATCTACTTTGCCATCTTTGAGCGCACCGCCCACGAGAAGATTATCCAGGATGCCTCTGTGGACGAGCTTTCCGAGCTCTACCTCGAAAATCTGAAAGAGGAGTTTGGTGACGCGGTAGAAGTGAGCGATGAGTTCAAGTACGAGTGGGTTTCCATCCCCCACATATACGGCACGCCTTTCTATGTGTATGCCTATGCCTTTGGGCAGCTGCTGGTCTTCGCGCTGTACAAACGCTACCAGGAAGAGGGCGAGAGCTTCAAGCCCAAGTACCTGCGCATCCTCTCCGCGGGCGGTTCTATCGCGCCGGTGGAGCTTTTGGCGGAAGCCGGCCTGGACGTGACCAAAGCCGAGTTCTGGCAGGGTGGGTACGACATCATCGCTGGGATGGTCAAGCGCCTGGAAGCGCTCTAATCTTCCCGCAAGCTGGATTGACAAAGCGTCCCGGAGGTTTTTCTCCCGGGGCGCTTTTTTTGTTTCCCACATAGAAAGTTTCTTGGATTCCGAGCGGTGTGTCATCCTTGTGCTTTCGAGGCACTGAGCAGCGGATTTGAGCACGTTGGGCAGTTAATTCGTGTATAATTTTTATCAACAATTCCGCCAGGTCTGTTTTAACCAAAAGCCCTCTCAACTAACTGTTCATCAGGAGGACACATGCAAAATCCCAAGGCAGCAATCCCTGTGCTCAGCTTGCTCTTATTGTGCTCTTTGCTTCTTGCGCCTGCAGCCGCGCGCGCGGAAAGCGGCATCCAGGCGAGCTTCGCGGTCAATACCACCACAATGAACCCGGATATCAACCCGGGCAACGGTATCTGCGCGGATAGCGGCGGCCTGTGCAGCCTCGTCGCTGCCATGCAGGAAGCTAACGCGCTGGCTGGCGCGGATTCCATCTCCATTCCAGCCGGAACCTATTATCTGCCTGGCAGGCTGGAACCGACGGAGGCAGTAACCTTCACCGGAGGCGGGATGGCTAACACCATCATCCATGGTCGCGACGCGGGCGGACAACCGGCTTTCCAAATTAAAGCAAATGTGACTATCAGCGGCGTCGAAATTCGCGATTTCTCCCAGGCAGTTGCAATCGCGAGCGCGCAGTCCAACCGAACGGTTACATTGTCTGGGGTCAGGGTCACCAATTGTGGAAACCTGCTGGCAGAAGTAGGCCCGGCTGTCACAAATTCCTGCAGCTCCTGCACGCTGCAAATATCATCAAGCGTCCTGCTCAATAACTTCTCAGACGCTTGTGGAGTCATCAGCAACTACGGCAGTTTGTCCATTAACAACAGCACTGTGTCCGGAAACAGCGCCTCAAGCTCTTCCGGCGGCGCGGTCTGCAGCTCCGGCGTAGGGAACAGCATGTCGGTTACGAACAGCCTGATTTACAGTAACAGCGCGAGCAACAGCGATTATGGAGACGGAGGCGCCTTCGATATCCGCGGCGGCACGTACAGCATCTCTTCGAGTGAGATTTTTGGCAATACAGCCGGCAGGGGAGGCGGGGCTGTGGCGCTTTCATTTGGCACGCTAACGCTCAGTCAGACGAAAATCTACGGAAATCAGGCTAATTACGGCGGCGGGCTGTCCCTCTCCGGGGATTCGGTGACCATTGCCCAGTGCCTGATAAAAGACAACCACGCAGCAGGCTACGGCGGCGGCATGTATGTCTGGAAAAGCGCGGCCGTGTACAATTCCTCGATTGTTAATAACACAGCCGGGGCTAAAGGAGGGGGCGCTGCCGTGAACGACCAGACCCTCACGTTTGTGAATTCCACCATCAGCGGAAATTCAGCGGATGAGGACGGAGGCGGCTTGCACACCACAAACAACGCCATCGCGCGCCTGGCAAACGTCACCGTTTCGGATAACACCGCCGATGCTGACCTGACGGACGGCACCCTGGCCATGGGGGGCGGGTTTTATACCGCGGGAAACAGTAAAATCCAGGCCAAAAATTCCATCGTCGCCGAAAACCATGACCTGAAAGCGGCAGTGTATGAGATTGTGGTTTCCGACTGTTATGGCAATTTTATGTCCGACGGATATAACCTCATCGGAAATGCCGGGGCTTTTTGCGATCTCAGTGGTGATATGGCCGGGATGCAGTATGGAACGGCCGGCTACACCCTCGATCCGCAGTTGGGTCCGCTCACGCTTTACGTGGATAATCACAATTATTACCATCCAGTTTTGTTTGGTCCGGTGGTAGATAGCGGCGACCCCGCCGGCTGCCGCGATTACAACAACGCGCTATTGAGCTCTGACCAACTGCAGGAAAATCCGCGTCCCTACGGTGGAGGCTCCGCGCAGGGCTACACCCCGCGCTGCGACCTGGGCGCGATTGAATCCTTCAGAGTGCGGCGGGAGCTATTCTTGCCGCAGTTGGCCAAGTAAGCTGTGAGCGAAAACTTGGCAGCGGAATTCTGAGAAGCAAAGTTTGTCCAATGGCGCGGAGCTGAAGCTTACAAAGCAGAGCCAACGCGCAGGGTGATTAAAAGCGCAAGGCGCTCCAGGTGGAGCGCCTTGATTTTTTGCAAACTGTTCAGGCAGCGTTTTTTGGCGTGTTCTCCGCCTCAAGGATATTCTGGATGGCATCGCTGACGCGTGTTGCCGTTTCGACATTGTTCATCGTGTAGAGGTGAATGCCGCGCACATCGTGGTCAATCAGGTCCATAATCTGCTCCGTGGCATAGTAGATGCCGGCATCAAACAGCGCTTTGGGGTTGTCGCCGTAGCGGCTGAAGATGCGTGAAAGCTTGGCAGGCACGCTGGCTCCGCTTAAAGCTACGGTACGCTCAATCTGGCGGATATTCGTGATGGGCATAATCCCGGCTTCAATCGGGACGTGAATGCCGGCGCGTTCCACCATATCCCGGAAGGCATAAAACTTTTCGTTGTCAAAAAACAATTGGGTAATCAGGTGTCCTACCCCATTGTCAATTTTAATTTTCAGGTTTTCGATGTCTTTTTCCAACGATTCGCACTGGTAGTGGCATTCGGGGTAACAGGCGCCCAGCAAGTTGAAATTGGAATCGTATTGTTTGATGAAGGCAGCCAGGTCGCTGGCGTGTTTGAAATCCTCTTTGGGCGGCACGTCTGGGGAAATGTCTCCGCGCAGCACCATGATGTTTTGCACCTGGTTTGCTTTTAGTTTTTCCAGCGTCTCCAGGGCTTCCGGGCGGTCAAGATTTACGCAAGTCAGGTGAGCAACAGGTTCCACGTGGTAAGTGGAGAGGATCAGGGAGGCAATCTCGATGGTTTTTTCGCGCTGCGTGGAGCTGCCGCCCGCGCCGTAAGTCACGCTGATAAAATCCGCGGGGATGCCGCGCAGCCTGAGCAGCGTGTTATAGATGGTGTTGTAGGAAGTGTCTTTTTTCGGCGGGAAGATTTCCAATGAAAAGATCGTTTTCTTATGATTAAACAGTCTTGTAATGTTCATGAGCCTCTCCAGGTTAGAGCTTTATTCTATCAAGAGTAGGCCGAATTTGGAAATTTAGCATGTCGATGCTGCAGAAAAGATAGATTATCTTTGAAATCCTGCCAAAACCGTTGTATATTTTCAAGATATTCTTTGAAAAGGCAGGATTAACGATTATGGAAACTGATATTGACACCAGCTATGAACCAAAACGCAAAGTGGTGCACGTGCACCATGAATCCGGCGCGATTTACGGGTTGGGATTTATCGGCGCGGCAATTTACTTCATCGGCACGGCCACTACATTTTGGATGGGCGTGCTGGGCTTCTTGAAGGCTTTCGTCTGGCCGGCTTTCCTGGTCTACGAAGCGCTCAAAGTGCTGTACTAAAGCAAACGCAAGGCTTTGGGAATTCATTTATTATCCTGACGCCCTAGCGGGCAGAGTTCTGCAGCGAGGGGACCTGCGCTTCAGCCAAAGGAGTAGATTCTTCGTTGCGACCCGCACCTTTTGGGTGTCAGAATGACACTCTCACGTCGCTAAGAGCGCAGCGAAGGGACTTACGTTTAGTCGCATGTCCATCCCCACAAGCTTGCGCTTTGCTACCCAACGGGCACAGCGACTCCTTTGTTTATTAAAAGGCAGATTGCCACACCGTTTTGCCCGGAAGCCTGGAATGCAATGTTTCAAGTGGTAATGGCAAAACGGTTCGCAATGACGAATAGCATGTCATGGCGAGGAGCAAAGCGATGCCTGTGCCCGCCACATTACGGCCGATTATGGCGATCCGCCTTTTTTGCGGTTTTGTTATCGCCGTCGCTGTGACCATACCCGCCGCGAATCAGACGCACCCGGCGTCTCCTGCGTTGATTTAAAGGCAGATTGCCGCACCGTTTTGCCTTAATAGCCGCTCAGATTAGTGAGAGACACATTAGCAAAACGGTTGGCAAGGACGGAAGCTG
>Ga0208040_1001491_pt1 | contig 22937 bp, 22 predicted proteins | sample AD_UKC083_MetaG_FD_184431 | JGI IMG/M metagenome (GOLD analysis project Ga0208040, IMG submission 184431) | Active sludge microbial communities of municipal wastewater-treating anaerobic digesters from USA - AD_UKC083_MetaG (SPAdes) (version 2) | ecosystem: Engineered > Bioreactor > Anaerobic >...
AAACTCGAAAATATGCATTTGAGTCTTGGTTTGAAGGATTAATCGAAAGAGGATAATATGAGACATCAGAATAAAGTTAAACAGCTAAGTAAAACACATTCACATAGAAAGGCTATGTTTTCAAATATGGCAACATCTCTTTTTATGAATGAATCAATCGTCACAACAAAGGATAAGGCAAAAGTTCTGAAAAGTTTTTCAGAGAAACTTATTACAAAAGCAAAGAAAGCCGGTGAAGAGAAATCAACTCCAGAAATGAAACTTCACAAAAGAAGAACTGTAATGAAGTTCATTAAGGATGAAGATGCAGTTGCTAAATTGTTTGATGACATAGCTGTTAGAAACAAAGACCGCAAAGGCGGATATACAAGAATTTATTTAATCGGTAAGCGTCCTGGTGATGCAGCCGAGAAAGCAATAGTAGAGCTTGTTGAAAAAAAATAGTTATCTGTTTTGGCGGATAAGCTGAAAGACCGATTCATTCGGTCTTTTTTTTGCAGATATAAAAAATTAAGCCGCATTAAATAACGTAATTGTAGTTGAATTCAGCTGTCTTTAATTAGACAGTAATATGTTAAAAGAATTAGAAATAATATATGAAATCTGTTCTACGAACATTCGTGATTCTGTTAGTTAAAATTTAATTTTGACTTTTTTTATGATACAGTATAAAATTGTTGAGAAGTTTTAAAGAATAATTATATAATAATTGTTTAGTAGAATTTAAATAGGGGGGATAAGGATGAAGGACACAAAGGGAAATATTAAGTTAGCGGCTTTGAAACTCTTTAATGATAAAGGTGTTTGTGCTATTACAACAAACCATATTTCTGATGAAATGGGTATATCTCCAGGAAACCTTTATTACCATTACAAAAACAAAGAATCTATAATTAGAGAAATACACCGCGATATGATTGGCGATTTCCGTGATACGTTTTCTTTTTCGTCCGAAAAGAATATTGCCGATGCATTTGTCAATATGCTTCTTGCCCACGCAGAAATATATTATAAGTATCGCTTTTTTTATCTGGATCTTCCTGCGCTTTTGCGCCGCGATAAAGCTCTTGCAACTATGCATGCCCGAAACCTTTCGACACTGATTCCTCTTATTGACGGAATGGCAGAATCTATAATAAAATCAACGAAACCATCATATAAATATGATCCTAAAGATTTAAAAAATGTGCTTCAGAGCGGAATTGTCCTTACTGAATTCTGGCTGTGCCATTTGTTTTCTGCAGGTATAGAAGTTAATGAAAAGACGGTGAAAGGATTTATTCATAACTACTTTACAATGATCAAACCGTATTTATCTTCTTCAACTTCTGATGAAATAGAAAAAAGAATTAAGAAAGAATTAAAGTAACTATTTTCTCTTTTTTAACTTTTTGAGAGATTTGATTTTTTTTGCCGGAATGCCTCCCCATAATTCATGAGGCGGAATGTCCTTGTTTACGAATGAACACATTGCTACTTGTGCTCCTTCTCCGATAGTAACTCCGGAACGGATAGTGCAAAATGCACTGATAAGCGCCCCTTTGCATATTTTTACCCGGGCAAAGCGGAATGCTCCCTGAAGAAATTCATGAGTCAGAATATAAGAGTCCATTCCAATTACGGCATTATCCTCAATTTCTATTAGTTCCGGATAAAAGGGATCAATTTCGGCTTCAGGTGCAAGAGCTACATTTTTGCCGATTTTAACGCCGAGAATATGACGCATTGTGAATATTTTCAGCCAAAGCGGAGCTATTTTGTTAAACTTTATAATTAAATAATTCAGGGTTATCCGCATTGGAAAACGGACTTTTGGCCAATCGTAAAGAATATTGTTTTTCTTTTTGTGTTCAATGATCAGTATCTTGTTGTTTTTATCTTTGAAATATTCGCAAATTACATTCTGCATTATGAATTATCCTGTCAGTATTTAGGTTATTTTTGGTGCTTTTATTGTAAATAAAAAAATTGACTGCGGATTCATCAGGAGTTAAATTGATAAAGAGGTGCTTATGTTGAATAATACTGTGGAAAAAATTGAAAAGACTTTAGCTTCTTCTAAATCTCTTTCTGATAAACAAAAAACCGATTTAATAAAACTTGTCGGAGATTTAAAGAAAGAACTTGCGCAGATATATGAGAAGGAAAAGGATGATACTGAGAGCGTAATTCATTTTGCAGCTGTAAGTGCTCATGAAGCTTCAAAAATAAACAAAAATTCCGAGTTGGCAGATCTATCAAGAAAAGGACTTATTGAGTCAGCAAGAAAATTTGAGGTTTCGCACCCGAGAATATTTGATACTGTAAATGCTGTTTGTGATTATCTTGCTAAACTCGGCATATAATTAGGATAAAGAGGAACATGAATCATTCACTGGTTTATTATGGAAGCGACATTCTTAAGAGAAACTCAGAAGATATAAAAAATGTAGATTCTGATGTAATCGATCTTATTAATGAGATGTTTGTAATAATGAAAAAATCTAACGGGGTAGGTCTTGCCGCTCCTCAGATTGGTATAAATAAAAATATAATTACGATAGATATTTCTCATACAGAACAAAAGATGAAAATTGCTCTGATAAATCCGAAGATAGAACTTGCTTCTACGGGTGTTGTTCTTTATGAAGAAGGCTGTCTTTCTGTACCCGGGATTTGGGCGGAAGTTCAAAGACCGTCTGAAATAAAAGTCAGGGCGGTTGATGTTAAGGGTAATGAAATTGAATTTGACGCTGATTCATTTTATGCAAGGGTGCTTCAGCATGAAATTGATCATCTCAGAGGTGTTCTTTTCATTGACCGCATTGAAGATTATATCCGAAAAGAATTTACTAAAGAACTTAAAAAGATTAAGAAGTTGAACAAAGCATGATAAAAGTCGGATTTTTTGGTACTCCTGATATTGCAAGACAATGTCTTTCAAGCATTTGCGGCAAGTATGAAACAGTTTTTACTGTAACAAGTTCGGATAAGGCTCAGGGTAGAAACTTGAAAGTTTGCTGTACTCCTGTTAAGGAATGTGCAGAAGAAGAATGTATTGATGTATTTCAGCCGGATAACCTGAAAGATCCTGAATTTGAGAAAACTCTGATGAAATATAATGCAGATATTTTTGTGGTTGTTGCATATGGTCATCTAATTCCACGTAATATTTTTTCTATGCCACGGCTTGGGACTATAAATATGCACCCATCCCTTCTCCCAAAATACCGCGGTGCTGCACCGGTTCAATGGGCGCTTATAAATGGAGAAACTGAATCCGGAATTTCTGTTCAGCTTATTGATGAAAAACTGGATTCGGGAGATCTAGTTATTCAGAAGAAATTTGTAATTGATGAAAATATCACAGCAGGAGAATTGTATTCGCAGATCATTCCGTTTGCCTGCGAATGTGTATCTGAAGCAATAGATCTGCTTGATTCGGGAAAAGCTGTGCCGATTAAACAGGATCATTCTGCTGCAACTTATTGCGGAAAAATTACGAAAGAAATTGCAAGAATTGATTTATCTTCAAAATCAGAAAATATTCATAATCTTGTTAGAGCGCTTAATCCAAAACCAGGTGCATGGTGTACTTTTCGCGAAAAACATATTAAGATATGGAAAACTGCACTTTGTAAAGATGTAGAGATTCCTGAATTATCAGCAGGAGAGATCTTTCGTGTCGGCAAAAAACGTCTTTTTATCAAAACTGCAACATCAGCTGTTGAAATTATTGAAATTCAACCTGAAAATAAAAAAGTTATGACTGCAGTTGAATTTATAAACGGAATGAGACTTGTTGAAGGGGAAGTTTTCAGCTGATGGGCCGAAAGGATGAAAAGCGCTGGAGCAGAGAAAAACCTGTTTACTCATTCAGCGTTGATGAAAAAAGTCATGAGAAATCAAAAGCCAGGGAGCTTCGGGCTACTTCCTGGTGGCGCAAAAAAATATCTACCGGAAAGTGTCATTATTGCGGAGGACTTTTTAAGCCAGATGAGCTTACAATGGATCATGTGATCCCTTTAGCACGCGGAGGGAAAACCGAGCGTATTAACATCGTGGCCGCATGTAAGGAATGCAATAATAAAAAGAACTATCTATTGCCGACTGAATGGGAAGAATTTCTCGAAAAAATAAAAACTGGCGGTGAATCTACCGATAATAATTAGAGAAAGTGTTTTTGCATCATTATATAATCTAATTGCGGAGATTCATCCGCTAACCGGCAGGGAAAGATGGCTGTATCTGGAAGTGAGAAAATCGAATCGGGCGGAATAATATTTCTGCAAGGTGAAAAATATAATTATAATGCATATCTTGAATCCGGAACTGTAGAAATACTTGCCGCAGGAAGTGAATATAACGGTCTTGATAAAACTATAATTCTTTCTCATTCCAGAAGAGTCAGTCTTATTTCGGAATCTACCATTCTTATGCCTTATCCCGGAAAAACTGTAAGAGCTTTGACTCAATGTTCAATACAGAAAAGACAGCTTCCTGCTGGAGGATTTGCAGAACTTTCATCAAAAGATCAGGGTGAAAGTATAAATATGCTCGTGTGCATGTTCAAGAGAATGGAAGTTGCTTATGCAGATATGGCAAAATATCTTAAGCATTATCAGGCTTTAAGCCGTTTTGTTGATAATATGACGGCTTTGCATTGCGAATTATCAGCAAGACCTTTACCGCGCGAGCTTCAGCAGAGAGCTGACGATATTGTAGAAAATCTGCGCTCGTCCGGAGGATTTCCGCCTTCGATATCACCGAATTGGATGATTGCTGATAATTCTGAAAAATATCAGGTTTCATATGATGCTCCGGGTGAATCAGTAGATGTTCTTCTTAATAAGGATCTTTATTCGTTTCTTAAGCGTTTTCTTAAGATTAATAAAACCGTGTTTGCCCATGTGATTAAGTGCGATCCGGGAATTCCTTCTTTTATGTTTGATACAGTTCAGAAGATAATGCTCGCGATTCTTGACAGAAATTATGAAATCGCCGGTTTGATTGATGCAAAGATGAAGGCTGTTTTTTGTGATAAGGATTCACTTTCTTCGGTTATGGAAGAGGGAAGTTTAAAAGATTGGGCAACTTCAGGACGTCTTTCTCCGGATTTTTTGAAACAGTTTAATTCCGTATGCCAGAAATTTTATTCTATGTATGATGAACTTACAGGAAAGAAATCTCAAGAAGCTTATACCGGAATTGTTAAAATTAAAAAAGCATTTGAGCAGCTTTCAAAATCGAATGCTTCTCAGCCTGCTCCGGTTTTGACATCAGAAGCTTCGCGCCAGTCCTCACAACCGCAGATATCCCGTCAGATGGATTCAAATATTTTGAAACTATATGAGAATTCACTTCAACAGATACTTGAATTCGGTGTAATCGGCTATGAACAACAGCAGAATTTCATAAAAGCATGGAACGAGTTTAAACGTCTTCCTGACCCTATGAGCGGGGAAGATCAGCCGCGTAAAGTCAGACGTTCTATTTCCAGATTATATTGGGATATTTTTACAACTGTTTTTGTCAGAGCAAAAAGTACAAAAAGTATTCCTGCGCCTGTAAAGCTCATGTTCAGATATGGTTTTATCGACGAAAATGTTGCTGACCCTGAACAGATTATGGTTATGCATCAGTATGCTGTTGAAAATTATAATTCCGGTGATCTTTCTATTTTAACAGAAGAAGAATTTTTAACAAAGATATGGAATAAGGAAGAGCCGCCTTCAATGACGGAAATGGGTCAGAGTTATGAAGCGTACCTTCGTGAATTATCAAAGACTTCATCAAGGAAAGGTCCTGATCCGATGGATGATTTGAACGATCCTATTAAACAGGTAACTTTCGAAATTTCGAATAGAATATTTCAGACATCCATTGTATGTTCCGGTTCAATTTCAACGGCTTTCCCTATATTCAATAATTTTCTTGTTAAAGGAAATGTTGAAAACTGCATCATGACAAAGGCAAAAATTGAGGCTGTTATTAAAGAATTGATTGATACCGATTATTCGGCATTTTTCAGAGAAACTGTTTTGAAACTCGGTGATGCCCGTGAAGTAATTGAAGAGGAAGTTCTTCCTCACATTATCATTCTACCGGTTTTTGGAATGAAAACGATGATGTGGCAGGAACTTGTCGGTATAAACAAAAGAAGCCGTGCGCGTATTGTTGTTCCTGCAATGTTTGTCGGCGATATCGTCAAATCGCTTGCTCATTCAATTGCCGTATTCAGATGGGAAATTCTCAGAACGATGAAAGGCGGGATGTGGGCCGACCCTGTTGAGGGCGGTTTGACCGGGGCATATCAGGACTATGTTCAGTTTTATAAGAAGAACAGCAAACTATCCGTTGAATCAAAGGAGAAGATTCTTGAAAGGCTTAGAAGTCATAGAAATAATATCAGAGAATTGTTTGCAGAAGATTATATTCTTTGGGTCCGTTTTGAAAAGAACGGAATTATGAAAATGAATAATGTCAGCCGAGATCTTTTCTATAGATATGTGCCGTTTAAGAAAGACATCCGTGAACGTTTGGAAAGAATGCCGGCTTTTATGGAGTCCGCAAACAGGTTTAAGAATATAAGAAAGAGAACATTTGATACTTTTGAGCGAAAGTTTCGAAAATATACTGACGAAAACGGAAATATGCCTGATGAAATACGCAAGTATATGAATTATCTTCAAATGTGATTTTGAATTTTTCTTGCATAATTTATACGCGGAAATAGCTTAGAATTAACATTTTGCATAATCAAGAATTGATCGCGGAGACTTATGGAACGCAAGAAAATCACCGGACAGGTTCAGGCATATTCCAAAAGAACAAGAGAAGATCTTCTCAAAATCGGCGAATATCTTTTTGAAACAGCAGGCATAAAAAATGTATTCCGCGAAGTATATTCGTGTGTTGATGAGCTTATTAAGAATGCCGTAAAAGCTAATTATAAATATCTTCTTATTATTGATCAACTTGAAAAGAAACTCAAAAAAGAGAATCCTGATTTTTCTGATGAAAAAATTAAGGATATGGTTGAGCTTATTGTTAAGAATAAATCAGAATATGACCGTGAAGCCGAAAAGATTCTAAAAATAGAAAAAATATCCAACTTTGTCCGCGAAGTTTTAAATGAAGAAGCTATACAGATTCGTATTAAGAATAAAATATATGATCAAAAGCGCGATTATACTGATGAAGAATTCAATACTTTAAAAGGTCTGAAGAAAATCAATATGATTCGTCATGAAATGAAAAAACGGAGTATTGACGTTTTGGTTAAATATGATCTGGATGAGGATTATATTTATATTGAAGTTACCAATACTTCACCGATTCTGGAAACCGATTTGAGAAGAATTTATGCGAAACGCGATGAATTTAAGTTATGTGTTGAAGAAAACAGACAACAGGAATTTTTTCTAAATAATCTCGATACAAGCGAATCGGGATTCGGACTAGGTTACGCAACCATTGACAGTTATCTTTCCGACATCGGACTTGTTCCTTATAATACTATTCAGATTATCGCTGCAATGGATACAACAGTTATTCTTTCTCTTCCAATAGAAAAATTGAAGGAAAGAGCATCGGCTTAATTAGTAAAGCAGAAACTTCCGCATTGAAGAATAGAATTTTTTTTGTGAAATTTCCATCTCTCTATGCAGCTCTTTGTATGAGCTTTTTTTATCTACATTCTTTCTGAATAAATCAGTGCCTGCTAGATGATCGACATGATATTTGTTTTCATAATTTAACCATCTCATATTGTCAGGATAAAGTTCAAAGAGAACTTTTGTTATTTCAAATGATATTTCATTAGGGTCAAAATAACCGCCTTTGTAAATGACATGAACTCCGCCGCAAACCTGGTTTTTGTTAACGAGATATTTCGGTTCAAAGTAAACCGGTTTGAAAATGAAACTATTGAATTTCAATGAATTGAGTTTCTCTGCGAGAATGTCGGGATTTATCCATGGCGCGCCGATATATTCAAAAGGTTTGGTTGTTCCGCGGCCGACGGAAATATTCGTTGCTTCAAGATAAATCAAAGCAGCATAATTAATAGCCGAACGGTATGACGGCAGATTAGGCGACGGCGGAATCCATGCGATGTTCATCGAATCAAAAAACATCTGTTTCTTATAGTTTTTCATCTTAACTACGAAGATATCAGTCGACAGATTTCTTTTTGCCTTATAATATAGAGCAGCCTCTCCAATTGTAAAAGAATAGAAAAGAGGTGCCGGGAACGAAGCTACGTGTCTTGATTTGAAATTTTCATTTAGATCAAATCCTGATACTCCGAATGGCGCGAGGGGATTTGGCCGGTCAAGGACAACTAATTTTGTTTTTGATCCGTTTAGAGCTTCTATTATTTCCCTGAGATTTGAAATATATGTATAACAACGCATTCCCAGATCCTGTATATCGAAAATGACAGCATTAAATTCTGTAAGCAGAGCTTTAAGTTCTGCTGCATTATAGTTATGCATATTATGTATTGTTAATTTGAGTTTTTCTTCACGGTATGATTTTTGGGACGAATAGTCTTCATCAAAGCCGGAAAGTCCATGTTCGGGAGCAAGAATTTCTGAAATGACAAGACCGCATTTTCTGAGACTTTCCAAATTGCGCTTCATCGAAGAATCAAAACCCGAATGATTTGTAACCAGACAAATGTTTTTATTATTGAATTCGGAAGCGTAAAATGCCGTGAACATGTCTATGCCCAGTCTTACATTATCAGGCGATTCTGACGGCAAAACGGTCGGAGTTCCGCTGCAGGCTGAAAATAAAATAATAAAAATGAGGATTGCTTTTTTCATGGTTTAAGATAATAATAAATACCGTATGCAGGCAATTCCATTTTTTTTATAATTTAAAAAAATGTTTGCAAGTGCAGTGTACGGCAATAGGAGTATCTATGAGTTATTCGGAGGTTTTTATGAAAATCAGAAGTCTCGTTTTTATCATATCTGCTGTTTTGCTTGCAATGTGTGCGTCTAGCCCGAACACTAAAACAAATCTGACTAATTATGCCCCTGATAATGAAATCAATTATGATAAATATCTTGTAGATGTTGCAAGCTATACTTCTTCCGGAAAAATATATCATACCAAATATATTAAAGTCCTGAAAGGATTTTCGAAATACGCCGTTGTTGATCATAAACTTGAACTATCTGAAAAATCTGTCGGATTTTATTTTGATAAAAAACTTTCTGACAGGGAAGATCTGTATTTTGGTTTTGATTTTTATCCGGATTCTGCCATCGCATCGTCTGTGAATTCTTATGAGGATAACGCCAGACTTATGATTCAGCGGTATTATGAGAATATTCTTTCTTTTTACGGACTGCTTGAAGATGTCATGAGTGAAAAAGCAGTAAAGGGCATTGTAATAGGAATGAAATGGAAATCCGGCGTAAGAAACGAATCAATGACTCTATGGGTGAGAAAGCAGGATGCCGCAGATTTTGCAAACAAGATGCTTACTTTTAAGAATCTTGTCTACAAAACAACGGTCACTAATTCTGAAGGGAAAATCGTCAGAATAGCGCTGTAACCTATATTATCAGAAGCGTGCAATAATCATTTTTATTGTTCCGACTCCGCTTTCAAGTCCGGTAAGAGCCTTCCCTATAACGCTTCCTGTTTTATCAAATGAGTCTACAGTTCCCTTCATTCCGCATCCCGGAGTCGGGGATGTAACTATAAAATCTCCCGGTTTGACCGGTGAGTTTCTTGCGTCAATTTTAACCAAAACCGTTCCATAAAGAGCAACCGGGTATGTTGATGTTTTTTCTCCGGAATCATTCATAATAACAGAAGGATTTCCTGAAACAACTCCGACTACTGATTTATTATAAGGAAGATGCGATTTTGCAAGAGAGCCGCCGTTTTCCGAAATTACAAGGATGTCACCGGCAGAGACAAATTCTTCCTGATCGACCTTATGCATTTCTGTTATATTTGAAGGAGCTTCATTTTCTGTATCCGCAGAATTTATTTTTATCTGACCGCTGAATTCGGATTTTCCTTTCGCGTAAAAAGCCTTACCTTCGCCTTTCAGCTTCAGTGAAGAATCATAGGATTCAATAGTTCCGAAACCGTCTGCAACCAGAGCGAAATCATGTTCGCTTGAGAAAACTCCGCCGGCTCCGAATCTTGATACGCCGAGAACTCCGCATCCTTTTTCGTTATTATTTCCGGATGACTGTCCGCGTACACCGATGAACTGGCTGTGACCTGTAACTCCGTAAGAGCTTTTTCCTGAAATATTTTTTCCGGCTACTCCGGTTATTGCACTTGCCGATGATTCTGCCGAAGAATTTTCAGCATATATAACCGAAGAAGATTCCGGAGGGGGCGTGATTCCGGTATATTTTTCTGCTCTGTCGGCTTTTATTGAAATTGTTCCGCTATGGGAATTAAATTCGTGAAGTTTAGATGCGTAGTCGTGGTCGTGCGGAAGAGGATTGCGTTTGTCCGAAAGACGTTTATCGTCTGATTGAACCGCATGAAGTTTTTTACTTTCACCGTTTTCTGCAAAGCGCATTATGCCGTAATTTTCAGTGTCCGCTTTTTTTAGGCGCTTATCATTTCCCTGAATTGCGACATTAGGTGCGTCTTCACCGTCTTCAGCAAGTTCGACAATACCCTTATTGAGAGTAGTAGCTGTTCTGAGTCTGTCATCATTTGACTGAACTGCGGCAAAAGATGCAGTTTCGCCATTTGACGCAAAGCGGACGATACCGTGGTTTAAATTATCGGCATGACGCAGTCTCTTATCATTCCCCTGAACAACTGTTCCCGGAGTCTCTTCTCCGTCAGGACAAAGAGCAGATATACCTTTTCTTCCGACTGCGGCAGGTTTAAGTCTGTCATCATTTGACTGAACAGCAGAAAAAGGAGCTGATTCGCCGTTTGCAGAAAAGCGGAGAATACCTTTTTCTTTTTCATTTGCGTCGCGGAGTCTGCGGTCGCTTGACTGAAGCGCTGCCATTGCAGAAACTTCACCGTCGTCAGCGAATCTCATAATTCCTTTGGATAATATAGTTGCATCCTTGATTCTTTTATCATTTCCCTGAACTGCTACATTAGGTGCGTCTTCACCGTCTTCAGCAAGTTCAACTATTCCCTTTGAAAGAGTGGTCGCGTCTTTGAGTCTTTTGTCCGATCCCTGAACGGCTTTCATTTGAGAACTTTCACCGTCGGAAGCAAAAATCATTATACCTTTATTCTTTTCGGAAGCATCAAGTAGCCGTTTGTCATCAGACTGGACAGCTGTTCCCGGCTTTGTTTCGCCGTTCTCGGCAAGTTCTACTATTCCTTTTGATGCGGTTGTTGCCGGTTTGAGTCTTGAGTCGTTAGCCTGAACAACTGTTTCAGGTTCGCTTGCTCCGTCTACCGAAAGCATCACGATTCCCTTGGATTTGGTTGTCGCATCCTTAAGTCTTCTGTCGTCGGCTGAAACAACTCTGTCTGCTTCACTTGCGCCGTTCGCAGCGAATTGAACTATACCTTTTGCAAAGACTGAAGCGTCTTTAAGTCTCTTATCATTTCCCTGTACGGCAAAACCGCGTTCGCTTGATCCGTCTTCGGCAAGTCTTGTTATACCGTATGTTTTTTCAGTAGCGAGTTTGAGTCTTTTGTCATTTCCTCTTACTACACCGAGGTCTGCCGCCTCGCCGTCGGGGCATATTCTCACGATACCGAAACTCTGTTCGGTAGCTTCTCTAAGTCTTGAGTCCGAACCCTGAACCGCGCATTTCGGATTCTGTTCTCTATCATAAGCAAGTCGCACGGTCCCGTTAGATGATTCTGTCGCGGGTTTTAATCTGTTGTCGCTTGCCTGAACTGCGGTAAATTCTTTTGATTCACCATTATTTGCGAAAATCACTATGCCCTTGAAAAGATTGGATGCATCTTTCAGCCGGCGGTCATCTGATCTTACAACTGCTGAGTCGGAAACTTCTCCGTCTTTAGCCATTCTTACTACACCAGGCAGAAACACCGAAGCGTATGGAGGAGTGAGGCCTGCATGAGAATGCGTTCTTTCCATAGGAGATGCAAAAAAATCCATCTCGGCAATTCTTATAGCAAAATCTTTATCGTCGAGACTGACTGCTTCTGTTTCAAATCTGATATATCTTGCGTTTAATGTGTCGAAAGAAAATGAATAACTTCCGCCGGCTTCTGCCGAAAAATGTTTCTGTCCGCAGGCATAAGTGAACAGTTTTTTGTCTGGGCTTACTTCAATTGAAAAATCAGAAGGAAAACCTATGGCAGTTGTTTCCGGAGCTTTTAATGATATTGCAGAGAGCGGATAACAAAACCCGAGATCAAATGTCATAAGTATTTTTTCGGCGGACTGAAAATGTTCGGATTCAAAAAATGTATCTGCTTTGCCGTCAAAAAGAAATTCTTTTCTTCTTTCGTGAGAAATATCTTTGCATCCGCCTGAATGGCTGATGCCAGAAATTCCGAATAGAACGCGTTCGAATTCGGCAAAAAAACTAGAGTCAGTCTGACGGCATTTTGTTATAAAAATTCTCGCGAAACGGGCGCTGACAAGCGGCAGATTTATTGCAAAAACATCCGATTGCGAAACATATGCTGTTTCGCTGTGAAGCACTGACCATTCTTTTCCGTCTGAGCTTACGTCTATTCTGAAATCTTCAGGAAAAGCTCCCTTTCTGGCGGGGTTTGAACTGATTTCTATATAGCTGAAAAAGAGTTCAGATTCGAATTCAAAAAGGAGAAATTCGTTTTCGGGTTTTGAAAGTGATGCCGATTTCCATTTTCCTGTTTTAATTGACGATGAATAAGCCGGGTCGCACGATGACGCTGATATTGATTTCGGCGTTATGAATCTTTTTCGGGATATATTAATCAGCATTATTTTCTCCAGTTAGAATGAATCATATTTACTTAACTTAAATATGCTGACTGTCAAGATTTTTATCGACGACACGGTTTTTTGACGCATAACTGAGTCAAAATCGTTTGACTTGAAAGGATAAAAGAGTAATTATGAAATCGGAGGACGGTGTTGATAGTCAATTATCTTGAAGAAAGGACTCCCAAGGGTTTTACCCTGAAAATAGTTCAGAAAAAGCTCAATTTTCTGGTATTTGACCAGAAGGGTTCATCTGTTTATTCTGACAGGCAGTCTGCTCAGGTTGTTCACCGTATTCCGGTTGTTGCGTTTTTCGGAAATGATTTTTCGGTAAAATCGCGTGCACTCGGAGAATATAATTTATACAAGGTGTCGCGCGGAAAGATTATCATTCCTTATACCGTCTACGGTCAGGATGAAAACCGTTATCTGATGATTGATACGGATGAAGAAATAGATATTATGCCTGTGAAGGCAGTTTTTCATGAACAGTTGATTACTCTGGTAAAAGAAATTGATTCGGGTTTGAAACCCGATTATATCGTAATCGATAATAATGTGCCCGAAAATGATCTTGTGGTCGCAAAAAACCGGTGTCCTTCTGCTGTGATTATCAATATAATGGATGAGACACAAAAACCTGAAATTGAAGAAACACCGGAAGATAAGAGGCGTCTTGCTGATGAATTTTCTGATATAAACATCAACATGCTTTCTCAGAATCCGGTTTTTTTGGCGCGGATTCATCTTAGAAATTCGGCAGTTGCAAGAGTAAAACAGCTCCTTCTCGATTTTGATCTTTCGAGCGTCGATGCCGGGTATATTCTGACATTCATCCGTACGATGCTTAAAAATTCAAGCGATGAACTTTCGAAGATAAAAAACCAGCTCGCAGACCTTGAGAATGACTTTGCGTTTTATGCGAGCGTTGTTGACAAGAATCTTGAAGAAGTTCAGCGGCGCATTTCGACAGCAGAAAACTCACAGGCATTGTCTTCGTACAAGACGCTTCTTGCCAAGGCCCGAAGCGTTTATGATGAAAACGGAACTGACGAAAAGATGGATGAAATTGAACAGATGATAATTGACCGCAGAGAGGAAATTTCTAAATGAGGGCATTCGTTTTATTCTTATCGATAGTAATTTCAACAGCGCTTTTTTCTTCGGACATAAATGTATATTTTACGACACCCGGACAAAAAGAATCGGTTATATTAAATGAACTCTGTTCATTCATAAAAGCGAGTGAAAAGACGATTGATATCGCGGTATTTGATCTTGATAATATGCGTGTTGCAGACGCGCTAATTGCCGCAAAGAAAAAAGGAGTTATAGTTAGAATTGTAACTGATTATGACAATCTGGGAACTTCTGCCGTCAAAAAACTCGCATCGGAAGGAATAGAAATAGTTTCTGACAAGCGCAAGCCTTTTATGCACAATAAGTTTGCTGTATCGGATTCGAAACGAGTTTGGACGGGTTCCTATAATTTCACTGATAACTGCACCTTTAAAAATAACAATAACGCGATTGTTTTCGAATCCGATAATCTTGCGGCGGTTTATTCTGAAGAATTTGAAGAGATGTTTTCTGACGGAATATTCGGAAATAAAAAAGACAGCACTATACTCGGAATAAAAGGCAAGGACAAATATTATGACAAAATCGGAAACACCGATCTCAATGTTTTCTTTTCGCCGGAAGATGATGTCGAACGCATAATAGTTAAAATGATTGAAAAGGCTGAAAACAATATTGATTTTCTCGCTTTTTCTTTCACTTCAGCGCCAATTGCCGACGCGATTATAAAAAAAATGAAAAGCGGAGTAAAGGTGAGGGGAGTCTATGACGGAAGCGGAGCAAGCGGCACAGGAAGCCAGTATGTGAAACTTGTTTTAGAAGGCGCGGATATAAGAATACGTAAAGGTGCAGGCGTCATGCATAACAAGGTTTTCATTATCGACGGCAAACGCGTCATAACGGGTTCTTATAATTTTACAAAAGCAGCATCTGCAAAGAATGATGAAAATATTGCCGTCATCGGAAGCTTTAAAATAGCCTCAATATTTTCTGCTGAATTCGATAAGATATATTTAAAGGCATCGAAGAAGTAAAAGCAGATTACTTATAAGCAACAATGATTTTATTTCGGCTTCCATTTAACGCAGGGAGAATGACAAAATCCACTGCTTGAAGTAAGTTTTTTTTGGTTAGATCCATCTATATTTATTTTATAGATTTCAGGTGTTGAAGCTGATGCATAGATAATTGTTTTACCGTCGGGTGTCCAGCTTGGGGAAGATCCATTAGCGACTAAAAATATTCCGGTGTCATTTTCTATAGTATAAATATATATATCGGTTCCGTTACTGTAAGCAATTTTATTCCCGTCAGGTGAAACTGTGCTATGATCTAATGAAATAGAGGTTAACGGTGTTTCGTAACCGGTGGTTAAATCCATTCGGCATGAATTAGTACCCTTGAGATAAAAAATATATTTTCCATTAGGTAAAACTGTCAAATAACTTGATTGTGCGGTAATTTCAAATCTCTTTAGTATATTTCCGTCTGGCTTTGCGGTAACTATACTGTGAGAGATAGTATTTTCGTAGTAGTAAATCTTATCCCCGTCTGCTGACCAAGTCGGATATTGGGATTCAGTATGAGACAATTGCTTTAAGTTTGTCCTGTCAGAATTGATTATATATATAGTATTGCCGCTATCAGCTCTTTCAAAAAGTATTCTTTTTCCGTCCGGTGACCACGATGGTGAATAAATATTACTATTTAAGAATGTTATCCGTCTTTGATTTGATCCATCTATATTCATTATCCAGATTTCGCCGCTTCTGACATAGCATATCTCAAGCTCCTCATCAATATCTCTCTCATAATAGCACGTAGTTATTGCTATTAGAAGAAAAAGAATGGATAGTTTCGCGGCGATTGATTTAATCATTCAGAATATTCCTTGTGGCAATTCATCTTGGCTTCCATTTGACACAGGGTTCTGAATATCCACCGCCTGTTGTCAGAGGTTTGTATTCTAAGCTGTCAATATTTAAACTGCATATATTATTGCTTGAATCTATATAAACAATTGTTTTACCATTGGGTGTCCAGCAGACACTAGATCCTTTGATTAACTGAACTGAAGTATCTGTAATGATGTTCCAAATATCAATATAACTTGTACTTCCATTAACACATGCCAAAGTAATTCCGTTAGGCGAAATTGAAAATGAAGAATAATCGGTTGACTTTGAGAATGTAGTAAGTCTACTTTTAATGTTGATTACATAAAACTTTTTAGTATTATCTAAAGCGTATATATCATTGCCGTTTGGAGACATTGCCACGCATGTTAATTGATTAAGAAATTCGATTTTATCTTGTATAATTCCGTATTTATTTGCTATGAATGAATAATATTTAGAATTCATTTGTCCTGCGAAAATTATTCTTTCCCCGTCAGAAGACCATGTTGGGTATTTGCTGAAATCTGGAATAAGAGTATGTGTTAATTGTTTTAATCCGTTTCCATCTGAGTTGATTACATATATATTTTCTGTTGTACCTGTAAGTTTGTGAAAAAGGATATTTTCCCCATCGGGCGACCATGATGGTGCATTATTAAAAAGGCCAGAGACAATTTGTCTTTGCTCGGAGCCGTCAATATTCATTGTCCAGACCCCTAAGTTTCTGACAAAGCATACTTTCAGTTCCTCATCAATATCTCTTTCATAATAGCATGTAGTTATTGCTGTTAGGAGAAAAAGAAGAGATAGTTTCGCGGTGATTGATTTAATCATAGCCTATTCCTTTGTTTCTTCCTGAAAAATTATAACCTATTGACGCGGTGAACATGAAGCCCTTGAGTCCGGAAGCCTTGCTAGAATAAAGCGGGCTTTCGTATCCCGCGGAAATTGAAAATAAATATTTCTGGGACGCGATCCAGAGTATTGAAACATTTGCCGCTGTGTAAGGGGTTATGCCGGTTTGAGTGTCGGTCTGCGAATAGTCATAGAAATAATCGAATTTCTTCGGTTTCATTAATTTATAATATGCTAATCCGGCTGAAAGCGAAGGTACTATATAGAAATTTGTTCTGAACAGCTGGTAGCGGTATTCAAGCCCGGCTGAAAGCGGCGCGTAGAAACGTGTTATTTCATTTTGTTCATCCTTGTTCTCTCTGTTCGATGCGGCAAATAGATCGGCAATGAGGAAGGTATTTCTGAGGCCGAATTTCTGCGGAAAATCATTTTTGATGTTTATTCCGCCTCCGTACAAAGTGCCTTCATCTTTCGTAAGAAGCTGGTTTCCGAAAAGCGAACCGGAATAAGCGGCATTTAGGTCAAGAGATAGAACGCAAAGCAAACTAATTGTTATCGTAAAAAAGATTTTAAAAAAACCGTGTTTGTCAGGGCAATGAAATCTCATGGATAAACCTCACGGCATTTGCCCGACATAGAACCGGAAAATGCTTATGTTAATTAATTTTATAATTATATAAAACTGCATAATAATAAACAATTTTGATGAATGGTCAATAACAATTTCTCCCTCAAGCCGGGAGGGCTCCAAAGACGAAGTCTTTGGAATCTGTTTTTCGCATGGATCATGCAATAACATCAAAGGGCGTTACACGCCCTTTACCCGGTTTTGCCGATTTCTTTTGTCTTCGTCACAAAAGAAACCGGCGAAAGAAAAAGACGTCGCTCAGTCACCGCGCGGCTTTTTTCGCTTCGATTTTCGCACCGCTTTCAGCGGATTGCGAAAGCTCAGCTTGTTTGGTATCAGCCTTCGGCTGATGTTTTGGTGTTCTTCCTATCATTCATCTTTTTTTGAAGCAGTAAAATAATGATAGAAAGCCCTCTCCCGGGAATGATCTTTCTTCATTGGCTTTGCCAATTTGTGATTCATTCTGGGAGAGGGCACGCGGCAGCGGGGTGAGGGCACTAAAAAATGTATCACTTCATTAGGCAAACTTGTAACAGAATATAAACCTTGACATAACAAATTAAAATAGTAACAAGTGCTCAAACTATTGCACTCATTTTTATTGCCATACCGATAATTGTTTAAATAATCATTTTCAGGAGTTATTATGAAAAAGTTAAAGCTTTCTGCACTGCTGGTTTATGCTGGTTTGCTTGTATTTTCTGCCTGCGGTGGAGGAGGCGGCGGTGGAAGTGACGATCCGCAAAATCCGGGCGGTGATAAAACTATATCAATTTCCGTAATAAACGGTGTGACGCCTCCGGCGTGCGGTGAAACGCCTGTTTCAGTTATTACTGCAAATGCGCAGTTTACGGGAACTGTCACATGGAATGATTCTCCTTCGACATTTGCCGCAAACAAAGTTTATACAGCTACGATAGAATTAACAGCAAAATCAGGTTATACCCTTGAAGGTGTTTCTGATAATTTCTTTAATGTATCCGGTGCGTCTGTAGTAGTTAATGATGCCGACACCGGAACTATAACAGCTGAATTCCCTGCAACTGGTTCGGCACCTCCGACAGTAATAAACATAAAGGCAATTTCGGGAGTTACAGCACCCGTAAGAGATGCGGTGCCTGCAACAACCATTACGGAAACAGCGCAATATACCGGTACTATCACCTGGAGCGGCTCACCTGCAAAATTTGCCGCAAGCACGGTTTATACAGCTACGATAACATTAACAGCAAAATCGGGTTATACATTCAATGGCACCACTGCGAATTACTTTATAGTAAGCGATGCGACAAGTGTGACTAACAGCGCAAATACTGGCGTGATAACAGCTGTGTTTCCGGCGACTAGTGATGTACCGTGTCTTACTGAGGTAACAGTCGGAAGCATGACTACGATAACATATTTAACTGGAACAGAATTTAAAATAATTACGACTCCTGATATCTCTACTTCTAATACTTTCCCTTGTAATATTGACGCAGACAGTAATATTGATGAAGCAACTGATATCACAAACGTGCCTGCACGTTTCATCATTGGCGAGACTGAAGTGACATATAAGTTATGGAAAGAGGTGTATGACTGGGCGACTGATGCGGCGCGTGGCTCAGAAAAATATACTTTTGCCAACGTGGGTGCTATGGGATATGGCAGCAGCACTACAAATCAGCACCCGGTAACAAAAGTAAGCTGGCGCGACACGATAGTCTGGTGTAATGCGCTGACCGAATATTATAATGAAAATAATGGTTCTGCGGCAGACCTTAAGTGCGTGTATTACACCGATAAAAATTACATAACACCGCTTCGTACATCTACACTCAGTTATTTAATTACAGGTACTACTGCGGGAAGTCAGGATAAGCCTTATGTCTATACCTCATCAACAGGTAATACCGATATGGCAAACTGCACTGCCAAAGGTTTTCGACTGCCTACAAGTATTGAATGGGAGTATGCTGCGCGCTATAGAGGCACTGATTCCGTCAATGCTATTGCTGGCAGTGACGGCACTTATTACACAAAGGGAAACAGTGCCAGCGGTGCTATAGCCGATTATAACGATGCATCGGCGACATCAGCGGTAGGGGTGTATGGCGTTTCATCGACAGCTACGGTAAAATGCAAGGGCACAACTGGAGCAAATGCCCTTGGTCTCTATGACATGAGTGGCAATGTGTGGGAGTGGTGTTTCGACTGGAACCCTTATTATATTGGTTCAAGACGGATGTTCCTCGGCGGTAGCTTTTCTTACCCTGAAATCGGGATGCAAGTTGGTTACTTGCACAGCACCGACCCGTATGTCAAAAACTTCGACTTCGGCTTCCGTTTTTGCAGAAGTAAGTAAAATCCTCTCTCCCGGCCTCTCTCCTTTGATAAAGGAGAGAGGGGTAAGAATAGAAATTGTTCATTGGATTATTTCTGTTGAATTTTGGCAAAGCTGCGCAAGCCTTTTTGAATCAAATGATTGCATGAACTTGATGATAAGTTGTTGAATATTGATTTAGTTGCATAAGCCCCTCTTTATCAAAGAGGGGTTTGGGGTGATTCAATTGAGTGATTGGATGTCATGGACTAAAGAAGAAATCAAGAGACGCGGATTAGTCAGCACAGGATTTCATTTGCCGTATAATCCTGATCTAAAAGAGCGATCCCGCGAGCTTCGCAAAAATATGACTGATGCAGAAAAGAAGATCTGGTTCGGATATTTAAAAACATTGAAGGTCAAGGTGTTAAGACAAAAACCGATAGACCATTTCATAGCTGATTTTTATATACCTGATTACAAACTCATTATTGAAATTGACGGCAAAATTCATAATACTCGGGAAAGTAAAGAATACGACATTTTTAAAGACAATATGCTAAATGTTTACGGATTATATGTTTTAAGAATTATGAATGAAGTTGTCCTTTATGATTTTGAAAATGCAGTGAAAATGATTAAAGATAGGATGAGATGAACAATGTTGAAGAGAATCCTCTCTCCCAACCTCTCTCCTTTGATAAAGGAAAGAGGGGTAAGAATGCAAACTGTTTATTGGATTTAATCTGTTGAATTATGACAAAGTTGCAGAAGCCTTTTTGAATCAAATGATTGCATTAATTTGATGAAAAGTTGTTGAATATTGATGTATTTGAGTAAGCCCCTCTTTATCAAAGAGGGGTTTGGGGTGATTCTCTTACCTCGCGAATATTGTCAGAAGAGTTATAACAGTTGCGATGATTGTAAAGCCTGCGCTTGTCATCCACATCATCATGGTGAATTTTTTGTTCACATCATCGAAGCGAACGTCCATCTGTTTCTGCATTGATTCGAAGCGTTTGTCCATATTTTTCTGCATTACATCAAAGCGAACGTCCATTTGCTTTTGCATAGATTCAAACCGTTTGTCCATTTGCTCAAAGCGCTTATCAACTTGCTCAAACCGTTTGTCCATTTGCTCAAATCGTTTGTCCATCTGAGTGAAGCCGAACTGTATCGTTTCGTTCTGTTTTAGGAATAATTCGCGCTGGGTTTTAAGTTCTTCTTCGATGCGGGTCATCCGTTCGATAAGCTGAATGTCGTAAGGACGCAGTTGTATTACATTGCTCTTTGCACCGAAGCGGTCAAAGTTTGATTCGATATATGAACCTATCTGTTCAAGCTGTTCTTTTGTAAATTCCATTGCAACACTCATTTTTCACCTCAAAATATATGAATTTCAGATACATGTCAATTATATATACGAAGTGAAGAATGATATTTTCGGAAAATATCAAAAAATTCAGAAATTATGATGATTTACTGCAAATGGCTATTGATGTATTTGCGTAAGCCCCTCTTTATCAAAGAGGGGTTTGGGTAGTTTCCGCACGGAGGCGGAAACATTGCCCGCGAGAAAGACGAAGTCTTTAGCGGGAAAACTCAAAATTCACCTTACAGCCTGATGTGTGAAATAAATTTCAAGTTGCATTCCGAGCGAACACGAGGTTCGCGGAGAAAGAGCAACATTCAATTGATATCAATGGTGAATTCATGCTGGGTGAGAGCACAATCTGGTCATTTGCTTCTGCTTTAATTATAAATATAAGATTTTTCAAAGGGGGAAACCCCCTTTGAAAAATCTTATTTAAATACCAAACTGCGTTTGGATATATCTTCGAAACTCTTTTCACCTGGTTCTGACAAAGGTTTTCCGAAAGGCATCTGTGCTATCAGTTTCCATTCAGGCACGATTTTCCATTCGGTTTTTACGGCGTCCTCTATCAGTTCGCCGTAATGCTGTAAAGACGCGCCGAGACCCTCGGTTTCGAGTCCCGTCCAGACGACAAACTGCAGCATCGCCGAAGACTGATTTGACCATACAGGGAAGTTCGCCGCGTAAAGCGGAAACTGTTCCTGCAGTGATTTTACGATATTCTGATCTTCAAAGAATAAAATGGTTCCGTGTCCGGCTCTGAAACTCTGCATTTTATCAGCTGTCTGTTGAAACTGATCTGCCGGAACGAAACCGCGGAGAACATCTTCCGTCATGTTCCAGAATTTTTCATGGTGCTTGCCGAGAAGCAGAACCGTTCTTCCGCTTTGCGAATTGAATGCAGACGGTGAATGTTTTACTGCATATTCTATAATTTCACGAAGGCGTTCATCAGATACTGTTGAATCTGAGCTTATATTATAATATGTTCTTCTGTTTTTTACAGCATCAAAAAAATTGTTTGTCATAATTCCTCCTTCAACAAGCAGAAATACCTGTTTGTTAAATATAGCATAAATTGTCGAAGGATCAAATTAATTTATTTCTGAGTAATCTCAGTGTCCGATAAATCGTCTGAAAATGTATTCTCGCTGGACACTGTTCAGGTTGAACATTTCTGAGGCTTCAAGAAGAAGTTTTTCGGTTTCACCGTTCGGCACCTTGTTAATTTTTGAAAGTATATATCTTATTGCCTTAGTCATTTGAAACTCCTTGAAATTGATTTATGTAGACTCCGTTGCCGTGCATTGTTTCGGATAAAAATGCAGAGAAGTAGTTTTTCTGCTCAGGGAACTTAAATCTGAATTCACCGCTTGAAAAATATCCGTTTTCAAGATCAAGCAATTCCGTAACTGCCTGTATTTCTTCAAGAGAGTCGAGAGGATTTGTTCCGTAAGCTGCGCTGATTACTTCGTCGGGCTGCATTGCGTTTAGATGCTTTGCAGTAAGAATTGCAGATAAAACATGAGTGTTCATGTGTTTCTTTGCGAGTCCGGTGTATATGATCTGTGAAAGTTCAATTCCGGCTTTTTTTACGGCTTCCGCCGCTTCGATTTGTTCATCAAGATTTTCATCGGCGAGGTTCTCGTCAAGTACTGACTGATCGCCTGAAATTATCTTGTGATAAATTTTGCTGAGTCCGTTTTCGCGGAGAAGCATGAGCTCTTCTGCAGGTTTCATGAGTATTGCCTGAGTCTTGGCGCAGATGGAGAATTCTTTTATATGAGGTTTTTTTTCTTTCACGTAATTCATTACTTCGATGATGAAATTAGTCGGAAAAGCAATAGAATCTTCGCACGAAAATACAGCCTGCGAAACGAAGCTTTCGGCATTGATTGAATCGATATTTT
>Ga0208040_1001493_pt1 | contig 22926 bp, 17 predicted proteins | sample AD_UKC083_MetaG_FD_184431 | JGI IMG/M metagenome (GOLD analysis project Ga0208040, IMG submission 184431) | Active sludge microbial communities of municipal wastewater-treating anaerobic digesters from USA - AD_UKC083_MetaG (SPAdes) (version 2) | ecosystem: Engineered > Bioreactor > Anaerobic >...
TTCATTGATAAGGTTCTCATCCGGGCTTCCAAAAAGTTCAATTGATTTTTGAGTGAATGACTCTTCCCCTATGTGATCCAGTAAATTTATCTTTTTTATTATTTCTTGTTTTTTTGCTTCAAATATCTCACCTAGTACGCCTTCGTAGTTGTCTATCAATGCCAATCTTTGCTTCAAAGTGTCTGAATTAAACCTAAGTTCCGGATATATAAATTGCGGGTTGTAAGTGTAATTATTAAAAAACTTTTGTCTCTCTTCTTCGAGATTTACCGGGCGCAGATGAAAAAGTAATTTAATTTGGTTGTCTATTCCAGTAATTTCTTCGTCAATTTCAAAATGGTTTTTCTTTCTTTTTTTAATTACTGCTTTTTGATGTTTTTTTGTTGTGCTTGATTTCGCCTTGATATCGAGCAAAAAACCTTCCAAATCTCTTTCCCCTATTATCATTTTGAAATCTTCGTTTTGTATTTTTTCGACATCTACAACCGTCTGGATCTTCTTAACTTTTAATGTGAATTTTAATTTTAATGTGGATTTTTCGTCGTCATATTCCGTAGATTTCGTAAGGTTTAATTTTTCAGCGATTTTGATATCCAAAGTACTTCGTTCGTGAGATGGATCTATTATCGCTTTGAGTACATGAGATTCGTTTTTTATGTTAATTTCAACGTCTTCTTCTTTTCCGATTATTTTCTTATTTACCGTGATTTGTTCTTTTTTCTCAAATCCCGCACCGAACATGTCTTTTGCTATCTGAACTCCTTTTTCCGGCTTGCCGACTTTCACGCCTTCTATTCTTTCCAATCTTTTTCTTAATGGTGCCAAGTTCGCATTTTGAACTCCTAGCCCTGCTCTAGCATTGATTTCCAAGAGCAAAGGTCCTGAATTTTTATCTATAGCCATGTCTACCGCCAAATATCCTAGATTTGTAGCCATCTGAATTTTTGATGCAGCCAATAAAATCTCATCCCAGAATGGCACTTTTAAGTCATCTAACTTCCCGATACCTTCTATTTCATCAATAATTTTATTACTTTTGACTATGTATGTTGCCTTCCCGGAAGCTAGGTCCAGCCCGACTCCGCACGCCCCTTGATGCAAATTTGCCTTGCCATTTGATTCTTTTGTCGGGAGTCTTAGCATCGCCATCACCGGAACCATGTTGTAAACAATTACACGAATGTCCGGTAATCCTGAATATGAATACTTCCCCAATGATTTGTCGGGAATTATCAATTGTTCAAAAAAAGCTATGTCAGATATATTTGATATGGAAAATCTTCCGTCGAGAATATCCAATATTTGATCGTATAACATTTCTTTTGTATACGTCTTATCGCTTACCGATATGAAATCGTTATCTTCTCTGGATTTGATCGGAATTATGCCTTCTCCTCCAAATCCACTGTTTGGTTTTAATGCGAATGCATTTGGTAAGGTCTTGAAGTCTAATTTCTCCAGTTCTTCGTGATTTTGTATAACTTTTAATAATTTGGGTACAGGAATTCCTCTTGTCTCAAGAAATTTTTTCGTTTTAATTTTGTCGTCGGCCAATTTTACAGCTTTTGCCGGATTTAGCGGTTTAATATAAAGAAGATTTCTCGCATTTATTCCTAAAATTCCGTATGACTTAAAAAGTTTCATATTGTTTTATTATTCTTCTTCTATGTGTCTTATGACTTCTTTGAATCTTATAAATTCCAACATTCTAAGGCCTGTCCATCTTCCTAGTAGTACATTAACTATCACGAGAACGAATACCAATTCCGGGAAATTTAACATCAAATTTCTAATCCATCCGAATTGAAATTCAATTATTCCTAAATCCATTTTTCCCCCTACTATAATATATGCAACTACTGATACTATTATCGTTTCAATCATCAGCACTATTGCTGTTTTCAGTCCGCGCTCGGTTTTGATACTGATAAAACGTTCCACAAGAGTACTTAGTATCACCATCGGAAATATACTCAATGATATGAACGTCGCGTTAAACACATTCAAATACAAGCTCAAAATAAGCATCAATAACAGCATAATGGCTGTCGATGTTATAACTATCGCCATTTTCGGTATATAAAGAAGTCTGGCTTTGTTTAATAGTTGCCTCACGAGTGTTCCTACCGTCAGTATCATTAAAAGCACCAATAGTCCGAAGTTAACACCTATTACTAAAAACGAGAGAGTGATCACCATTGGAGTGAATATCCCCATAGTCGTGAGTCCAACGAATTGCTTCATGAATGTTATGACCGTCGCAATAACCGGAAGCAGTAAAAGTAATGCAATCGTATTGTCCGGAATCCCTTTTTCTATTAGTACGGATATAAAATACGACAAGAAGTTCCACGGCATTAGTCTGAAACTGGCTTCTGTGATGATTTTGTATTCGTACCCTTTTTCTTTTAAATTCTTAGTTAAATCCTCGAAGGTGAGGTTGTCTATAATTTGATATACTCCGGCTTCGTTGACCAAAACTATGTTTTTTGGGTTCAATAGTGAAAACTGATTTTCTATTCTTCCCGAATAAGATTCTATGTCGCTTGTTACTACTATGATTGATTTACTTGAAAGGTTTATAGGTTCTTTTGATCGCGATTCAGTCACGAGTCTAGAAAGAGCATTTAGTCCAGAATTTTCTCTCGTCCATGTCAAAACTTGTGACGATTTTTGAAGATGAGAAAGTGATTCGGACAGCTTTTTGTACAAGATTTCTTCCGATATAAATTCAGAGCTCGCTCCAAAACTGTCTACAATTTTTATGTATACGCCTTTGTCTTCGCCATACGCCTTTACTGTTTCCAGGAGTGCTTTGTTTGTTTGAGAATCTGTAAGTACAAGTATCGATTTGTTGTATATAAAGATTTCTTTTTTTGTCACAGATTCTTCCTTGTCGTTGTAAATGCGTAATGATACTGTGTATGTTCCGGGCTTGTTATATGAATGAGGGGCTTCAATTCCCTGGTCTCTATTCCCATCTCCAAAGTCCCATTCAAATTTATACTCTTCTTCATTTTCCGGCATGTAGCTCTGAGAAGCGTCGAATATCATGTTTCCTTTGACTGAATTCGTGTCTTCGCTTTTGATAACCGCTTCCAGTAAAGTTTTTTGAATACTGTTCGTTACGACTTTTTCTGTGTCAGCGAATGCTGTAGTTATGCTCATTATCAATAATGCGCACAGAGTGAAAGACAACGTGAAAAATACAAATATTTTTTTAATCATAATTATTGGCTTTATTGTCCCGTAGAGTTTATATGAATTTATCTGTTTTTACAACCCTGCAAAGGGTTTTTATTAAGACTTGACATATCCTCTGAATCTAGGGGGGTATTCTTGAAGAAAAAAGCTTTTTGGTGTATCATTTATTGATTCAAAAAATAAACATGAAAACAAAAATACTTAGTTTGGTCGCCGGTTGGATACTTATATTGTCGTTATTGACGGTTTCCTTTGCTTACGATTTTGAATCTGTTAAAACTATCGAGCCTTCGACTTCTACGGTCGCAACCTCGGCATCTACAAATTCGACTTTGTCTGTTTCTAGCAGTATTGTTTCGGACGATTTCTCCGAAGTTTCACCATCGGAGCAGGTCGTACGTATCGGTAAAGATGAGGGAGAGCTTGAGGTTATATTAAGAGATTCAAATGGTAGACCTATATTTGGAGACGTTTTAACTTTGGTTTCCAGCAGGGATTCAGACGTCATGCCGTCGGCTAAAATGACTGATGAAAATGGCGTGGCCGTATTTAATGTAAATTCAAACACACCCGGTGTCTCAACTTATTCAATATTTGATTTAACTAAAAATAAAGTTCTAACATCAAGAGCTAAGATTGTTTATTTCAATTCTACGGATGAAATTTTTAATACGACTCCTTCGAATTCTTATGTGACTCAAAGGTCTTATTCTCCTTACTCGGCTTCTGTTTTGAATAGTCAAAATGCCGTGATAGGCCATGCTGTCGGAAATTCAGCAGGACCAGTTTCTCATTTGGCTTTCAAAGATTTGCCTCAGGCCGTTTCTGTTGGCCAAAATATTTCGTTTACTTTGTCGGCGATGGATCAATCTGAGCAAATCGCTATGGAATATGATGGAACTGTTCATTTTGCTGTTACCTCAGGAGATGCTACTTCAGTGAATTTACCTTCTGACTACACATTTGGAATACAAGATGCTGGTGCTCATACTTTTTCATTAGCATTGTCTTTCAACTCTCCAGGTACATATGTAATAGAGGCGCGTGACATAATTGATACTCAAATTTTCGGAACATTGACCGTAGTCGTTTCCGGCACTTCAGGTTCTGCGAGCGATCTTATAACTCTTTCAAATCCTGTTCCTGGTATCTTTGCAAATAAAACACAGGTTGTTTCAGGAGTAGCAACTCCGGGAGCAAAATTAAAAATATATGATAATAATTCTGAGATAGGATCTGCCACCGCTGACTCGACTGGTAATTTTATGTTTGTTACTGCGGCCATGTCTGATGGCGATCATGAAATCTTTGTAGCTATTATTAATGACGGAGGAACTATCGTAGCTTCTTCTTCGAAAATTAAATTCAAAATAGACACGACTCCTCCAACTTTTGAAAAACTTGAATATATACCTGCAGGCGTTGCCGCTTCAGGTGAAGTCGAAGCAAGAGTTTACGCTGAAACTAATTTATTAAAAATAATTTTACAAGTTGGAGATGGCACTTATGAGATGAAAGATTCCGGAAACGGTTATTATTCTGCAAAATTCAAAGCTCCTGCGACTGCCGGGCAATATCCTTCAGTTGTAACACTTAGCGACAATCTGGGAAATCAAACTAAAAAAGAAAAAGAAACTCCTTTGATTGTTGGCGTACAAGGGACTCCTGGTCTATCTGATGTTCCTGGTGCGACTTCGGCTCCATTGGTTGGCGACGTTACTAACTTAATTGCATATCCTGGTGATCATAAAGTCACATTGAAATGGGATGCTCCAAAAACAGGTAATCCTGTTAAATTTTACAGAGTATTTTATGGTATCGCTCCGAATGATATGAAATACGCAGTTGATACTTGGACTGCCGCTACAAACTGGTATATTCCAGATTTGATAAATGGCAAAACTTATTATTTCGCAGTTGTTGCCGTCGATAATGAAGGCGGGATTTCTTCACACGTAAGTAATGTCGTCACCGGCATTCCCGGGTCTTCGACATATTTACCTCCTGACGTAATGGAAGGTACAGCAGGTGCAGAGCATTTGGCTGAGATACCAAAAGATGTCTCTGAAAGCGGACCTGAAATTGCATTCCTATTTGCTGTGGCCGGTTTGGGCGGAATTGCATTTTCTCAATTTTCAAAAAAGAAATAAGATGCTAGAATCTGGCCAATGAATTTTAATTGGCTATGAATATAGATCCTACACAGATAAAGGTTTTTGCGGTTAATTTTATTACAGTTCTTGGCAATATCATGTCTTATGCTATTTTTGCCAGGATTATTTTGTCTTGGATTAATGTTGGGGGTACGAGACAGCCCGGAAGAATCACTTATTTCGTACATGATATTACTGAGCCGATTTTACGTATTGCTAGAAAATTGCCTCATAGAATCGGTATGCTCGATCTCTCGCCTTTTACTGCTATGCTTATCATAAACGTTCTTGTTTATGGATTGATTAAATTGATTACGTTTTTATAATTTCTTTTAAATAATGGGAAGTTTGAAAATTAAAAATACATTGACTGGAAAAAAAGAGGAGTTCTCTCCTATCGACGCTGAAACCGAACCTGGATCGAAAAAAGTTTCTATGTATGTGTGCGGGCCGACTGTTTATGATCACGGACACTTGGGACATGGCAGAAGCGCGGTTTGTTTTGATGTCGTTAGAAAATATTTAATTTACAAAGGTTTTGATGTTCGATTTGTTTCGAACTATACGGATATTGATGACAAGATGATAAATAGGGCTAACGAAGAAGGTATCACTGTTCCTGAATTGGCTGATAGAATAATTCCTTCTTACCAAGAGGACTATGCTGCGCTCGGAATTATGGCACCTGATTTTAGTCCACGGGCTACGGAGTACATACCGGCGATGATCGAGTTTTTGGAAAGTATGGAGAAGGCTGGAGTTATTTATGTTATCGATGGTGATGGCGTTTATTTTGATATTACAAAAGATCCTTCATATGGAAAATTATCAGGTCAAAAACTTGAAGATTTAAAAGTAGGCGCGAGAGTTGCTGAGAATACAGGGAAAAAGAATCCTTATGATTTCTGTGTATGGAAATTCAAGAAAGATGGAGAGCCATTTTGGAGTTCGCCTTGGGGCGATGGTCGTCCTGGTTGGCATCTGGAGTGTTCCGTCATGTCTTGGAAATTGCTTGGTGAAAAGTTCGATATACACGGAGGCGGAGCGGATTTGCAGTTTCCTCACCATGAATGCGAGATTGCTCAGAGTGAATCGGTTTTTGGTGCTGAAGCTTTTGCTAAATATTGGATGCATAATGGATTCATCACTGTGAATAAAGAGAAGATGAGTAAGAGTCTCGGTAATTTCTTTACATTAAAAGAGATTTTAAAAAAATACGATGGTCTCGTAATCCGCTACATGATTTTGCAAAAGCACTACAGCTCACCTATCGAATTTAGTGACGAATTACTTGACCAGGCGAAGGCTGGGCTGCAGAGGATTCATGATTTTGTGAGAAGTTTAAAAAGCAGTAACGGAGAGAAGGATTTCGATGCTGAATTTTACGCGAAAAGATTTGAAGAATTTATGGACAATGATTTCGATACGTCTGGCGCACTTTCTGTAGTTTTTGATTTAATTAAAGATGTTGGATTCGAAACTGAGTATAAGAAAGACCAGGTTATTGAATTGCTTAAACGTTTCGATTCTGTTTTCGGGATTATCTTCGTGCAAGAAAAAGCTTTGGATTCTGACATTGAGGAGTTGATAAAAGAAAGAAACGAGGCTCGTGCTACGAAAAACTTTAAAAGATCAGATGAAATCAGAGATTTGTTAAAAGGAAAAGGAATCGTTCTGGAGGACGGCCCAAACGGAACGATCTGGAAAAGAGTTTAAATCAAACTTCAGGCGCTATATTAACTTATACAACTTCTTGATATTTCCTGAACCCATCGCCACGATCACGTCGTATTCATCGCCGTGCGAGCGAACCCAGTCTGCAGTGTTGTATATATCGGTTGTATGAAAAACGTTTTCTTTATGTTTCTTTATTTCCGCCAGAAGTTCTTCGGTTCCGATACTCCCTATTTGCTCTGGAGTGTCGCGATTACGGAGAATGTCTGGTATAAGCACGTCATCTGCGGCTGAGAAGCATTCACCAAATTCTTTTAAGTAATTACGAATTCTGATGAATTGATGTGGCTGGAAAACTGCTAAGATTTTCTTATCTGGATATTCTTCGCGGATTGCTTTCAAGGTATTGTCGACTTCGGAAGCCAAATGACCGTAATCATCATAGAATAGCGCGTGTTTAAGGTTTGTTTCTTTCAATTCCATTCTGCGCCAGCTACCTTGGAAGGCTGCGATACCTTCTTCGATTTTTTGTTTTGGAATGTCTAAATGAACACCAATAATTGCAGTATGTGCTGCGTTGCGAATATTGAATTTGCCTGGCACGTGTGGATTTATCTGTAATGTTTGCTCTTCGCTGTTTTTATCTACGTAATAAAGAGTATTTCCTTCGAGATAGTAGTAATCTTTTTTAAATTTATGCTCAATGTTGCTTGTAATCCAGACCGGGTGAGCAGATGCTCCGTCTTGGATATGTCGGCTATTTGCATCCTCTGCGTCTATGATTAGGAGACCATTTGGTTCAACTTTTTTTGCTGCGTTGTTGAAAGCCTGGACGTAATTTTCCTGTGTCAAAAAATAATCAAGATGGTCACTGTCGATATTTATTGTTGATAAGACGTCCATCTTGTAATTCAAAAATGCGTCTCTAAATTCACAAGCTTCAACTACAAGATATTTACCTTTTCCAAGGCGATAATTTTTGTCACCAAGTTCTTTCATTTTCGTTCCGTCGATCACTGTCGGGTCGAGGCCGGCCTGGAGAAGAAGCAGTGCCGTCATACTCGTCGTTGTAGATTTGCCGTGAGTACCAGTAATGGCAATCGTGTAATAGTCTTTACTAAACTCACCTACTGACTGTGGATATGTGATACACGGAATGGTTTTTTCGTGCGCCGCTAATAATTCCGGATTATCTTTTTCAATTGCGAATGAGTAAATAACAAGATCTGTACCCTCCTCTAGATTTTTTGCGTCATGACCTATCGTAACGCGAATTCCTTCACTTTGAAGTTGATGTATGTGATCTGTGTCTTCAATGTCTGAGCCTGTAATTTCTTTCCCTTGTTCTTTTAAAATTTGCGCGATAGTACTTATGCCTATACCTCCTATTCCTACGAAGTGTATCTTTTTTGCTTCCTTTAACATTTGTAAAAATTAATATTCTGACTGTGGTAATTTTAACCTTTTTATGCTAAAAATCTAGCCATGGATTCAAATACCTCAAGCCTTACCAAAGTGATACTTATCATCGAGTTTCTTCTCGTGGCGTATTTGATATATTCTTTGACTAAAAATGTATACAACAGTTACTTGGTTGATAGGTATATAGCTGAATATGAAAAGGAAAATGCTTTAATTAAAGCCGAAAATCAAAAAAAGACTAGTGACTATTTGTATTTCACTTCTGAGGAGTATATCGATAAAATTGCAAAACAAAATCTTGGGCTCGTGAATCCTGGTGAAGAAGTTATCGTTGTTTCGCCAGATAGTCTTACTTATGAAGCTAAAAATACAGAGAAAAGTTTTCAAGAAATTTTAAGTGGAGAAAAATCAGGATTTGAAACTACAGACAGTATAAAAATTGAAACTCGTAGTAATCCTCAAAAATGGTGGGATTTCTTTCTTGAATGAAATTTGACTTTGTATCAAGTTTCTATTAATCTCTCACCGTTCCAGTAAGGTTTTTATCGACGCGGGGTGGAGCAGAGGCAGCTCGCAAGGCTCATAACCTTGAGGTCGGTGGTTCGAATCCGCCCCCCGCAACCAAAAAAGCTTTTTTAACTATCTTTAGACTTAAATTACTCTGTCCGTACGCTCCTTTTTTCGTTTTGCTGCCAGGTACGCAGCTATTATTTGTTTAATACTGTTTGGAAGCCCTTTGTTGCCGTCATTTCTTGCAACTTTAAAACTCGATACGCCCAGCCCTATCACGTCTTTAAATTCTTCTTCGTCTTTGAAGAGGCCTCCGTGTTTACATTGGCGACAATCTTTGTTTGGATTTGGCCTGTATCTATTATCTAATCCAGAATATAGATCTCTGTAATGTGCTTGGCATGCCCCTAAATCCGCTTGTCCGCATGTTAAAAATGGGAAAATTACTATTTTTCCTATTTCGTACTGGAATCTTCTCAAGAATTCTGCGATTGTGTGCTGAGGGATTGGAATTACTTGATCAAAATCGTTTAAATCCTGTCTGTATTTTGCTTCGTGTTCCTCTTCTGTTCTCGGCGCTGCGTATCTGATTGTTGAAGCTGAAGTAGCAAGATTTGGAAATAATTTCCTCACGACTTCCAGAACCTCATCTCTGTAGATAGTAACTATATTCTCAACTCCATGTCGCGCTCCTTCCTCTGCCAGCAACTCTAAAGCTCTTAGATCATTTTTGAATCTTGTATCGTTTACTAGATCTATTTTCCCAGGTATTTGTAGCCCGCCATTTAATGCGATTTTAAAACTCATTCCCAATTCGTTCGCTCTAATTACACCTGCCTCCACCGTCTCTATATCTGGTGGCTTTTTAAATGGAGCTCTGTTCGCACCTCCCAAAATAGTATCTCTTACTCCGTCATACGGAACAACTTTGACTGGCAGTCTATACCCTTCTTGCTGTTTATAGGCATACTCGATGCCTCTCGGGTAATAATATTTATCCGAGACGGAATCAAACGCGTTATATTCTACTGTAATTCCTTCTGCCATGCGACGAATTAAAGGCGAGATTTTAACATTTTTCCCTCTGTATGTCAAGTCTTACCTGAAAAACCTTGCTTTTTACCGTATTTCCTGATAAAAATGTCCTGTTTTGATGTGCGTTCGACAGGGTATCTATTGATACTCCTGTCTCGTTCGGATCAAATCGAGAAAGTAAGCTTTCTCTTTTGCTCCTCACTTCGACAGGGTAGCTCAGTTGGTTAGAGCGCGGGACTCATAAGCCCGAGGTCGGCGGTTCAATTCCGCCCCCTGTTACCATTGTAATTTTGACAGATGTTAGACTCAATTCTTCAAGCGCTTTATTTTATGTTACCGGCGTATATCGCGAACTCTCTTCCGGTCATTTTTACTAATATTTATATTGGTAAATTTTTTGAAAGACCTATTGATCTGGGACGCAAATGGAGAGGAGTGAGAGTTTTTGGTGACAACAAAACTGTTAAAGGATATTTGGTCGGAGTTTTGGGTGGAATTATCGTTTGTTTTGCTCAATTTTTGTTTTACGCTCATGGATATTTGCATCAAATTTCTGTCGTAAATTATACTTTTGTCGGATCTCTTGTTATAGGATTTTTGCTTGGATTTGGGGCTTTGGTTGGCGATTCGGTAAAAAGTTTCGTCAAAAGACGTGTCGGAATAGCTCCAGGCAAACCGTTTCATGTATTCGACCAGGTTGATTACGTTATCGGCTCTTTGGTTTTTGCATTGATAGCTGTTGCTCTTCCTTTGGATGTCTTGCTTGCAGCTATGATAATTTCTCCTGTACTCCCTATCGTAGCAAATTTAATAGCATATTATTTGGGATGGAAAAAAGTTTGGTGGTAGATGTTCGCCACCAAATTTTGCGGTGAGTTTTGTCGTTGCTACTTTTTACTTTTGGCCTGTAGAGGGTGTGTTAGGTTGAGCAGGTTGCGTTGCTTCAGCCTTTGCTTGGGCCAGGATGCTAGCCATTGGATTTCCGCCTCCAGATTGATCCGGCATACTTGGAAGTTTTGATATATCGACAGGTTCGTCGTTATAATCTATCCCTATTCTTGCCGCTATTTCTTGGTCGACGAATTCTTTTTTACGACCGTGCTTCATTCTTGAATATTCTTTCACGATACTTCCGATTTTCACATTAGCTCCGTCTTGATTGTATATAGTATTCATAGAGAACGGTCTTGAAGCCGTGTTATTGATATTTAATTTAATATATTGTTTGTAGTTAGCTATTCCGATTAAATCCTGCTCTGTTAATGCAGGCGCGAATTCTTTAGCCAAATACTCAGCATCTTCAGCACCGACTTTGAATGCACTAATTGTTCCGACGTTACCGAATACCGCGTCTCTGATCTGGGTTGATGTGCTTCCAAATTTTGTTGTAACCAACTGATTGATGTATTGATGGGCCATTATCAAGGCAAGTTTATATTTTCTGGCCTCTGAAAGGATTGAACAGAATGAATCCGTAGCGAAGTTCTGAAACTCATCCACATATAAGTAGAATTCTTTTCTGTTTTTTTCTTCCATATCGGCACGACTCATTGCAGCCATTTGTATTCTCGCTACTATTACAAGTCCAAGTAACTGAGTGTTTAAATCTCCGATTTTACCCTTTGAAAGTTTAACCAAAAGTATCTTTCCTTCATCCATCACTTTTCTGAAATTAAAAGCCGATTTCGTCTGACCAATCGTATTACGCATGATTGAATTCGTAATAAACGGTCCAAATTTCGCACTGAAATAAGGGATCATTTCTTCTCTTTCGCGCGCACCCGTGTTTGCGTATTCATTCTTCCAAAACGATTTAACTATCGGATTGGTGACTTTTTTAACTTTATATTTCATAAATTCTTCGTCAACGAAAATCCTCGGAACATCTATCAGAGTCGCACCTTCTTCAAGATCTTCCATAAGAGTCAAGCATGCATTTCTGAAATAGTGTTGAATACGTGGTCCGAATATCTCGTCACCGAAAAGTTTTATAAATATTTCAGTGGCCTGACTGGATGCCATGTCCATTTCAGCAGGTGTCGTCGCCTCCAATATATTAAGTCCCATAGGACGCTCTGTATCCGAAGGATCAAAAATAATCACGTCTTTCGCTCTTTCTTTCGGAATAAAATTTATTACATCGTCAACCAAATCTCCGTGTGGGTCAATTAAACAAACGCCTTTTCCGTTTTGGATATCCTGGCGAACCATAAAAGATAAAAAGCTAGATTTACCAGTACCCGTTTGTCCGATCACGTAATGATGGCGGGCTCTGTCTTTGTCTGGGAAGTGAACAGGGTTCTCTTTACCTCTGTATAAATTTAAGCCTAATAATATCCCTTCGTTTCTTAGATTTGTCGGAGCAGGCAAGACTTTGTATGACAACCATCTAATCGTAGGAACTTTGTTGTAGTGAGAGTTTGGGAAATGAAAAAGTGACGCTAATTCTTCTTCGCTTAACAGTGACACTTTTTCGTCCAGGAAATCAAACCATCCTCTGTCTACTAAATATCTTTTTTTAAAATTCCATAACATCACTTTATCGTTCCATTCATCTATAAAAAACAATCTCCTTGTTTGATAGTAATTCATTGAAGGATCTTTAAAAACGTTGAGACCTACTATCATATTATTAGCAATTTCTTCAGCCCTCTTCTCTGTTTCAGCAGTCGCTAATAGTCTTACAACAGTATCGAAACCAGCTTGTTGTGATTTTTCTCCGACTGCTTTTGCGATTTCTTCTTTTGTCTGAAGCATTCTCACGTATCCCGTAGAATAGTCTTGTGAAGGCGCGTTTTTTTTGTACCTTTCGTAACCGAAAATTATACCTGTCAAAAGTGCGTACATTTTACCAATTACAGGTATATCCGCCAGGCCTCCTCCTTTTTTTCCTTGAAATAATGCAGAGCCTTGTTTTTCTGCCTTTTTATTCCATTTGTCTCTTCTTGGACGGATTACTACTTGATATATTCCCGTCTCTTTTTCATGCATGTTAGAGAATATATTCGCGAGATCGTTTAACGGATCGTTTTCAATTTTTTTGTATGTTTTTGTCGGGTACCAATACGGACTATGTTGAAAAGCATACATTCCTTTTACTTTATTTCCTTCCGGGCAGTGTTCGTATGCTGGAACAGGCAAAACTTCCGCATCGTTATAAAATGAAGTTATTTGTTTCTCTACTATTCCTGCGTAATACTTCGGTGTTGACACGTAAAAATTAACCTCTTTGTGTTCCGCCACCAGTTCAAATGTAAAAATGTTATCTTTAAGCAATTTTGTTCTTATCGAGTTCCATATATTCATCTCTTTTGTTTCCTCCAGCGCCCTGTAGAACTGCGCCATCATCGCTATTTTTTCTCTGAAATCTTTTTCGACAGCCTTTTCTTTGTCTTTCTGGCTGTCTTCGCGTGGCATTGTGATCTTGAAAAAGACTCTGTGTTTATCGGCATTGAAAGCAACCCATCTCCTGACTGCTTTTAATGTCAAATGACACAAAACCCATATTCCGATTATTAATAAAGGAATGAATAGAGGTTTTTCTACCATCAGGTCTATGAATTTATTTAAGAATTCCGCCATTTGTTCTTATATTGATTTAAATCTGATCATTATATCAGAAATCAGGTTTAAATTCAATACCTATAGACTTAAAGCAATCTTGCTTTCTATCTTGTCTATTTTTATCCTTTCCTGTTTACTCGAATCGCGGTCTCTGAGTGTAACGGTTCCGTCTTCGAGGGTCTGATAATCTATAGTTACGCAATAAGGGGTTCCTATCTCATCCTGCCTTCTGTAGCGTTTTCCGATAGCTCCTCCGTCGTCGTATTCTACTGAAAATTTACCTTTAAGGTCATTGAAAAGTTTTTTTGCGGGATCAGCTAGTTCTTCTTTTTTCATTAACGGTAGGATTGCAATAAGGACTGGGGCTATCTGTGGAGAAAATCGCATTACAATCCTCTGTTCTCCTCCTATTTCATCTTCATCGTAAGCGTCGAGCAAAACCGTCAACATCATGCGCTCAACTCCAAAAGATGGCTCAATAACAGCAGGTAAATATTTTTCATTCGTCATTGGATCTTGATATTTAAGATCTTCTTTCGAAAATTTTTCATGCTCCGTCAGGTCAAACTGCCCGCGATCAGCAATACCCATTAATTCACCCCAACCGAACGGGAATTTGTATTCGATATCAACTGTCATGCTCGAATAATGAGAAAGCTCTTCCTGATCGTGTTCACGAAATTTTAAATGTTCTTTTTTGATGCCCAGATCGTTCGTGATCCAGCCAATAGCATCTTCTTTCCATTGTAGAAATTTTTTCTTTGTTTCTTTCGGTTCATTCGGCTTGATAAAATATTCTATCTCCATTTGCTCGAATTCACGTGTCCTGTATGTGAAATTCCCTGGAGTGATTTCATTTCTAAACGCTTTTCCGATCTGTCCTATTCCAAATGGAACGCGTTTTCTGCACGTCTGAACTACATTTTTGAAATTGATAAAAATTCCTTGCGCAGTCTCGGGACGCAAATAAACAGGAGTAGATTCTTCTTCGACGACTCCTTGGTGCGTCTTAAACATTAAATTAAATGATCTGGCTTCAGTAAAATCACATGCTCCGCATTTTGGACATTTTAATTTATTTTCTTTAATAATTTCGCCAATTTCTTTCAAAGATTTGCCTACTGCCGCCTCCGTCCCCATAGCTTCTTCTATTAATTTATCTCCGCGAATTCTTTCCTTGCACTTCTTGCAATCAATTAACGGATCGGTAAAAGACCCCAGGTGTCCTGATGCCTCCCAAACTGTAGGATTTAATAAAATACCAGAATCCAGCCCGACCATGTCCTCCCTACTCGTCACAAAATTTTTCCACCAAGAAGCTTTAATATTATTTTTCAGTAATACTCCGTAAGGGCCATAGTCCCAAGTATTAGCCAATCCTCCGTATATCTCCGATCCCGGAAATATTATTCCGCGTCGTTTACAAAGAGCTACGACTTTTTCCATTAATGTTAATTCCTTATTTGCCATATGATATTTTTAATATGCTATTTGATGTCGAATATGAGTTTAACCTACTGTTGTACTTACTTCAACAACACTTTTTTAGCACGTTTTTCGTTTATTTAAAGCCATTTATTTCTTTCCTGTTTTCTATGTATGTACTTTGATTTTACCCAATAATATATTAATTTCCATAATTTATCCCAAATTTATATGTTATCAGCAATTATATCTTCTGATTACCTTCAAGGCCTGGGGCTTCAAAAATCTTTCGATTATTCCAACTTCAAATCGTTAGTTTATAAAACCGATTTTAATATCTCGGATCATTATGATTTTTTGTATCACGATGGCTTTTTTGTGTTTTTACAAAATCCCAAAGAACAGCATTTAAACTTTTGCTTACATTTATCCATGCTGGCTTCCGGAAAACCTTTATTTATAATGATCGATGGCTGTGATCTTCAAATTCTAAACTCTTTCAAAGAAGCATTGTCTTGTCCTATTTTTTTAGCACCCTTCCCTTATAGACGGATAATTACTCTATACGAATCTCAAAGAGGGCCTTTCCTTGATATTTCTCAAAAATATAAAGGAGATGATTACGTTATGGAATTGGACGCCTCGACGCGCACTTTAATAATTAATGAAAAAGATCGGATAGCTCTCAAGAATAAAGAATTTTTTATACTTAAATTTCTTTTTGCACATAGAGAAAAAATTGTTTCAAAACTCGATTTATTTGAATATGTTTGGGGAAAAAGCCTTTTAGGGTCTATCTCGACTGTTGATACTCATATGAGCAAACTACGTAAAAAAATTAAAGATCATGTTAATGAAAATCCTATAAAAACAATTCCATGTGCTGGCTACATGCTGAAATAAGAAACAAGAAACTATTTTGTAAAATCAAACAAGACATTTTTTTTGCCAAATAGGCAAAGTGTTTTTATAATTCGGTTCGTAAAGAAAAACAAACCCTTACCCTATTTCCTATGGACACAACTTTGTCTTCTACGTTGGCAGATCTCGATTCTATTGTTCAGAATCTTCTGCTTCTTCTTTCCGATAAAGAAAAGGTCGTTATTGTTAAGAGATTCAATTTGGATGGTTCAAGAAAACACACTCTCGAAGAAATCGGGAAAGAATTTTCGGTGACAAGAGAAAGAATTAGACAAATTGAGAAAAATGCCTTAGCAAAAATGAGAAGGAATGTTTTCAATACCGCCTTGACCAATATTCATTCATTCTCGGATCTTTTGATTAATGAAAACGGAGGACTTGTAAAAGAAGATATTCTTGTTAACAGAATTATGAGTGTAATGAATCCACAATCAAATGTTAAAGCTGACCCGAATGCTATTAGGCTCGCTCTTCATCTACACGATAATTTGGAATGCATTGGAAACACAATAGATTTCCACCCTTATATAAAAGTTAAGAATTTGTCTGATTATTCTTTGAGAAATACGTCTCACAAGGTCGTGAACCAATTAAGAAAATATGGTGATATAAAGCCTATATCAAGAATTGAAAGGGATTTTGAGAAGGTCTTGAAAGATTTCAATTTGAATGGGAAATCATTTAAAGCCTTGATGGAAATAGATAAGAGATTGAAAGTTGTGGACGATGATAAAATCGGACTTTATGAATGGAGACACATTCATCCTAGGACATTACGTGATAAAATTTTATTTGTTTTAAGATCAGAAAAATCACCAATGCACTTCGTTGATATTGCTGAAAAGATTTCTTCAAAAACTTTTGATAATAAAAGAGTCAACATTCAGGCTGTTCACAATGAACTAATCAGACACCCACAATTCGTCTTAATCGGAAGAGGAATTTATGCACTAAAAGAATGGGGGTATGAAAAAGGAACAGTCGCGGATGTAATTGCAAAACTATTAAAAGAAAAAGGAGAGATGTCTCAAGACGATATCATCAAAAATGTTCTCAAAAACAGACAAGTAAAAGAAATCACTATCGTCTTGGCGCTCAAAAATAGCGAGAAGTTCGAAAGAATAGGTAGAAAAAGATATAGACTTGCAAAATAATATTCCTGACCGAGATTCGGAGCAATTTTGTGAAATGGATTTTTAGACTACTGATTCGTGATACCCTGTATTGCTTAATAAATTCTTGTGAAGTTTGATTTGTTATTTGCGTATTCTCCTTTTAATTTGGAGATCGATCTCTTTATAACTTCTATCGCGTCGTTTCTGTTAATTGCGTAGGCCTTTGCCTTAGCCTTGTCGTATATTTTTCTTACTTTGTCGTCTTGAGGATTTATTTGTAATAATTCTTCGGAAACTGAGACCGCTTCATTGTATTTCTTCAATTTCATCAAAGTTTCGAGATCGTTTATGCCTGAGTATACAAAATCTCCGATTGTCCTCATTGCAGATCCAGACTCACGTTTTTTTATAGAGGTTTCAATATCAATCAAAATCTTTGAGTCTTTTTTGATATTTTTCAAATCGTTTAAAAAGTCATAAATTTCTTCGAATTTCGTCGACATCAATAGCTCTTTTTTTCCTTCTATTTCTTTTTTTATAATTGCTTCTTTTGTGCGTGACGCAAGGGACATTACATTCTTATTTCCTATGTAATTGCTTTCCAATAAATCTATTTCTTGCAAAAGTATCGAGTATGAGCTTGCATCAAGTAATGTTTTGAATTCTCTTTCTTTTTGTTGCACAAAATCCTGCTCGGCTTTTTCTGTTTCTTTTTTATATTTTTCTTGAAATTTGCCGTGCAATCTTATCAATATTGAATCGTTTGGAGCCAAAGTTAACAGTTCTCTAATCTTTTTTAACGCACCTACCGTGTCTTTATTTTTAAATATTTTTTTTACATCTTTTATTCCTTCTTTTACTTTTTCTTTATTAAGTTCGAACATTTTAACTTCTATGCTTCTTTTAATGGAAAGAAATGTTTGATTGTTTGGGGTTTTATTTAGAATTTTAGTGCATTCTTCAAAAGCCTCGCCGAATTTACCCTCCGCAATTAATGCTTCAATATTTCTTCTAAGCTGTATTTCAAATGCTTGATCCATCTTTGCATTATACCTGAAAAATTGCTTTTTTGAAAGAGTATCGAGAGATTTTTGGATTATCTTGGACTGAAAGTTTTTTGCTCCACGAGGATTTTCGCTTCGAATTTCTTGTTATTATTTAGGTTGTTTGACTTTCTTTTAAGGGTTTGCATTCAGAGCTTTCTCTTCTTCTTTTAGTTTTTTCAATTTTTGTTCGGCTTCTTGGAGTATGATCGTTTCTTTTTCCACTACAGCTTTTGGAGCGTTGTTTACAAATCCCGGATTTGAAAGTTTTGCACTCAAAACGAAAACGTCTTTTTCTAATTTTTCTATTTCTTTCTTGATGCGAATTTTTTCTTTTTCGAGATCGATCATTCCGGCTAATGGAAGATAAATTTCCGTGTATGGAAGGAATAATGATTTTGAATTTTGAGGTTTTGCATTTGTGGTTCCTGCCTTTTCTTTGAGCGGCTTTATCTCTAGTTTTTCCAACCTAGCAAGTCGGATTAATGGATCTGAAAGCTCTGTGAATTCTTTGTGAAATTTAGTATAGATAATTGCTGTGATTTTTTTACCCGGATCAACTTTGTATTCGGCGCGAGCTTTTCTTATTTCTGAAATCGCATCGATTACGCGTTGCATTTCCGCTTCTTCTTTTGAAAATTCGTTTTTCTTTTCCGCTTTTGGCCAAACTTCATTTATCAAAAGCGTTTTTTTATTTAAATTTTCCCAAATTACTTCTGTGATAAATGGCGTGAACGGATGAAGAAGTTTCAAAATATTTTCTAAAACCAATGTAAGAGCTTTTGGGTTCTTCAATTCGCCTTTTGAAATTTCAAGATACCAATCACAAAAATCCGACCAGAAAAAATCGTAAATCAAAGTTCCCGCCTCTGAGAAATTAAATTTTTCAATTTGAGTTGTAGCTTCTTTAATGAGTTTATTTAATTTGGAAATTATCCATTTGTCGGCGATCGTAAATTCTTTTTCTGAAGCCTCATTCAAATTCATCAATACGAAACGAGATGAGTTCCAAATTTTGTTTATAAAGTTTCTGTATCCTGCTATCTTTTCTTCGTATAGTCGAATATCGTTGCCAGCACTACCTCCAATCACCATACTTAAGCGTAAAGCATCAGTGCCGTATTTATCGATCATTTCCAGAGGATCGATGCAAGTTTCAGGCTTGGATTTACTCATTTTTTCGCCATTTTTGTCGCGAACTAGGCCGTGCAAATATACCTTTTCAAATGGAATTTGTCCTGTCGCATAAGTCGTCATGAGTATCATGCGCGCAACCCAGAAAAACAAAATATCGTATCCTGTTTCCATTACACTTGTCGGATGGAAATACTCAAAATCTTTTGTTTTTTCCGGCCAACCTAAAGTCGAAAATGTCCAAAGTCCTGATGAGAACCAAGTATCGAGAGTGTCTTCATCTTGTTTGAATTTTGTGCTTTTACATTTTTTGCATTTTTCCGGATGAGTTCCTCCAACTTCTATTTCACCACATTCCGTACAGTACCAGACTGGGATTCTATGTCCCCACCAAATCTGTCTAGATATACACCAATCGCGAAGGTTTTCCATCCAGTGATAATAAATTTTCGTGAAATTCGCAGGCAAAATTTTGATAGAACCGTCTTTTACCACCTCAAGCGATTTTTCTTTTAACGATTTATTATTCAAGCGTTTGATTTTTTTGTTTACATCTATGAACCACTGTTTGGATGTCAGTGGTTCAATCGAAGTTCCGCAACGATAACAGATTGAAAGCTTATGTTGATAATCTTCAACCTTTAATAGAATTCCCATTTTTTCCATATCATCTAGTATCTCTTTTCTGCATTCAGCAGTTGTCATACCAGCATATTTACCACAATTTTCCATCATTCTACCTTCCTCATTGATAATCTTTTTAATCGGAACACCGTGTCTCTTCGCGATGTCAAAATCTACAAAACTGTGAGCTGGCGTCACTTTTACTGCTCCGGATCCAAACTCCGGATCTACCGCTTCGTCTCCTACTACTATAATTTTAAACTCTCCCAAAACTCCTGGAATCATGTATTCCTTGCCTATCATTGATTTATATCTTTTGTCTTTTGGGTTTACCGCTACGGCCGTGTCTCCAAGTTTTGTTTCCGGACGAGTTGTAGCTAGTTCGAATGGTCCGTATTTAATCCAGTAAAGTTTTGCATTTTCATCTTTGTAATCTACTTCGTCATCTGCAAGAGTCGATGCGCACCTCGGGCACCAATTCACTATCCTATCACCGCGATATATCAATCCATCCTTGTGCATCATTTCAAAAATCGCATTCACGGCTACGGAAAGTTCCGGATCCATTGTATATTTTTCGCGAGTCCAATCACATGAAGATCCCATTTTTCTGACTTGATTTCTTATCGTTGCGCGAGAGTCTTTTACGAATGCTTTCACTTCTGAAAGAAATTTTTCACGACCCAAGTCGTGACGAGAAATTCCTTTTTCAGAGAGAAATTTTTCGACCTTGTTTTGAGTCGCTATGGCCGCGTGATCTGTCCCCGGCAACCACAAAGCGGAGTCCCCTTTCATGCGATGATAACGAATCATTATATCTTGAAGTGCGAGCATTATCGCGTGGCCGAGATGTAGCTGTCCTGTCGCGTTTGGTGGTGGCATCGAAATAACAAAAGGTTTTTTCCCTTTTGAAATTTCAGGAGTAAAGGCGCCTGAAGATTCCCATTTCTTATAAATGGCGTCTTCATATTTCTTGGCATCGTATGCTTTTTGAGAGTTTTCGTCTTGTGTCATAGCGAGGTGGATTTTATCAAACTTTACTTCTGATGACAATCGGATTGATTTAATGTTGAACAGTATCAGGTCGATCTTTCCACTAAATTGACTTTGGAGCCATTTTCCTCTATAATTATACCGTGGCAGATCAGATTAAAAATACCGCAGAGTCTTTCTCCCCTGAGGCTCCTAAAACACAGGAGTCTCCAAATAATTTGAGGAGGCCTGAGGCTAATAACATACCGAAACAACACTTCGAGGCAGGCGCTAAAGCGGCTGAGTTTGTTGAAACTGCCGAATCTGCTGAAGTTGCAAGTGAAGTTTCGGAAGTCATGAGGGATCAATCCGAACAAAAAGGAGATTCTGCCGGTAGTAAAGCAAAAACAAGAATGACACCTGCGCAGATAAAAGCTCAACTTTTACAAAAAGCTCCTCCAAAAGAAGTGATGGCTACAGAAGTCAGACGTGAAATTGAAAAAGAAATTAAATATCTTCATAAGAGAGCTAAAAAAATATTAAGAAGCACAGGATCAGTAAATGCGTTTGAGTTGAATAATATTGTAAAAAAGATAAGAGAATTAAAAGGACTTTTATTGGATTTAGCAAAAATGGGTATCGACGCTCTAAAGAATCTTTGGATAAGATTTGTAAAAGGGATGATTTAAAAACTTTTATGGACAGAAAAGCACTGAAAAATTTGACTCACAATGCAAAGGATTTTTTATCTGTGACTAAAGCTGACTATAAACAGTGGGTTTTTCGGTATACTTTTTTAGAATTAGATAAGGATTTGTCCCCTAATGGCGATATAACTTCCGACTCTGTAGTGCCTGATGACGTTACTGTTGCTGGAGCCATTTACTCTCAAGAATCAGGAGTTCTTGCTGGAATAGAAGAATTGAGATATTTCTTGGTAGATAGCGACCCGAGATTCAAGCCTAAAGTTGGAGAGTTACAGGTCGCTTTTTTCATGAAAGATGGGGACCGAGTAAAGGCCGGCGACAAAATATGTGAAATCATTGGGAAGGCGCGAAATGTGTTGGCGGTTGAGCGAGCTTCTTTGAATTTATTAATGAGAATGAGTGGTGTTGCAACTAAAACTGCTTCCTTGGCAGTCCTTGCCGGAGATGAAGTTTTACTGACTCCTACGCGAAAAACTTTATGGGGCCTCCTGGATAAAAAAGCGGTTGTTGTCGGTGGTGGTGGAACCCATAGGTTGAATTTGAGTGACGCTGTTTTGATTAAAGATAATCATTTAAAAATCTTAGGCGGATCTGTTTCAAAAGCTCTCAAAAGTTTAGTTGGCAAGGTTTCCGGTGCGAGATTTGTGGAAATTGAAGTCGAGACAAAAGAAGATGCACTGAAGGCTGCGGAAGATTTGAATACATTATTGTCGCCTGACGGCATCACTGCTCCGGCCTGCATCATGTTGGATAATTTTTCTGTTTCTGATGTTGTTGAGACTTTGAAACTTGTGAAAGAAAAAGGTTTGTATGATAAAGTTCTCTTCGAAGTTTCAGGTGGGATAAATGGAGAAAATTTGAAAGAATATGCTGAAACCGGCGTCGATGTTATTTCGATGAGCGAAATGACGATGGCGGCTAAACCATTAAGTTTTCATTTAGAAGTAAATACTTCAGTTTGATTTTATCTTTGACGAGTCCTTTTGTATGAGTTAATCAGCTAATAAATGCATGTGTACATGCATGACTTCTTGTCCGCCCGCTTCGCCGACATTGAATTGGAGTTTGTAGCCTTTGAGGCCTTTTGATACTGCGAGATCGCGTGATTTCTCGAACATGTGGCCGATGAGACTTTCATCGCCTTTTTCGAGGTCTATAATGCTTGGGATGTGCTTTTTTGGGATTGTAAGCCAGTGGTTTTTCGCTTTTGGATTTATATCCGGGAAAATCATACAAAGATCGTCTTCATAGAGGATCGTTGCTGGGATTTCTTTTGAGGCTATGTGGCAAAAAATACAGTCTGACATAACTAAATGTTAAAGATTATATCTTGCTTTAGTTTATCCATTCAGACGAATACAGTCCAATTTATTTCTTCTTAGAATTGTCCAATTTGTAAACCGCACGACCGACACGAACGAAT